>MDTG01311915.1_pt1 | contig 10280 bp, 13 predicted proteins | sample 811421 | NCBI WGS metagenome assembly MDTG01 (sample SAMN05326645, study PRJNA326480) | marine metagenome | isolation source: seawater | place: Pacific Ocean: South East | collected 2011
AAATCAAGTTGGTAGAAAGGAATATATGAGTTTAAGTGACCCAATTGGAGATATGATAGCTAGAGTTAAAAATGCTCAAGCTAGAAATCACAAAAAAGTAGAATTACCTTCATCAAATTTTAAAACAAAGATTGCTGACATCCTTAAAAATGAAGGTTTTATAAAAGATTTTAAAGTAGATAATGAAGAAAAAAAACCAGTTTTATCATTAGAACTTAAATATCATTCGGGAAATCCTGTGATAAGTAGCTTTGAGAGAGTTTCAAAACCTGGAAGAAGAATATTTTCAAGTGCTGATAGCTTACCTAAGATTAACAATGGATTAGGTATTGCAATTGTTTCTACCCCAAAAGGTGTAATGACTGATATGGATGCAAGAAAGCAAAAAGTTGGTGGAGAGATTATTTGTAAGGTATTTTAAATATGTCTAAAATTGGAAAAATAAATATTGCAATACCAGATAAAGTTAAAGTTGTTTTAGCTGGCAATATACTAAATATTGAAGGACCTTTAGGAAAAAAGTCTTTAGATATTGATTTAAATATATTCAACTTAGAGATTAAAGATGGTAAAGAAATTTCTATTAAACCAAAGAAAATTGATCAAAATACCAAGCGTCTTTGGGGAATGAATAGAAGTTTAATAAATAATGCAGTGATTGGTTCTAGTTCAGGTTATGAGAAAACATTAGAATTAGTTGGTGTAGGTTATCGGGCAGCTTTAAAAGGAAATCAGTTAAATCTACAACTAGGGTATAGTCATGATATTAATTTTGATATTCCACAGGGAATTAAAATTGCTGTTGAAAAACAGACTACACTTAAAATTTCTGGTTCAGATAAACAATTAGTTGGTGTAGTTGCATCAAAAATAAAGACATTAAGAAAAATTGAGCCATACAAAGGTAAGGGTGTGAGAGAAAAAGGGCAACATATTCTTAAAAAAGAAGGAAAGAAAAAATAATGAAATTAACCACAGGAATAAGAAAACGTTTTAGGGTAAGCAATAAAGTTAAAAAAGTTGCAACCAAAGACAGATTAAGATTATGTATTTCTAGATCAGCGAAAAATATTTCCGCTCAAATTATTGATGATAATAAAAATATAACTTTGTTGTCTGCATCATCAGTAGAGAAAGACATCAAATCTGGCTCAAAAGTTAATAAAATTGAACTTTCAAAAATTGTTGCTGAAAAATTAGCAAAAAAAGCACAAGAGAAGAAAATAACCAAAATATTTTTTGATCGTGGAGTTTATAAATACCATGGCAGAGTAAAAATATTTGCAGAAACTTTACGTAAAAATGGAATGGACTTTTAATTATGGACAATAATAAAGATAAAAAAACTGACGATATTTTAGAGAAATTAGTTCACATAAACAGAATTACAAAAGTTGTAAAAGGTGGTAGGAGATTTGGTTTTTCTGCACTAGTTGTAGTAGGAAATCAAGCAGGTAAAATAGGAATTGCTCATGCTAAAGCTAAACAAGTCCCTGACGCCATCAAAAAAGCAAATGAAATGGCTCGAAGAAAACTTATCCACATACCCTTAAGAGAAGGAAGAACTATTCATCACGATGTTAAAGCCAAAGATGGCTCTGGTAGAATTGTTTTAAGAGCTGCTTCAAAGGGAACAGGTATAATTGCCGGTGGTCCTGTAAGAGCCGTATGTGAAGTCCTTGGTGTAAGAGATATAGTTGCAAAATCAATGGGAACTTCAAATGCACATAATGTTATTAGAGCTACTATAAAAGCTCTAATGAAACAAAATTCTCCTAAACAAATTTCAGCAATTAGAAACAAAAAGATATCAGAAATAATTGAAAAAAGGGGCTAATGACTACGCAATTAAACAACAGAGAAAAGTTAAATAAATCAAAAATTAGAGTTGGAAGAGGTATAGGATCTGGTAAAGGCAAAACATCTGGCAGGGGAGTTAAGGGTCAAAAATCAAGATCAGGAGTTGCTATAAAAAGTTTTGAAGGTGGACAGATGCCTTTATATAGACGTTTACCCAAGAGAGGATTCAATTCTCTATCAACTGAGAGAGTAGCTATTTTAAATTTAGAAAAAATACAATCTTTTATAGATAAAAAAACTCTTAAAACCAGCGAACTTTTAAACTCAGATTTATTAAAAAAGCTTAAAATAATTAACAAAAATTCAACTAAGTTAAAAATCTTAGGTAAAGGTGAAATTAAGGATAAAATTAATATTGAAGCTAATTTGGCATCAAAATCTGCTGTTAATAAATTAGAAAAAATCGGTGGATCAATTCAGTTGAAAAAATAGGTCATTTAGATATGAGCTCTTCATCTTCATCAAATGATTTAAGAAACAGAATACTTTTTACAATCGGTGTTTTAGCAGTTTACAGATTTGGAACTTTTGTCCCTTTACCAGGAATAGACCCAGAACAATTAAAAGTAATGATGGAAAGTAATCAAAAAGGATTACTAGGTATGTTTAATGTTTTTGCTGGAGGTGCCGTAAGCAGGATGGCAATTTTTGCATTGGGTATCATGCCTTATATATCTTCAGCTATTATTGTTCAGTTATTAACTGGCGTTTCAGATTATTTTAAAAATTTAAAAGCTCAAGGAGAGACTGGACGAGCAAAAATAACACAAATAACTAGATATGGAACTGTTTTATTGGCAACAGTACAAGGTTATGGTCTCGCTATAGGGTTAGAGTCTTCAGCAAACTTAGTCATTAATCCAGGCTTGTTTTTCAAAATTTCAACAATGACTACTATAGTGGCAGGTACTATTTTTTTGATGTGGCTTGGAGAACAAATTACACAGAGAGGAATTGGAAATGGAATATCTTTAATAATTTTTGCTGGTATTGTTGCTGAAATACCACGAGCTCTAGTAACAACTTTTGAATTAGGTAGAACAGGTGCTGTTTCTACTCTTATGATTTTATCAATATTTATTTTATTAATTTTAACGATTCTTTTTGTAGTATTTATGGAAAGAGCTTTAAGAAAAATTTTAATTAATTATCCTAAAAGACAAATGGGGAATAAAATGTATGGAGGAGAATCCTCACATTTACCTCTAAAAATTAATCAAGCAGGAGTTATACCAGCGATCTTTGCCTCTGCTCTATTATTATTGCCAGTTACATTTTCAAATTTCAATTTGTCAGACAATGAATCATTTTTAAACTTAAGTTCATATTTTACACAGGGACAACCTCTTTATATGTTACTATATGCCTCTGGAATAATATTTTTTACTTTTTTCTATACATCAATTACTTTTAACCCTACAGAAACAGCTGACAATTTAAGAAAGTATGGTGGATTTGTTCCTGGTATTAGACCTGGTGAAAGTACCGCTTTATATATTGAAAATATTTTAACAAGATTAACAACAATCGGAGCATTGTATCTTACTCTTGTTTGCCTTTTACCAGAAGTTTTAATTGCAAATTATCCTATTCCATTTTACTTAGGGGGAGCATCAATTTTAATTGTAGTAGTAGTTGCAATTGATACAGTCACTCAAATCCAAACAAGACTTATGAGTGCGCAATACGAACAACTTATAAAAAAAACAAAATTTGGTAGATAGTTTTTGTGAATATTATTTTATTTGGTCCTCCTGGAGCTGGTAAGGGAACTCAAGCTAAATATTTAGTAAAAAGACTAAATGGATTTCAAATTTCAACAGGTGAAATATTACGAAATGAAATTGTAGAAAATACACATATTGGTAAAATAATTACTAATGATATGGATAAAGGAAAATTTGTAAGTGATGAAATAGTAAATGAGCTTATTAAAAATATAATATTTGATCCAAAAAAAAAAGATAGATTAATTTTTGATGGATATCCAAGATCTATAAGTCAGGCGAAAAATTTAGATATAATGTTGAGTAGTTCTAATCAGAAAATTGACTTTATATTTTTTTTAAATGTTGATAAAGAAACTATTATTAATAGGATTGAAAAAAGAAAAGTATTAGAAAATAGATCAGATGATGTGATGAGTACAATTTTAAAAAGATATGATACTTATATGCAGACAACTAAACCTGTTTTAGAATTCTATTCAAAAAATCATAATTTTAAGGAAATAGACGGAAGTCAAGAAATTGATCAAATTACCAAGAAAATTAACAATTTTCTGAATGTTTAAGACATTGACTTTAAAAGATCTTCTTATATAAAAGGCTGAAATTTATCACAAAATATATGGCTCGTATCGCAGGTATTAATATTCCACAAAACAAGCTTGTTCATATTGGCTTGACCTATATTTATGGAATTGGTGACAAATTTTCACAACAAATTTGTTCTTCACTAGAAATTCCTAAAAAGAAAAGAGTAAACGAATTAACAGACGAAGAGATACTTAAAATTAGAGAATACATAGACCAAAACTTAAAAGTTGAAGGTGATCTTAGGAGAGATTATTCATTAAGCATAAAAAGACTCATTGATCTTGCTTGCTATAGAGGATCAAGGCACAGAAAAAAATTACCTGTAAGAGGACAAAGGACTAGATGTAATGCTAGAACTAGAAAAGGTAAAGCCATAGCTATTGCTGGAAAAAAATTAACACCACTTAAAAAATAAAAATGGCAAAAACTGATAAAATTGAAAATAAAGATCAAAAAGTAGAAAAGTCGTCAAAAAAATCTAATAAAAGTTCTTATTCAAAAAAGAAAAAAATCAAAAAGAATATTCTCAATGGTATTGCTTATGTACAATCAACTTTTAATAACACGATTATTTCAATAGCTGATACTAATGGAAATGTTATATCATGGGCTTCTGCAGGGCAAAAAGGATTTAAAGGTTCGAGAAAATCAACACCTTATGCTGCTCAAATTGCTGCTGATGCTGCTGCGTCAAAAGCTTTAGATTATGGAATGAAAACTTTATCTGTTGAAGTAAAAGGTCCAGGCTCCGGAAGAGAAACAGCCTTAAGGGCTTTACAAGCAAGAGGATTTAAAATTTTGTCTATCAAAGATACAACACCAATGCCACACAACGGTACAAGACCACCAAAAAAAAGGAGAGTTTAATGGATACAGAAAATGTTAATGTTAAAAATTGGAAATCTCTAATTAAGCCTACAAAATTAGATGTAAAAATGAGTGATGATCTCACCCAAGCAAAAATTATTGCTGAGCCATTAGAAAAAGGTTATGGACTTACGTTAGGTAATTCACTAAGAAGAATTTTGCTATCTTCAATTCGTGGTGCTGCTGTTACATCTATACAAATTGATGGTGTTTTACATGAATTTACTTCAATTAAAGGAGTAAGAGAAGATGTTACCGATATAGTATTAAATATAAAATCTTTGGCATTAAAATCCTCTTCTGAAGGTACAAAGAAACTTATTTTAGATGCAAAAGGACCAGGAGAAATCAAAGCTTCTGATATAACACCAGTGGCTGATGTTGAAATATTAAATCCAGATTTAGTTATTTGTAACTTAGATGAGAATACAAATTTTCACATAGAAATGAATGTAAATACAGGAAAAGGTTACGTACCAGCTGAACTTAATAAACCTGAAGAGCCTCCATTAGGATTAATTGCTATTGATTCATTATATAGTCCCGTAAAAAAAGTTTCTTATTCTGTAAGCACTGCCAGAGAAGGAAAAGCTTTAGATTACGATAAATTAACAATGGAAGTAGAAACTAATGGTTCAATCTCAGCAGAAGATGCTGTTGCTTATTCTGCAAGAATTTTTCAAGATCAATTAAAGATGTTTATAAACTTTGATGAACCTGTTGAAGCTCCAATTAAAGAGGTTTCAACCGAACCTGAATTTAATAAAAATTTATTAAGAAAAGTTGACGAATTAGAACTTTCTGTAAGATCAATGAATTGTCTTAAAAACGATAACATAATTTATATTGGTGATCTTGTTCAAAAATCTGAAGGAGAGATGTTAAGAACACCAAATTTTGGAAGAAAATCTCTTAATGAAATAAAAGAGGTTTTAACTGGCATGTCTTTATATCTTGGAATGGAAATTCCAAACTGGCCACCTGATAACATTGCCGAAATGTCTAAAAAACTTGAGGAAGCCATATAATGAGACATGGAATGGCAAATAAGAAGTTAAATAGAACTTCTGAACATAGAAAAGCACTTCTTAAAAATATGCTCAATTCACTAATTAAATATGAGCAAATTAAGACAACTTTACCAAAAGCCAAATTTTTAAAACCACAAGCTGATAAAATAATAACACTCGGGAAAAAAGAAACATTGCAAACAACAAAAATGCTAGTTTCAAAACTTCAAGATATTAGTTCTGCTAATAAGGTAAAAAAAACTCTTTCAAAAAGATATGAAAAAAGAAATGGGGGATATACTAGAATAATAAAAGCAGGATTTAGATATGGTGATAATGCACCAATGGCAATAATTGAGTTAGTGGACAGAGATGTAGAAGCTAAGAGAGTTGATAAAAAGAAAAAAGAATTATCTAAAGAAACATCTAAAGATCAAGTTAAAAAAGAAGATAAAAAAACAGCTACAGCATAGTTTATAATTATGAAAAAGTCATACATCGTTGACTCGACGTGTATTGATATGCGTATAGATCGCTGGTTAAGGCACACATTGGGTAAAATACCTCAAAGTTTAATTGAAAAGTATTTAAGGGCTGGGAAAATTAAATTGAATAAAAAAAAAATTAAAAGCTCTTATAAATTAAAAATTAATGATGAAATAAATTTATTTAATATCGATATTAAAGATAAAATAATCCCAAAAAAAATTAGATTTAATCCATCAAAAGAGATTATTAAATCAAATGAGGAGCAAATTATTGATAATAATAATGATTTTATAGTTTTGAATAAAAGTTCAGGTATTTCTGTGCAAGGTGGAACTAAATCTAAAAAAAATTTAATAGATATATTTTCTAAAAGTGAAATTTTTAAAGATACAAAACCATATTCTGTTCATAGATTAGATAAAGATACATCTGGGGTATTTATTATGGCAAAAACAAGAGAAAGTGCACAATTATTAACTTCATTATTCAGATTAAGAAAAGTTCATAAAACATATTTAGCAATTTGTCATGGAGAGATTAATAAAAATTCTGGAGAATGGAGTGATAATTTAATTAGATATGATGGTAATAAGAAAATAATTGAAAAAGCAAAAACTATTTATAAAGTAATTGATAAAAATTCTGAAGCAACTTTAGTTCAATTAAAACCCATTACAGGAAGGAAACATCAATTACGCAAACAATTATATGCAATAAAACAACCAATTTTTGGTGATACAAAATATAAATTATCAAACTCGAGTAAAGGTCTGAATAAAAATTTAATGCTTCATTCTTATCAGATTAAATTTATGATTAATGAAGTAAAGTATACCTATACTGCTTTACTACCAGATTATTTCAAAAAGTTATTAAAAGTTAAACGTTTAAATTTTTCAAATTTAAAATAAAGTTTTCAATTAAAATATTATCAATTTGATTAAAATTTTTTTTAGAAATTTTCTCCAAATTAGTAATTCCTTTATCTGAAATACCACATGGTATAATTTTTTTATAAGGATCAAGATTATTTGTTATATTTAATGCAAAACCATGATATGCGATCCACTTACTAACTCTAACTCCAATTGCAGCAACTTTTTTTGATTTACCGTTATTATCAATCCAAATACCGATATTTTTTTTATCAGTATAACTTTTTATATCAAAATGATATAAAGTTTTTATAATAGTATTTTCTATTACTGATATAAATTTTCTTATATCTTTCTTTCTATTTCTAAGGTCAATTACAAAATAAAAAATTAATTGACCTGGTCCATGGTAAGTAAGCTTACCCCCACGATTAGTTTTTTGAATTTTAATTGATTTATCTAAAATATGATCTTTTGAATAATTAGTGCCTGCTGTAAATACAGGCTCATGTTCTAAAACCCATATAAGTTCTTTTTTCTCTTTTTTACTCACTAATTTTAGTCTCGCTTCAAGTTCATTTAAAGCATCTTCATATTTTATAGGTTTTGCTGACTTTTTGATCTCTATATTCATTAATAAATTGTAATCTTTTTATTATGTATTAAAAGTTCCACACAAAATAACAGGTAAATTTATGACTTTAACTAAGAAAATAAAAGATAAAAAAGTCAATTTTGAATTTAATAAAGAATATATAAAAGTTCTTACTGACAAAATTTCAGATAATGATGCAATTTTTATAACCAATTCATTTAAAGAAATGCATCCTGCTGATGCTGCAGATATTATTGAACATTTGAGTCAAAATGATAGAGAAAAGTTGATTAAACTCAATGAATTTAAAATAGATCCTGAAGTATTTATTGAACTTAATGAGTCAGTCAAATCTGAGATAATAAAGTACTTGTCTTCTAGCTCAATAACAAGAATTTTAAAAAATTTAGAGTCTGATGATGCTATAAAAATATTAGAAAATGTTGACGAAAATGAAAAAAATTCTATTTTAAGTGAACTTCCCCCAAAAGATCGTTTTGCCTTATTAGAAGGTTTAAGTTATCCAGAAGATAGTGCAGCTCGAATTATGCAAAGAGAATTTACAGCAATACCAAGTAATTGGAGCGTAGGTCAAACTATAGATTACTTAAGGGAAAATAAAGAACTACCAGAAGAATTTTTAGAAATATTTATAGTTGATGAAAATTTTAAACCAGTAGGAACTGTTCCTTCATCTAAAGTTTTAAGAACTCCAAGAGAAACTAAAATGATATCAATAATGACTGGCTCACCAATTTTGGTACCAGTTGATATGGATCGAGAAGAGGTAGGTAACTTGTTTGAAAACTACAATTTAAATTCTGCTTGTGTTGTAGATAAAAATGATAAGTTAGTTGGCATGATTACATATGATGATGTTTTAACAGTACTTAAAGAAGAAGCAGAGGAAGATGCTCTTAGATTAGCTGGTGTTGGTGATGAAGAAATTACTGACGGTGTTTTTGTTAAAACAAAAAGAAGATTTAACTGGTTATTGTTAAATCTATTTACTGCTTTTTTAGCTACATGGTGTATCAGTTTATTTGGAGCAACAATTGAACAAATGGTTGTATTAGCTTTTTTAATGCCAATAGTTGCTTCTATGGGTGGAAATGCTGGAATGCAAACTTTAGCTGTTACAGTGAGAACACTTGCAACCAATGATTTGACTAAAAATAACTTTAATCAAAATATATTAAAAGAATTTAATATAGGTATTTTAAATGGAATTATATTTGCAATTATAAGTTCTTTAATTGTTCAAGCTTGGTTTCAAGATATTCAATTATCTTTAATAATTTCTATTTCAATGATTATAACGATGGTTGTAGCTGGATTATTTGGAATTGTTGTTCCTGTTTCATTAAAAAAAATGAAAATTGATCCTGCAATTGCTTCAAGTGTTTTTGTAACCACTATCACTGACGTAATAGGATTTGTTTCATTTTTAGGAGTAGGAGCTTACTTTTTATAATTTAAATATTGTCTATCAATCGCACTTTTTTAAAATAATAAGCAATAAAAAGTCTAGAGTTATTTATATTTCTAGTAAGCGTTAAATCATTATTACTTCTTAATTCTAAATAATCTATTTTAATATCAAAATTAATTTCCAATTGTTTCTTTTGACTTGCTAAAAATAATGAATAATTTTTTCTGTTTCTTAGCTTTTTTTTTATTTTTAACATCTCTTTATATATTCTACTTGCAATACGTAAATCTTTTTTTCTCAACAACATATTTCTCGTGGATAATGCGACTTTGTTCTTACTTCTAACCGTTTTACAAGAAATTATTTCAGTTTTGTATTTTTTTTGTAAATTTTTTTTTACCAAATAAAGTTGTTGAAAATCTTTTTCACCCATGAAGATTTTTTTAGGTCTGATTAAATTTGTTAGTCTATCCATAACATCTAAAACACCCTCAAAATGACCCTTTCTATACTTTGCGCATAATATTTTATCTTTTTTATTTAGTTTCTTTCTTGATTTTTTATTATCTTTATAAATATCTTCAAATTTTGGTAGATAAACAAAATCAACTTTTTTACTTTTTTTTAGAATACTTAAATCTTTTTTTAAATTTCGTGGGTAGGATTTTAGATCTTTTTTGTTGTTAAATTGTTTTGGATTCACAAAGATACTTACAATCGTTTTTTTGCAAAGTTTATTTGATTTATTTATAAGTGATAAATGACCTTTATGTATTCCACCCATAGTAGGAACAAAACCTAGGTCATTAAATGGCCTTAATGATTCAAATAATG
>MDTG01389136.1_pt1 | contig 10280 bp, 7 predicted proteins | sample 811421 | NCBI WGS metagenome assembly MDTG01 (sample SAMN05326645, study PRJNA326480) | marine metagenome | isolation source: seawater | place: Pacific Ocean: South East | collected 2011
AATACCGAATGTCGTAAGGAAGTAAGATGTCCATCATTTTGATTATAAATCGACAGGTATATCGCCAAACTGACCAAAACAATAATCCCTACATACGAGCGAAATTCAGCGTTCTTAAAGATCAGCCAGACTCGATCTTTAAGAAGCGCATAGAAAAGACCAAAATTAGTACCCGCAATCAACATAAAAGCTATTATAATTACTTCAATGAATGGGCTATCATATTCACCAATACTTCCGTTGCGGGTAGAAAATCCACCTGTAGCTATGGTAGAAATTGAATGACAAAAAGCATCAAAAACTGACATCCCTGCAAATATTAGTAAGCCTGTTTCAGCCAAGGTCAGGAAGATATATATTTTCCATAAAGCAAGAGCAGTTTCCTTAAGTTTGGGACGCAATCCCTCGGCAACCGGACCAGGAACTTCCGAGCGAAACATCTGTTTTGCCCCCCCAGCCATCTGGGGAAAAATCGCGACAAATAAAACGATAATTCCCATGCCCCCAAGCCAATGCGTTAACATTCTCCAAAAAAGTATTGAACGTGGCAGTGTATCTATATCGCTAATTACGGTAGCTCCGGTAGTCGTAAAACCAGATACCGATTCAAAAATCGCACTCGGGACATCCGATATAAAACCACCGAATAAATATGGAAGGCTTCCCAAAAGACAAGATAAGATCCAGCCAACCCCGACTACGACCAAAGCCTCTCTTCTATAAATAGATTCTCTAGAAGCATTTCCTGAAAAATAAAAACTAAGAGCTAAGATGATTACTATTCCCATCGACCATCCAAGAGAATTTACTGCGGTATATTCTCCAACAAAAAGTGCTAAGATCAGGCACAAACCCATAAATATTCCGGGAAATAAAAGAAGAAAACCTAACAAACGCATTACAATCCAAACATTCATTAAATTTACCGTTTTCCACTAAACATTTTTTCAACGCTACTACGCATGTGCTTAGTGGTAAAAACTATCGCAGTATTACCCGCTTTGATTACAGATTCTCCCCGAGGAACAAAAACACCAGTTTCACCAGCTACAGCCCCAACCATAGCTCCCTTCGGAAAGTCAGTTAAAGACAGCGGTTTGTTAACGATTGGAGACCCTTCCGCAGCATTAAGCTCTATTATTACCCCTTTGCCATCGGCTAATGATGATGTAGATACAACTTCTCCTTCTCTAACGGATTTTAAAATTTGATTGGCAGCCAACACCCGAGGACTTATAGCTGCATCGATTCCCAATTGTTCGTATATCGGTCCGTAATCTGGTCGATGCACTAGTGCTATAACTTTTGAACAACCGAGACGTTTCGCCAGTAATCCTGCCATCAAATTAGTTTCATCATCCGGACTTAATGACACAAACACATCCTTACTACCTGCTCCTTCTTCTTCTAGCAATGACAGATTCGTACCATCTCCTACTATGACAACTGTTTTTTCTAATTGAGCTGAAAGTTCATTCGCCCTGTTAGAATCTCTTTCGATAACAACAACGTTACATCCCAACTGTTCAAGTGATTTAGCTACAGCCAACCCGATATCACCGCCGCCTATCACCATTATACGAGGTGCAGACCTCGTACGCCTTTTTCCAAAATGATGACCAACTGATTCTATAGTATCACTCGGGCCGATCAAAAGTATTTCGTCCGATAGTTTTAACACATCTTCTCCAGTAGGAATCAATAATTCACCATCTCGAACAATTGCAGCTATACCGACCCCTTTACCAGACAAATACTGTTCAGATATTGCAGATATACGATGCGTTATTAATTTGTTTTTTTCGCGAAGAATATACTGGACTATTTCAATGCGATTGTCCGCGAAATGCTCTAACATAACTGCACCAATACTTCGAACATGCTTTGTAATTTCTGTTGCGGTTAACATCTCTGGGCTGACGATCAGGTCGATTCCATGACAATTATATATGACACCCTGATCGTTCTGCAGATGTTCAGGCTTTGAAACACGAGCGATAACTTTACGAGCTCCTAAATTCTTTGCAAAAATACATGCCAACATATTGCTCTCATCTTCGCTCGAAGCAGCAATAATCAGATCTGCATTAGCCACACCCATTCTTTGAAGCATATGCAAAGTTGCACCATTACCAGCTATAGCAGATACATCTAGACCTAATTCAACCGCGTTCAAGGCTGATTTATTACGATCTACTACTATTACATTGTTACCTTCGGCAACAAGGACCGAACTGATATGTCTACCTACTTCTCCCATACCTACTACACAAATATCCAATAAAATCCTTCTTATAAATTTAACTTTAGCATGACTTCTTTGGTTATTTCTTCTACCAAATTTTTAAACTCACTTTTTTCTTCACTCGGACCTCGTAGTTCAGGATCTCCAATATCGCATGCTGGTTTACCTACGATCCCAAATCTATTTCTTAACTTTATTAAATCATCTACTTCTTTATTATTTAAGGTATTGACACTTCCAAGTTGCGTAGCTACCAAGGCTATCTTGGCAAAATGTTCAACAGTTTCCATTTTAAAGTGGGCATCCATCACGTGGGAGCCCAAGGTTACGACGCCATGATTTGCCATTAAAATTGCGTCATATTCTTTCAAAAGTGGCTTCATAGGTTCAACAATATCTACTCCACCTGGAGTACCATATTCAGCTAACGGAACACCACCCAAACTTACAATAACCTCAGGTAAAACACACTTAGTTAATTCTACACCTGCAACTGCGAAACCGGTAGCTGTCGGCGGATGGGCATGAACTACAGAAAAAACATCATTCCGCAATTTATATATTTCTAAATGCATCCGAATTTCAGACGAGATAGGTACAGAGCCTGAAATTTGCTTACCTTCTAAATCACATACAGCTAACATATCGTCCGTTAAATAGCCTTTACTTACCCCTGTGGGCGTACACAGAATTCGGTTATCGTCAAGACGTGCGCTTATATTTCCATCGTTAGCAGCAACATATCCACGATTGTATACACGCTTACCTACCTCGCAAATATCTTTTTTAAGGGAAAAAATTGAATTCATTAAGATCCTTTCTTAACCATGGCCGGTTGCAATGAAAAAATTCGGCCTCCACACCAAAACCAACCACCAATAGCAGGTATGAACACATTCAACAAAAAAACCCCAAGTGCCGCACCAAATGCAGGCTCAGGATCTAATCCACATTGACCGAATAAAAGAACTGCTATCCCCTCACGAACACCTAAATCACCAATACTTATCGGTATAAATGATTTCACAGTATAAATTACGGGAATAAGAGTAAAAACATTTAGATCCCATTCATAACGCGCGCCGATCAACAGAAAAAATTGTAAACAGAATAATAAGTTAAAAACTATAGAAAACGCGAATATAAAGAAATATTCCTTGTTTGTTAGTAAGGCCAAATGATTTTTAAACTTGACAAAAATAGAATACTTTTTGAATAAAATCCTTCGAAAAGCTACAACAAAAACGGTTATAAGAAGAAAAAAAATACAACCAGCTAAGATGAGGTCGAACGCAAGTAGATCGGAATTATATATACAAAACATTGAAATTATGAGCCCACAAAATAGTGATATTAGACGATCTATTCCGGCAAACATGGCAGTAACAGTACGGTTTGATGGAAAAGCTAAAGCTCGGCCAAGTTCACCAAGGCGTCCTGGCGTAAACAAACCTAAGGCCATGCCCAATAATATCGAATCCATAGATTTCCAAAAGCCATTTACAGGTTGGCAGTGCCTAAGGAATATGCTCCACTTACAACTCTGAATAAATAATCCAACCAGCGTCAGACCAGCGGTTAATACAAACAAAGAAGGGTCCAAGTGCTCCGATAACTTTAAGACATTATCTATATCAAGATAAGAAACTGTTAGACCAAGAAAGCCAATACCTAATGCCGATTGTAGCAATATCTTGAAAACTGCTTGATTATAGCCGTTCAATCAATATGCGAATGAATAAGAGGACGTAATGGAATCAAAGACATGAGATCTTTGTCAATTCGGGGTATGACATGACCTGCATAAACATCGCCAATATCGTTTCCAGCCTTTAACCCAGAATCTACTGCAGCTTGAACTGATGCGACTTCACCAGCCACGAACACCGAAACAAGTCCACTACCTACCTTTTGCCATCCAAGTAAACGTACATCGGCCGTCTTTACCATAGCATCTGCAACTTGAACCAACGCAACCCATCCATTTGTCTCAATCATACCCAATGCATTACTCATTTTAAGTCCGATCTGAAGTATGATATATAAAAGTCAACAAAATTTCGAAATTAGAATAGACAACACTTCTCGTCAAGTTTTAAGCCTTAAAAAGAAATTGTATAACATCTCCATCTTTTACTACGTATTCCTTACCCTCTAATCTCAGCAATCCGGCATCTTTTAAGACTTGCAAGTTACCTCGATCCAAGATGTCTGTCGCATCAGCAACTTCAGCACGAATAAATCCTTTTTCCATATCTGTGTGTATACGTCCTGCAGCCTGAGGAGCTGTCGTACCTTTAGGAATTTGCCATGCTTGAAGTTTGCTATTTGCTAGTGTGTAAAATGTAATCAAATTTAATAATGCATAACCGGCCTCAACAAATTTTTCAACACCTTCACTAGTACCGTTAAATTCAGTTGAGAAAGCCTCACGATCCTCAGGATCTAATTCAGCAAGCTCTTTTTCAAATAATGCGGATATAGAAAACACTCTTTCCTTGCCTACAAAATCTGATAATGCACTAATGTACTCGTTCACATTTTCCTTTCCACCCTCAGAAATATTAGCTGCATACAACATTGGCTTATTCGTTAAAACAGCTTCCTGTTCAATAAATACTGTTTCTTCATCACTCAACATAAGCTCCGTCAACATTACCCCTTGGCTCGCCATTTGATGAGCTTTTCTGATGGTTTCCAATTCGAGCTTTTGGGTCGAATTAGGATCCGAACGAACAACTTTTTCCAAATGCTGCAGTTTTGATTCTAACATCTCATAATCAGCTAAAAGGAGTTCCGCTTGTAGTAATTCAACGTCCCGAATGGGATCAACACTTCCTTCGACATGCATAATTTCACTACCACCAAAACAACGAACAACTTGAATTAATGCATCCGCTTCACGTATGTGTCCAAGAAACTTGTTTCCTAAGCCCTCTCCTCGACTTGCACCTTTTACCAAACCAGCAATGTCAACGAATTGAATAGTCGCCTTTACACAGCTTTCCGGCTGTAATTTATCTTGCAGTTGAGCGAGTCTGACATCATTGACATCAACGTTACCTATATTGGGATCGACAGTACAGAAGGCATAGTTTTCAGCGTCAACGTCAGCGTCGGCTAGTAAATTAAACAAAGTAGATTTACCAACATTAGGAAGTCCTATTAATCCGACAAAAAGAGCCATAATTTCCTTCTTTTGATTAAAGCGTTTTTAATATTACAGCGTTTTATACGGCAATTCAGGATGTACTATGATCGTCTTTTCTCTTTTAATAGTAGCTTGTCCTGGAGCTCCGCCTTTAGGTTTATTTACGTATTTTTTCAACGTAAAAACTACTGGTACTTTTTTAGCTGTTTTTCCTTTGCTCCAGAATGCTGCAACAGACGCAGCCTGCTCAATTGCTATTTTACTCGGTTCATTTTTATGTCCATTCCGTTTCAATATCACGTGTGAACCTGGATATCCGTGCGCATGAAACCAAAGGTCATTCTGTCCTGCTATCCGATGAGTTAAAACATCATTCTGTTTATTGTTTTTACCCGCTAAAATGACCCATCCATCATCCGTTAGATACTCACGCGGTTTACCAAAATTGGGACGATCTTTAATTTTCTCTTTAGTATTAGTCTTATCAATATCCATATAACCTTTAGTAATAAGCCAACAACGTAATTCATCCAAATTATTTTCGGGCTCATCAAATGAGTTTTTAACAGATTTTAAATCTATAATTTCAAGATCTAACTTAGCGATTATAGAAGGAAGTATCTCTTTTCGTCTTTTTAGTTTTTTTGCGACTTTTAGAAGTCTCTCAGCATGTTCAACAGGCGTTTCATTCTCATCAAGATCATATTTAAGAATCTCTTCCGAAGTATTCTTAAAAACATCAACTAGAGTTAAATTCTTTGCATCCTTGCTAACTTGATGTAAATGAGCAAGAAGAGTATGACCTTTTCTTTCAAGAATTTCTGCATTTTCTGTTTCTTTTAGTTCATTATTAAGTGAAATACTTTTACTTAACAGAGATTTCAGAGCACGCTTAATTATTCTAGCCGTTTCTTTTTTTTGGGATCCATATTCATTAAGAGTTTTCTGTCTATTGACAAACTCATTAATCGAATCAATCAAGGAAGTAGTTTTTTCTATCTCAATGGATGGAGGTAGACGAGTAGGACGAATAGCCGTGAAATGTATCGTCCCCTTCTCTTGATAAAGATATCCACCTAAAGATCCAACACTATTAAATATTTCGTTTGCCGTAGACCAGAACTTCTGCAAATTCGAGATAGTTCCCGGATCTTTCTCATCAAAACCACATCGATACATGACCTCTTTACTAACCGGGCGATCAAATCCTGAGAAGTTCTGTCGAATTAATTCAAGGAAGTTTTCTCCCTGTAGATTCTTTAAATGCTCTCTTACATTAATCGAATCAAAACCGAGGACCATTCTACAATCTTTAACCGGCGGAATATAGGAATTGCCAACAACAATACGTTTTTCTTTGCCCCACCCGCCAAGAATCTTCTGATTTTCCTGACTAATTAATGCACAGTCAATACGTCGATTCATCATTTCACAGATTAAATTACCACGTGTAGTTTCTTTACTTTTTTGATTAAATCGCTCCAACAGAAATGAGAGTGTACGATCACGTTCGGGCAGACTAACGCCAATAAATCGAGCGCCCACAAAATATTTTACAGGATCATTTTTACTTGGCCAAGGAAGGCTACTGGTATTAACGGTATTATAAAGAATGAGACCATTAGGCTTACACTGAAAACAAAGCAGACCCCTTTGATCTATTTTTAATTTTAAACTACCATCGCTGTATGATGCTCCCGAAATAAACCTGCCAAGAAGTGTTTGATGTAATTCGGCCCCTAATTGACTTATGGTAAAATAGTCTAAACCCATAAAAATATCACAGAATTATTAGGCGATTAGACTCGAGAGTAAAACGCAATATTAATTGCCCAAACGATCAATGTTAGCCCTAATACTCTCAAGGGTTTCGATATATTCACGTTGTCTGTCACGTTCGCCTTGAATGATGTTTGAGGGTGCGTTTTGAATAAACTTTTTGTTACTCAACTTCCCCTCGATACTCTTAATCAATTTCTCAAATTTTTCAAATTCCTTTTGCAATCTTGTACGTTCTATTGATAAGTCTACTAGTCCATCTAACGGTACAAATACCTCTACACCACTTACGACAGCACTACCACACATACTTACTGGCTTTAGTGATTCGCCTATTTCTATGTTTTCCGCTTTGGTTAAGTTCCCGATAGAATCTGAAAATACTTGCAATATCTGCGCCTGATATCTGTCATTCGTAGACAAAAGGATTTGAATTGGTTTTGAATTTGGTATATTCATCTCAGATCGGATTGTACGAACGGATGCGACGATATCCTGCATTAATTCCATTTCACTCTCTATTTTTAGGTCACGCTCCAACATATCTATCTTTGGAAAGTCAGATATCATAATACTCGATTGACTACCTGATTTTTTAGGCAGAGATTGCCATAGAGATTCAGTAATAAAAGGCATTACGGGGTGTAACAACCTTAGTGCATTTTCGAGGACCCCTACGAGAGTAGTCTGTACTTCCTGCCGATCTGAACAATTGCGTAAACGAGGCTTAGCAAGTTCAAGGTACCAATCGCAATAATCTCTCCATAAAAAATCATATAAACTTCTAATCACATCGCTAAATCGATAAGAGCCTAAATTATTATTCACCTCATTAATCGTAAAGGACAAACGACTCCATATCCAACGATCCTCCGATAACTGCGGGTTAGCATTGATATTAGCATCATACCCCTCTAAGTTCATCAAAACGAATCTCGTCGCATTCCATACTTTATTTCCAAAATTCCTCCCCATTTCGCCACTAACAGATGACTTCACAATATTTTCTTCTATTTCTGCATCAAATCTAACATCCTGAACGGCACCGGCCTGAGCCAGCAAGCTAAAACGCGTAGCGTCTGCTCCGTATAGTTCAACTAAATCCAAAGGATTTAATCCCGTTCCTAAACTTTTACTCATGCGCCGACCATCCTTCGTGAGAATCGTCGGGTGAATTAAAACCGTCTTAAACGGTATTTTATCGATACATTCAAGCGAAGTCATAGCCATTCGAAGTACCCATAGATAAAGAATGTCCCGAGCAGTAATCATTAAGTCTGTCGGATAAAAGAAAGACAAATCCTTTGAATCATTTGGCCAACCCATAGTTGCAAAGGGCCAAAGTGCTGAAGAAAACCAAGTATCAAGGACATCTGGATCCTGAATCCATTCATTCCCCTTACACGACGGACATTCTGATGGACATTCCGTACTCACAATTGGAACTGCTCCGTCCGATATAGATACGCGAAAATTACCTTGTTCGAATGCTTCTTCAGCAGAAAGGCCACCCATTGGAACTAAACCGTTTTTACTGCATTTTTTGCAGTACCAAGCAGGAATGCGGTGTCCCCACCAAATCTGACGCGACAATGCCCAATCACGTATGTTTTCAAGCCACTCCACGGAGTAATCCCTGAAACGACTTGGAACGTATTCTATTTTATTTTCCTCTATGATCTTCAGAGTCATTTCTGCAGGATCTTTCATATTCATAAACCACTGCTCCATAGGAAGTGGCTCTATGACCGTCCCACACTTGTCATGATGCGGAACAGCATGACAATGTTCAATCACCTCACGGAGGCGACCGCTATTTTTTAAATCTTCTAACAATTTTTCTCGGCATTCATACCGATCTATTCCAGCGTATTTTCCGGCAGACTCTGTCATTTTACCATCAAATCCTATAACCTGAATCTGTTCCAGATTATGCCTTTCGCCAACAGCGTAATCATTAGGATCGTGGCAGGGGGTCAATTTTACAGCACCACTACCCATTTCTGGATCAGCATAGAAATCGGCAAAAATGCTAATAGACCGCCCGACAAGTGGCACTTCCACGCACTTACCTACAGCATCGTTCCATCTAGTGTCGCTAGGGTGAACAGCTATTCCCGTATCTCCCAATAGAGTTTCAGGTCTAGTTGTTGCTACAACAACGTCTGGAGCATTACCGATTCCTTCATAGCATATATGCCATAAATGGCCTTTGATTTCACGTTCTTCTGTTTCAAGATCAGAAATAACCGTACGACATTCGGGACACCAATTAATCATACGTTTGCCTCGATAGATCCAACCATTTTCGTGAAACATCTGAAATGCTTTTAAAACTGAGTTGGCATAATCGTCGTCTAATGTAAAACGAGCTCGACTCCAATCGTAACTTGTGCCCAGTTTTCGCATCTGATGATAAATTGTATCACCATATTTTTCTCGCCAGGACCAAATTCGCTGCAGAAGTGCCTCTCTACCTACATCGTAACGCGTAAGTCCCTCTTCAGATTGAAGTTTTTGCTCTACTTTCATTTGTGTAGCTATCCCTGCATGATCAGTCCCCGGCAAACAAAGAACCTCATAACCTTGCATCCGTTTCCATCGTATTATAAGGTCGTGTATCGCATGTTGAATTGCATGTCCCATGTGAAGTTCGCCAGTCACATTGGGAGGCGGAATAACAATACTATAGGAAGATTTTTCCGATTGGTTATTTGCTAGGAAAAAACCACTATCTTCCCAAAATGAATACCATTTTGCTTCTATTTGATTTGGGTCGTAAACTTTTTCAAGATCTGAAGACATTTTATACACATAACCTAACGTTTATTAAGGAGTTATTGGTTAAAAGATAGGATACAGCACACCTATTGCCAACTAATCGGACAACAATGGACTCAGAGTTGCTTGGTTATTACAACTACTGAATAGGAGTTGGTTTATGTTATCATTAATAAATAAGCCCTTACAGATCTGCAAAAATCTGATAAGTATGGCCATTGCCACATTGGCTATCATTATTGTAATATCATGTATCCCTATGATAATGTTAACGATTTTTCTACTTCCTTAATCCGAATTCGATATATACTTTACTATCCTCTA
>MDTG01041281.1_pt1 | contig 10279 bp, 7 predicted proteins | sample 811421 | NCBI WGS metagenome assembly MDTG01 (sample SAMN05326645, study PRJNA326480) | marine metagenome | isolation source: seawater | place: Pacific Ocean: South East | collected 2011
GTTGAGATTAAGATCTCTCTTGCTTCACCGGAGCGGATTTTGTCTTGGTCCTTTGGTGAGATCAAGAAGCCAGAGACCATTAACTATCGCACGTTTAAGCCAGAGCGTGACGGCCTGTTCTGCGCACGCATTTTTGGCCCAATCAAAGACTATGAATGCTTATGCGGAAAATACAAGCGGATGAAATACCGCGGTGTGACCTGTGAGAAATGTGGTGTCGAAGTTACGCTGCAGAAAGTACGCCGTGAACGTATGGGTCATATAGAACTGGCGGCGCCGGTTGCGCACATTTGGTTCCTGAAATCCCTGCCCTCCCGTATAGGTCTTATGCTTGACATGACGTTACGTGAGTTGGAACGTGTTTTGTACTTCGAGCAATATGTTGTGATTGAGCCAGGTCTGACTGACTTAAACTATGGTCAGATGATGAATGAAGAAGAGTACATGGATGCGCAAGACGTTTATGGCGAAGATGCTTTCAATGCTGGCATTGGTGCAGAGGCTATCCGTGAAATGCTGTCCAACATCGATTTGGAATCTGAAGCAGACCAACTACGGGCTGAATTGGCAGAGGCTACTGGCGAATTGAAGCCAAAAAAGATTATCAAACGTTTAAAAGTCGTAGAGTCATTCTTGGAATCTGGCAACCGTCCAGAATGGATGATTTTGACTGTGATTCCTGTCATTCCACCAGAACTACGCCCATTGGTGCCGTTGGATGGTGGTCGTTTCGCAACATCCGACCTTAACGATTTGTATCGCCGCGTAATCAACCGTAACAATCGTTTGAAGCGTCTGATCGAATTACGTGCCCCTGATATTATCGTGCGTAACGAAAAACGGATGCTACAGGAATCAGTAGATGCACTGTTCGACAATGGTCGCCGTGGTCGGATAATTACAGGTGCGAATAAGCGCCCACTAAAATCATTGTCAGACATGCTCAAAGGCAAGCAAGGTCGCTTCCGTCAAAATCTTTTGGGTAAACGAGTAGACTTTTCTGGACGTTCTGTCATCGTTACTGGGCCAGAGTTAAAACTGCATCAATGTGGTTTGCCCAAGAAAATGGCTTTGGAGCTGTTTAAGCCTTTTATTTACTCCCGATTGGAAGCCAAAGGTCTGTCATCCACAGTAAAGCAAGCAAAGAAAATTGTGGAAAATGAACGCCCAGAAGTTTGGGACATCCTCGACGAAGTGATCCGTGAACACCCCGTTCTGTTGAACCGTGCTCCAACCCTTCACCGTTTGGGTATTCAAGCTTTTGAACCTACGTTGATTGAAGGTAAAGCCATACAATTGCATCCATTGGTGTGTTCTGCATTCAATGCCGACTTCGATGGTGACCAAATGGCGGTTCACGTTCCACTGAGCCTTGAAGCTCAGTTGGAAGCACGTGTTCTGATGATGTCTACAAATAATGTTTTGTCGCCTGCTAATGGTAAACCGATAATTGTTCCGTCACAGGATATGATTTTGGGTCTTTATTATATTACTCTGGAACGAGAAGGCATGAAGGGTCAGGGTATGACCTTTTCGTCCCCGCGCGAAGTCGACCACGCGCTAGATGCCGGATTGGTGCACCTGCATTCTAAAATTGATTGCCGGATGGAGCAGATTGATGATGAAGGAAATTCCATCTTTGTGCGTTATCAAACGACACCCGGTCGTGTGCGTTTGGGCGCGATGCTCCCGCTTAATACAAAAGCACCATTTGATATTGTGAATCGTTTACTTCGGAAGAAAGAAGTTGGCGAAGTCATCGACATTGTTTATCGATACTGTGGTCAAAAAGAATCTGTAATCTTCTGTGATCAGATTATGACCCTTGGTTTCCGCGAAGCATTTAAAGCTGGCATCTCCTTTGGTAAGGACGACATGGTGATCCCAGACAGTAAGTGGCAAATCGTGAATGATACGCGTGACCAAGTTAAAGAATTTGAACAACAGTACCTCGATGGCCTAATCACTCAGGGCGAGAAATATAACAAAGTTGTTGACAGCTGGTCCAAGTGTTCTGATGCAGTTGCAGATGCGATGATGGGTGAAATTTCGGCCATGAAAGTCACAGATGCAGGTGCAGAAGAAGAGCCAAACTCGGTTTACATGATGGCCCATTCTGGTGCTCGTGGTTCCCCAGCTCAGATGAAGCAGTTGGGTGGTATGCGGGGTTTGATGGCCAAGCCTAACGGAGAGATTATTGAAACGCCAATTATCTCAAACTTTAAGGAAGGTTTAACGGTTCTAGAGTATTTTAACTCCACCCATGGCGCTCGTAAGGGCCTTGCGGATACGGCATTGAAGACAGCTAATTCCGGCTACCTGACACGGCGTTTGGTTGACGTTGCGCAGGATTGTATCGTGCGTATGACTGATTGTGGCACAGAGCAAGGTATAACAGCTTCAGCTGCTGTCAACGACGGTGAAGTGGTTGCATCCTTGTCTGAGCGTATTCTTGGCCGTGTAACGAATGAAGATGTTTTGAAGCCCGGTACAGATGAGTTAATAGTTTCACGCGGCGAATTGCTCGATGAGCGTATGGCCGACCTGATCGAAAATTCGGGTGTTGCCACAGTTTTCATCAGATCACCACTGACATGCGAAGCTGAAGATGGCATCTGTGCGACCTGCTATGGTCGTGACCTGGCTCGGGGTACGCAAGTGAACCCAGGCGAGGCAGTGGGTATCATAGCTGCGCAATCCATTGGTGAGCCTGGCACACAACTTACGATGCGAACATTCCATATTGGTGGTATTGCACAGGGTGGTCAGCAGTCATTCCAAGAGGCGAGTGCAGATGGTGTGGTTCAACTTCGCAACGCAAGCGTTCTGAAAAACCGTGATGGTGAGATGGTTATCATGGGCCGTTCCACCGAAGTCATTTTGAGTGACGAAAACGGTGTGGAGCGAGCGTCTTATAAGCTGTCCTACGGTTCAAAAATCATGGTCAAAAATGGATCTAAAGTAGCCCGTGGCGACAAACTTTTTGAATGGGATCCGTACACTTTGCCGATCATCGCTGAAAAAGATGGTGCGACGAAGTTTGTGGATCTGATTCCAGGCATTTCAGTGCGGGATGAAACAGATGATGCGACAGGTATCAGCCAGAAGATTGTTACTGATTGGCGCTCTGCGCCTAAAGGGAGTGATTTAAAGCCTGAGATCATTGTGATGGACGCTAATGGGGATCCTGTTCGTAATGACGCAGGTAATCCTGTGTCTTATGCTATGTCAGTGGATGCAATTTTGTCCGTTGAAGATGGCCAAAATGTGAAAGCGGGCGATGTTGTGGCACGTATCCCCCGTGAGGGCGCCAAGACTAAAGACATTACTGGTGGCCTGCCTCGGGTTGCAGAATTGTTTGAAGCGCGCCGCCCTAAAGATCACGCGATCATCGCTGAAATAGAGGGCTACGTACGATTTGGTCGCGACTATAAAAACAAGCGTCGCATTAGCATAGAGCCAGCGGATGAATCGATGGAAGCCGTGGAATACATGGTCCCTAAAGGCAAACACATTCCGGTTCAAGAAGGTGATTTCATTCAAAAGGGTGAATACATCATGGATGGTAACCCAGCGCCACATGACATTCTGAACATTATGGGTGTTGAAGCGCTAGCAGATTACATGATTGACGAAGTTCAAGATGTGTACAGATTGCAGGGCGTAAAGATCAACGATAAGCATATTGAGGTGATTGTACGTCAGATGTTGCAAAAGTGGGAGGTTACCCATTCTGGTGGCACAACTCTTTTGAAAGGTGAACAGGTTGATAAAGCCGAGTTCGATGAAGTGAATGCAAAAGCGGAAGCTAAAGGGCTGGAGCGGGCAAAAGGTGGCCCAATTTTGCTTGGTATCACAAAAGCATCTCTGCAGACACGTTCTTTTATTTCTGCAGCATCGTTCCAAGAAACAACACGTGTTTTGACGGAGGCCTCTGTGCAAGGAAAGCGCGACAAGCTTATCGGTTTAAAGGAGAACGTAATTGTTGGCCGCTTGATTCCAGCTGGTACAGGTGGGGCAACCCATCAAATTAAGAAGATCGCGTCTGATCGAGACAACGTTGTGATTGAAGAGGCTAAAGCTGCCGCAGAAGAAGCAGCTGCGTTGCTTGGACCAGTTGGTCAAGATAACTTGGAAGGTTTTGCTACCTTCAGTGATGGTGTTTCGGGACAACACACAAGCGCTGATTCTGGTGATGGCAGTGATAGTACCGAGCAAGCCAATTAGGCTTAGCCTGACTGTTAAAAATAACAAAAGCCCAGCCAATTGGTTGGGCTTTTGTTGTTTTGTGATGAAAACTTATTTTACTAATGGTAAGGAAAATCTCATCTAGAAGAGGAAATGTTTAACCAAGTATTCACTGGGCGATCTGTCGAGGCACAGTTTTGAAACTTTTGGACGAGATCCTTTGCGAGGTTGGGTATAATGCACCCAAGTTAACGCGGCTGCACCGTTTCTACCAAGGTCGCAAAAAAGCTATCCCCAATGGGTGTAATCTCATCGTTGAAGTCATACTTTGGGTGATGAACCGGCGCGCTATGGCCTTGACCTATAAATGAATACGCATCAGGGCGCTTTTTTAACATGTAAGCAAAGTCTTCGGCGGGGAAAATGGGGTTAGTGTCAGTGTCGACGTGGCTTTCGCAGACCACGGATTTTGCAACCTCAGCGGCTAGTAGGGCTTTTTCTGGGTCGTTCACCGTTGGTGGGTAACCGTATTCGTAAACCATATCGACGGCCACATCAAAACTGGTGGCGATACCTTCACAGATGGCTTTCATGCGTGCAGCTATCTTAGCTTGAATGTCTATTTTAAAAGTCCTTACTGTGCACGAAATATAGCGGAGTCTGGTATGATGTTGTTGGCAGTTCCAGACACGACTTCGCCTACGGAAATAACCGCACGCTTCAGGCCGCCAAGGTTGCTTGATCGAATTGTCTAAAGGGCTCGCACAAGTGCTGCGCCTGCAATCAAAGGGTCGCGGCTGCCATCAGTGCGCCTTTGTTCGTGTGGAAAATGCCTTGGGGCGCGCAAGGTGCGTTGTGAATGCCGAAAACCTGGGAGATGTTAAAAGCAATCCATAACGCCCTCTTGGCACATGACCTGACCACAACCGCCGCCTTGTTCCGCAGGCTGAAAAATTAGTGCGACACGACCCGAAAAATTGCGCGTCTCTACTAGGTTTTTAGCTGCTCCATGTAGCATAGTGGTATGCTCGTCGTATCCACAGGCATGCATTTTTCCATCGTGCGTAGAGGCATGCTCAGTTCTATTATTTTCCTTAATTGGTAACGCCTCCACATCAGCCCGCAAACCAGTTTTTGAACCATCAGATTGACCATAAATGACTGCTACTAAGCCTGTTTGGGCCTTGCCTGTATGAACTTCGTCTACACCAAATTCATGCAATTTGCATTCCACGAACGCTGAAGTTTTGAGTGAATCAAAACCAAGTTTAGGAATGGAGTGCAAGTGACGTCTCCATTCTGTCATATTGGAATGCATATCGGCAATTCGATTGATGACTGGCATATGGCTTCCTTTGATTGAGATAATGTAATCTTATGTGAAAGCCTAAGTTTATGCGGGTCAGAAGGAACGTAGTTTACCGCATTAGATGAAAAGAACCTAAGTTTTTATGATGCTAGCAGATGTAAGCGTATCCCGATAACTTGTCTGAGCGGCATCACTAAAGCGAAATTAAATACCATTGCCTGAGTTTTGCAATCTATCAAGTAAAATCTGTTAACGTCACACTGCGAAATCGGGTGTCTCACTGTCTTCATAGTCATAGACCATTATTTTTATTGTGCTTTTGTAGTGATCGTCAACGTAAGTTCGTAATGTGACGACGTGACGATTATAAGTCAAACCGTTATCCATAATGATCATTACCATCTCGTAAACACGAAGTTTTTGATAAATTCGGTGCATTTTTGAAGTGATCACCGTTTGGAGACGCAACGACTTTTTGAGTAGTGATTGACCCAGCGATTGCGGCTAGCCAGTATTTGATTGGGTTTTGGGGGATGGAAAATGGAATTAGAAAAAGCTATGTGTGAGCGGCGCAGCATTAGGGGGTTTCTTGATAAACCTGTGTCGCGTGAGTTGTTGGAAGAGATAATTACGCTCGCCAACCGTGCACCATCTTCAATGAACACGCAGCCGTGGCATTTGCATGTGCTGACCGGCGGTCCACTCGAGGCCATCCGCGACGGTAATTCCAAACTTATGTTGGCAGGTGTTCCTCCCGTGCGCGAGATTTCAGCCCATGCGGTATACGAGGGTTTGCATCGTGAGCGGCAGATTGAAATTGCTGTGCAGCTTTTTGAAGCAATGGGTATTAAACGTAACGATAAAGAGCTGCGTCAAGATTGGGTTATGCGCGGATTTCGTCAGTTTGACGCGCCCATTTCAATTGTCGTGTGTTTGGATAAATCGTTGGTTGACGACACAATTGGGCATTTTGATCTCGGTGCTGTAACTTACGGACTAACGCTGGCGGCGTGGTCCAAGGGGCTTGGGTGTGTGATTAATGGGCAAGGGATTATGCAGTCGCCTGTAGTACGTGAAAATGCACAAATTCCTGATGATCAGGTGATTATGACCTGTGTTGCAATTGGCTGGCCTGACGATAATTTTGAGGCGAACAGCGTTGTGTCACGCCGTCGTCCTGTTGAAAATCTAACGCGGTTCGTCGGGTTTGACGACTGATCTCATCGTTTTGCAAAACCGTCGCTTTTTAGCATTTATATGACTCGATCATGGGCCCTCAAAGTCAAAAATGATATAAACGGGGTTGCACAACACGCTTACCAGAAGCGAGTATTTGAGCGTAAATTGCGCCCGCCGGTTAAAGGTTTGCATTTGGGGCCGCGTCCACTTTTCTGACCTTCAGACCTGTTGACACATTCTGCGACTCCCCCTATACGCCCGGGAGAAGTTGTGATTGCCATTCAGAGGCAATTGTTTCTCGCCACATTTGGCAGTCATGATCCGAGTTTAGTCTTCGATCCTCTGGTATTTAACCGCTGTCGTTCATCCACAATAGTGCGAGCGGCTGTGTTCGCGGTGTTTGATCGACAGATCAGGCACCATTTCGAGTTTGAATAGGTATAACGGGAGTAACCGAATGCCAACAATCCAACAGCTGATCCGCAAACCGCGCCAGCCGAAAGTTAAACGCTCCAAGTCGCTGCATTTGCAGTCGTGCCCGCAAAAACGAGGTGTGTGCACTCGCGTCTACACAACAACACCAAAGAAGCCAAACTCAGCCATGCGAAAGGTCGCCAAAGTTCGCCTTACAAATGGTTTTGAAGTGATTTCTTACATTCCAGGCGAAAGTCATAATCTTCAGGAACACTCCGTGGTTCTGATCCGTGGTGGTCGTGTAAAGGACCTTCCTGGTGTCCGTTACCACATCCTGCGTGGTGTGTTGGATACGCAAGGTGTTAAAGATCGAAAGCAACGTCGTTCGAAATACGGCGCGAAGAAGCCGAAGTAAGGGTATACTGATATGTCGAGACGCCATCGCGCCGAAAAACGTGAAATTCTGCCTGACGCAAAATTCCACGACCACGTACTGTCCAAGTTTATGAACAACCTCATGTTGGATGGTAAAAAATCTGTTGCTGAAACTATTGTCTACGGAGCGCTTGATCGCGTCGAAGAAAAAACCAAGCGTGCTCCAGTAGAAGTGTTCCACGAAGCGCTAGAAAACATCCAACCAGCGGTCGAAGTTCGGTCGCGCCGTGTTGGTGGCGCCACATACCAAGTTCCAGTCGAGGTTCGCCCCGAGCGCCGTCAGGCTCTTGCGATCCGTTGGTTAATTAAAGCTGCGCGTGGGCGTAACGAAAACACCATGGAAGAACGTCTTGCGTCTGAATTGATGGACGCTGTCAACTCGCGCGGGTCGGCAGTTAAAAAGCGCGAAGATACACATAAAATGGCAGAGGCAAATAAAGCTTTCAGCCATTATCGCTGGTAAGAGAGGTCGGAGCAAATGGCACGTGAATATCCACTCGAATTGTATCGCAACTTCGGTATTATTGCGCACATTGATGCTGGTAAAACAACCTGTTCCGAGCGTATTCTGTACTACACTGGGAAAGAGCACAACATTGGTGAGGTCCACGATGGCGCTGCTACCATGGATCATATGGAGCAAGAGCAAGAACGTGGCATAACTATAACATCGGCGGCGACGACCACATTTTGGGAGCGTACTGAAGATGGTTTGACTGCTGACAGCCCTAAACACCGTTTCAATATCATTGATACACCGGGCCACGTTGACTTCACAATCGAAGTAGAGCGTTCTTTGGCTGTTCTTGATGGTGCCGTCTGTGTTCTCGACGCCAATGCTGGTGTAGAGCCGCAGACAGAGACGGTGTGGCGCCAGGCTGACCGTTACAAAGTACCTCGCATGGTCTTTGTAAATAAAATGGATAAAATTGGGGCCGACTTCTTCAAGTGTGTAGACATGGTGGAAGAACGCACCGGTGCAATCGCTGTTCCCATCGCATTTCCGATTGGTGCTGAAACTGAGCTAGAAGGCTTGGTCGATCTGGTAACAATGGAAGAGTGGTTATGGCAGGGTGAAGATCTTGGTGCGTCTTGGACTAAAGCATCAATTCGTCCCGAACTTCAGGCAGAAGCGGACAAATGGCGCGCCAAACTGGTAGAAAACGCTGTTGAACAGGACGACGACGCGATGATGGAATACTTGGAAGGCAACGAGCCTGACGCTCCAACATTACGCAAGTTGATCCGTAAGGGTTGTTTGTCTATTGCATTCGTCCCTGTTTTGGGTGGGTCTGCATTCAAGAACAAAGGTGTGCAGCCGCTGCTCAACGCAGTTGTTGATTATCTCCCTTCACCTTTGGACGTTGTCGATTACATGGGCTTTAAGCCTGGTGACGATACAGAAACACGTGATATTGCACGCCGTGCCGACGATGATATGCCATTCTCCGGCCTTGCTTTCAAAATTTGGAACGATCCATTTGTAGGCTCTTTAACTTTTACACGAGTTTATTCAGGTAAATTGGAAAAGGGTGACACGTTCTTGAACTCTACTAAGGGCAAAAAAGAGCGCGTTGGCCGCATGATGATTATGCACTCTAACGATCGTGATGAAATTACAGAAGCATTCTCAGGGGATATTATCGCTTTGGGTGGTTTGAAAGATACAACTACGGGTGATACACTGTGTGCTCAAAGCGATCCTGTTGTTCTTGAAACAATGACATTTCCCGATCCTGTGATCGAGATTGCTGTTGAACCCAAAACTAAAGCTGACCAAGAGAAAATGGGCATTGCGCTTCAGCGACTTTCTGCCGAAGATCCGTCTTTCCGTGTAGAAACGGACATTGAAAGTGGCCAGACCATCATGAAAGGCATGGGCGAACTGCACTTGGACATCCTTGTGGATCGCATGCGTCGCGAATTTAAAGTTGAGGCAAACATTGGTGCGCCTCAGGTCGCTTATCGTGAAACGATCTCGCATGAAGCGGAAATTACGTATACGCACAAGAAACAATCTGGGGGATCTGGCCAGTACGCCGAAGTTAAGATGGTAATCATCCCGACAGAGCCAGGCGAGGGTTTTTCGTTTGAGTCGAAAGTTGTTGGTGGTAACGTTCCTAAAGAATACATACCCGGTGTTCAAAAAGGTATCGAATCCGTCATGGATAGTGGTCCTTTAGCTGGCTTCCCTGTGATCGATTTCAAAGTCGAATTGCTCGACGGGAAATACCATGACGTTGACTCCAGCGTTATGGCATTTGAAATTGCGGGTCGTATGGGCATGCGCGAAGGTATGAAAAAAGCTGGTGCGAAAATGCTTGAGCCAATCATGCAGGTGGAAGTTGTGACGCCCGACGAATACACAGGTGGTATCATTGGTGATCTGACATCCCGTCGTGGGATGGTTCAGGGCCAAGATACGCGCGGGAATGCGATTGCGATTGACGCGCGCGTCCCACTGGCAAACATGTTTGGTTATATCAATACTCTGCGGTCCATGTCTTCCGGTCGTGCGAACTTTACGATGCAATTCTCGCACTATGATGCGGTTCCATCGAATATTTCGGAAGAGATTCAAGCGAAATTTGCATAACCGGTGTGGCGGGTATAATCCCGCTTTGCCAAAACCTTAAGGTACGGTTCATCGTGCCACCCGAGAGAAAAGAAGGAGCCACGATATGGCAAAAGAGAAGTTTGAACGTAATAAGCCGCATTGTAACATCGGCACGATCGGTCACGTAGACCATGGCA
>MDTG01205609.1_pt1 | contig 10279 bp, 14 predicted proteins | sample 811421 | NCBI WGS metagenome assembly MDTG01 (sample SAMN05326645, study PRJNA326480) | marine metagenome | isolation source: seawater | place: Pacific Ocean: South East | collected 2011
CACTGTAGTATGAATTTGAGACCACCGTAGTATCGCTGATGACACTATAACTATACTAATAGAACTAGATATATTAACTATAAGAATATAACTATTTGACTTTGTAGGTAGATAGATTATAATTAAAGTACATCATTGATTACCTCAATGAATAAAGTTGGGAAGAGCTTTTTTAATTTTTTGTTCGGTTCTTCCCATCTTTTTTTTAATAGTACTTGACTTTCTCAAAATAGTATGGCAATATAGATAATCGGAGGTAATAATGACAGATGATGAGATATACTCAGAACTTCAACCTATACAAGCAAATATAGATGATATTAAGAATCCTATAGAGCAAGTAAAGGATGAGGGTAATGTAGGCCTAAGTTGGGACGAATGGATTGAATGCGTACAATTTATGGCCATAAGATATACAAGTGGTAATGATACACCAAGTTCTTGGAGCGAAGTAAAGCTAAGAGCTATGTATCAAGACCTACAATACTTTACCTATACAGATGTACAACAGGCCATAATCAAACTTCATTCAGAGGGTAGAAGTTATGCACCTAACAGTTCACAGATAATAGGTAAATTAAATGCGATGTCTTCCCAACAGGTAATGTCAGCTTCTCAAGTAGAGAGGTTGTCTAAAGGACAGTACAGTGAATGCAAAGGTGGTGCAGAACATCAGTGGGCAGATTGGGGTTGGTTCTTTGATGAACAGGGTTATCCAATTTTCCTAGAGGTATGTTGTTCGGTGGCAGGACCTAATATGCCAACATGCTTGGCAGAGAGAAGGAAGAACACACCATCAGATATTAATTGGAATATGCATCCTAAGTTTCATATGACTAGAGAGAAATTCATAGAGAGCATGAAGAAGCTCAAGCTTAGTGATGATAAACAGAACGAGTTATTAGAATACAGAAGTCGACTTCTTACAGAACAAGAGGTTGAGGAATTGGGGATTACATATGATAAGTGATTTTATAGATAAGAACGTAGAGGATTCAAAAGCAGGACCAATGTTTTTTGCTATGGCCTACTACAACGACCTAAGAAAACAAATTTACGACAAGAATGCAATATTCATATTGTCTGACAAACTTGATTGGCTTGGGGATAACGGTACAGAACAAAGTATGGATGAAGACCTTTGTGCTTCAGCAGTATTTGCGTATATTGAACTATGTATGGCAGAGCTAATGTATGAGGGTATGAAAGATATAAAGAGTATGAACGAATTATATGCAGCAGCTTATGTAAGAGAAGTTATAAACGATGGCTTCAAACAATATAAAGATTACACAAAGTTTCCTGCAGATATGAAAAGAGATTTTATAAAATATTCTCTTTGGAATTATGAAGACGAAGTTCTATCTTTACAGAACAGTGTTAAATATACTCTTGCAACAGTTATGAAAGAAGTTGTAGATATTAATTCAGAGGCAGAGAAAATAACCATGAATGACATGTATGGTATCTACAGCAGAATGAAAGATAAACTAAGCGACATGAGTTTGCCAAACATTGAGGATATGGAAGAAGATGAAAAAGATTCTTTAGACTTAATATCATCTGCAATGTTTTCAGAAGATTATATTGGCAATGTTGTTGACTTTTGTTTAGGTAATAATTAAAATAGTCTTGCTTGTTAATTTATCTAGCGATAGATATGCTCAAATTATAAAGCGGGACAAAAGCCTGTGGTAAATGATACGATGGGAAGGTATTGGTTTGGACACTTGATACTTTATCTTGGGGAGCGATACCCCGCACAGGCTCTAGGGAGCCGGAAGGTATAACTAAATGGTGTATAGGTACACAAGACTAAATGTAGTGTTTTAGTATAAGTTATTAATTTAGGTTCCCTTATTTTTTTGCCTCACGCATTATTTAAATAATGATAAGTAATAACAATTGTGGGGTAAATACGACGAGCAATTGAGAGGGTATAATGGAAATGTCGGTGAATAACTAGCAATAGTTATTCCTTTGCCGATACCCTCCCATCGTCGGCTCTCGTAGGAGAGCCGTATCCAAAACGACTTTACAAAATTTTTTTTATTTTGACTTGACAAAATCAAAGAAGTGTGGCATCCTTAATATAACGATTAGAAAGTAGGTATAACTTATGGAACCAATGAAGAAAGACCAAGTGGAAAAGCTGTATGAAGAAACAGGTATTTATGCTTGGCACACAAATGAAACAAAGCAAGACTATTCAGATATGACTGTTGAGTTTGGTTTTCCGGCCTTAACTGATGTTGAAGATGCTATTAAGCAAATCAATGAAGCATTAGAAGGAAGTGGATTAAATTACCAAATGAAGACTTGGACTATGCCACAAGAAGAATATCTTGAGGAGCTTGAATAATGGAAAAGATAATTTATTGGAGTGATGACGCAGTTCAAAACAACCCTTACAAAGGAGGTATGTTTGTTCGTACTGATTTGGGGAAGACTTTAGCTAAGTGGACTAGTAGAGGCCTTAAGGTTGTTGGCATTGCTATTGATGACTCTATGGAAGTAGAGTTTATTCTTGAAGTGGAAGAAGAATGATAGACTTATATAATTTTGAATTGCCAACTTGTGCAATTTGCTTGGAGTCAAAAGAGTTACCAATAAACAGTATCTTTTGTACAGATTGTGAATCAGAGAAGTTGTAATGGAAGTTGAATACGAATTTTGGTATGACGACAAAGGCAGAGTTGTAGGTAAAGTACCTCTGATTGATGTTGTTGGATTAGATGAGGAAGAATAATGGGTGGATTATTATTATGCTCTAAGTGTGATGTGCGTTGGCATTCACATGATGGCACAGGTTCTTATGTTAACGATGAACATTATTGTGAAAACTGTTCTCAAGAGATTGAATCTTATTGGCTATCAAAAAGCGAGGAAGAATGAATTTGAATAAGCATACGGTATTTGTAATAGGTAAACTTACCTACATAACAGATACAGAAGAAAAAGCTATAGCTTTTGCAGAAGACGATATGAAATACATACACCCTAAATTCAATTTAGAAATTAGTGGAACTAAGGAGGAAGAGTGAAAGATAATCCTTTTGATGGACCAAGTATAGATATTGGTTCTGATAAATTTAAAGAAATGATTATGCAACTTATGATTAACAAACATAATGATGCAGACGAGGATTTCGATTTAAATGCATAGAAGATTTCGTAAAGAATTACATGAAAGAACCTATGAGATTAATTGGAATCATAGTTTGCCTGTTTATGGTGAAAGGAAAAAAGATGAACCGACATCAAAGACGAGCAAGTAAATCTAAGAAGAAGGCACACTATCAAGGTATTAGTAAGAAACAAGTTCTTATGCCGGATAGTTGGAGATAGAGGAGGAATAGTGGACGAAAGTCAACATTCAGAACATAAAGTAAGTATGGGTAAACTATATGAAAAATATATGATGGCTAAGAATTTGGCAGGTATGTTAGATGTAGCTTACTCGTTTAACACAGAAACAAAAAGGAATGAAGTAGTTCTTATCATTAAAAATGGTGAGCAAACAATTCCTTTAGGAACACTATGGTCAGCAGAAGACTTTGAGCTTCGTGATTATTTGTCAGTTGATTCAGAGATTATTTCTAGAGTCTTTAAGCAATATGAAGCTTTTGATGATAGAGATACTCTTGATTCTTTAAATAATGGATATCATCCTAAAGATAAGAATTATGATGATATGTGGAAATTTATCGACGGTGCTAGAGAAGCAGTCGAAGATATAGAGTAAATACTTTCAGACTACCGGCAGGATAAGTAATACCTACCTACTCATATACCGTTGGTAGTCTGTAAGTGTCTATTCAAGAGATGAATAACTAGTTGAAAGGTGGCTAAATGCCTAATTCAGAAAACAATAGAATAGATACTGAAGATACTTATAGTCAATATAATTATCAAACAGACAAATGTGCAGTTCGTAAGTGCAAATGGGTTTCTCATATGCCTAACGACGAAGGTGCTTTAGATTTAATTACACAAGGTGGTTATGGTGATTTCACAGATTACTATGACGAATCTCCTGTGTATTTTCGTCTTTGTCACAAACACGCACATCAATTTTCAAGTTGGTTAAACAACACAAATGTCTTACCAAGACATAACGGCCACGCCCATAGTGGTAGTGAACCCGGATTTTGGTATGGTCATATTGGTTGGGACCAATATACTTGGTTGTCTTACCTTAATAACTTTTTTTACCATCTCCGTAAGGAGAACTTAAAGTTTGCTATAGGTGTTTTTAAAAGACAATTAGAACATCACATTACTTGGAATAGACAAAATATTAACGACAGTTCCACACCTGTTGTTAAAAAAGATTTTATCTTTAAACTGTTTTTCCTTGAAAAAGCTTATAAAGGTTTTGTTAATTTAAAACTTAGAAAAGTTTCTGTTATGTTTCATAATTGGATAGAAAAAACATATCGCAAGCGAATTTCATTTAGTAGTGAAATTTATCAAAAAGTAATAAAAGGTCAGTTGTCTGATAAGGATATAGAACTTATGGCTTTAATTACAGAAGCTAATAAACCTATTTTCGAAGAAGAATAAACAAGCCCCCTAGAAATAGGGGGTTTTCTTCGTTATATAATAAGTGTATGTCCAGAGATATACTTGAAACAATTCACGACCAAGCTGAACAAGAGTTTGAATTAGAATTTCCAGACTTACATGATGCTCAACAAATAGTAAGAGATGACCCTGCAAGGTGGAAGATTTTATGTGCAGGTCGGCGTTTCGGTAAATCAAGACTTGGTGTTCAGCTTTGTTTAGAAGAAGCACTCAAAGGTGGTCGTGTATGGTGGGTTGCACCTACATTTGCTATAGCAAGAGTTGGTTGGCGTGATGTTGTAGCAGCAGCTAATGAATTTCCAAAAGAAGCTGGTGTTGATATCCGTATTGGAGATATGGAAGTAAAGTTTCCCGGTGGTGGTTCTATATCAGTAAAGTCTGCAGATAATCCTCAACGTCTTAGAGGTGAAGGTTTAAATTATCTAGTTATGGATGAGGCCGCATTCGTTAGGGAAGAAACTTGGACAGAGGTATTAAGGCCTACACTTACAGAAAATAAAGGTTCTGCTTTATTTATAAGTACTCCTATAGGTATGGATAATTGGTTTTATCATTTATGGGAAAAAGCAGATACAGCTGAAGATTGGTCAAGATTTCAATTTCCTACAGTAGCTAATCCGATTATTGACCCAAAAGAAGTTGAATCAGCAAGAGAAGACTTAGGTGAATTAGTTTTTGCTCAAGAATATTTAGCTGAATTTATTTCTGAAGGTGCTCAAATGTTTAGAAGTCATTGGTTTAACTATTACAAACTAGGAGTTGGAACTTTATGGTGTGAAGGTGAAAAGTTTGACATCAATAATGATTTAGTAAAATTTGCAACAGTTGATTTAGCTGCCTCAACAAAAGAATCAGCAGACTATACAGTCATTGGAGTTTTTGGATACCATATGCAATCAGATAGATTGTTTATGCTTGATATGATTCGTGACAGATTTGAAGCACCGGACATTGTTCCACAAATCAAAAGAGCAATTGGAATACATAATCTTGAATGGGTTGGTATTGAGAAAACAGGATATCAATTAGCAATAGTTCAATTTGCTAGAAGAGAAGGCCTCAGAATCAAAGAATTAAGGGCTGACAAAGACAAGCGTTCACGAGCACTTCCTTTGTCTGCTAAGATGGAAAGAGGACTTGTATATTTTCCTCAAAAAGAGGAATGGGTAGGTGAAGTCGAACGGGAGCTGTTAACCTTCCCTGTTGGTGTACACGATGATATCGTGGATACACTAGCTTATGCTTGTCTAAGTAGCGGAACGAAAAGAAAATGGGAAGCATTTTAAATGGCTGAAAACAAGAGTTTTTACAGAAGAGCAGTAGATTATCTGCAGAAACCACCAGAAAGAGTAAATTTAAAAAGAGGACCTTTAGATAAATATGATACACCACAAGGTTCAACTTGGGGTTACAATACTCAGTCTGGATATTTTCCACAAAAACTAATTGAAGATTTAGGTGATGGTCTTGGTAATTCAGCAGTTGTAGCTTGTATAAATGTATTAGCAACCTCTTTTGCTGAACCTCAACTTAAAGTTTATAAAAGAAGTGAACAAGGTAAATTAGAACAGAAGTCACATCCACTTGAACAATTACTAAATAGGCCTAACGAATTTATATCGGGTTCTATTTTGTCGCATTACATAGTTACATCTTTGGCTGCTCATGGTGACGCATTCTTAATGAAAGTTTATGATGGACAAAACAATGTAGTTCAATTGATTCCTTTGATGCCTAATTATGTAAAAGTAAGAGGTAATACTCGTGAATTAATTACACACTATGAATATCACGCAGTACAAAAATCAAATTTACAAGAGGATTATATAGAAATACCAAGAGAAAATATTGTACATGTTAGACAAGGTATGGACCCCGATGACCACAGAAGAGGTTTTTCTCCTTTACGCTCAGTTATGAGAGAGTTAGCAGGAGATGAAGCAGCAGGACAATTTGCAGTTGCTTTGCTTCACAATATGGCTGTTCCCGGAGTTATTCTTAGTCCTAAAGATGATTCTATGGGTGGACCTACAAGAGAAGAAGCTGAAGGTATAGCACAATCATTTAAATCTAAATTTGCTGGAGCTAATAGAGGTGCACCTATGATTATGACTGGTGCTATGGATGTAGATGTTGTTTCATTTACACCAGAACAATTAAACCTTACTGCTTTAAGAAGATTACCCGAAGAAAGAGTTTCTTCTGTTTTAGGTGTGCCAGCGATATTAGCTGGATTAGGAGCTGGTTTAGATGCAGCAACTTATAACAATACTAGAGAACTCAGAGAGTTTTTTACTGAACAAAAAATGATTCCAATGTGGTCTTCAGTAGCAGATGAGCTTACTCATCAATTGCTTCATAAAGATTTTGAAAACAACAATTATGATTTTTTCTGTGCTTATGATTTAGACCAAGTTAGGGCCTTATCAGAAGACAAAAAAGAACAAGTACTAACAATGAACTCCGGCGTTCAAGGTGGCTTTGTAACAATTAGCGAAGCAAGACAAGCTTTAGGTTTAGAGGTTGACAATTCACATGATGTTTATTTGAGACCTTTGAATATGGTTGCTGTGCCAGAAGGCGAGACGGGAGTTATGACTCTGGACGAAGGAGAGCCCTCCCCTTCGGCACAAAAACCATCTGATGATGAAGATGAAAAAGCAACTTTGAATACAACAAGATTTAAACCAGAGGTTCGTAGAAGTAAGCGAAGAATAGGCAAAAGGAAAGCTGTTATAATTGATACGACAATGGAATTTAAAGCGTCTGAAAAGGATAATATTAAGTTGAGTGCTGAGGAAGAGAAAGCAGCTATTTCTGCTAAAGTTAAAAAAGTATTACAAAAGAAAGTAAAAGACCACAATGCGGGAAGTTCAAAATATAAAGTCACTTATGGAAAATTGGCAGCTGTATTCCGACGAGGTGTTGGAGCTTATAGAACAAACCCAGCTTCAGTTCGAGGTAATGTCGCATCAGCAACCCAGTGGGGAATAGCCCGTGTCAATGCTTGGTTAAAAGGCCTTAAAGGTTCTTTCCCTAGAAAACCATTTGATTTAGATTTATTACCAGCTGGTCATCCTCAAAAGAAAAAACCAAAAAAATCAAAAGCAGCTTCAGTAAAAGTTGGTGACACAGTTTCTTGGTCTATTAATAAAGACCCAGACCCACCATCAACAGTTCATGGTGTTGTTACTTCTGTAAATAATGAAAAGAAAGAAGCAACAATGACAGTTTACGCAATTATGGATGACGGAAGTCATAAGAAAACTGACAGAAGCGTAACTATGCCTTTTGGTAAACTATCAAAAATAAAAGATTTTAGAAAAGAAATTAAAGCAGAAAAACTTACTAACTTTCCATCATCTGGTGATAATCAAAAACTTAGTTTAAGTAATTCAAAATTCAAACAGTTTCCAGATAAAAAATATGTTGATAATTTAAAAGAGAATTATCCAAGCATATGGAGAAGAGCAGGTACCGGTGGTAACCCACCAACTTCATTTACTGGAAACGATGCCTACAGAAACTGGACAAAATACAAAGCTGGAGACAGAAGTGCTTCAGTTTTATCATGGGTCAAAAGAAGAGAAAGCTTTATGGCTCGACATGAAGGGAATACTAGATTAAATGGGATTATCGCCGTTATGAAATGGGGCGGTGTAACCAAGTCTGGTGTCAGCACTATGAAAAAAATAGTCAATGAGCAAAAAAAGAAAGAAGATGCCCGTAAAAAAAAGGCAGACGAAATCTTGTCTCACGCTGACGATTTGACAAGTTAAAATAGTTAATAGTATCGAAAGGTATATGAGTAGGTAAATGAAGGATAAATTTAATAAGTCTATTGAGTTCAAAACAATAGATGAAGAAAAAGGACAAGTTGAAGCAGTTTTCTCTGTTTACAACAAATTAGACACAGATGGCGATGTTGTCATTCCCGGAGCTATAAAATCCGGTTTTAAAGACAATCAAGTTCCAATGGTATTCGCACACAAGTGGGACCAACCAATTGGTAAAGGAACTATTGTAACAGATGACGATAAAGCTACATTCAGAGGCACATTCTTTATGGGTACAGATGCCGGTAAGGAAGCATACAATCTTGCAAAAGAAATGGGAGACTTACAAGAATGGTCATTTGGATTTAGAATCAACGATTATGAAGTAGCACCATTTAAAAAAGATGGTATGGATGAAGAAGTTGATGTACGCTATCTTAAAGATTTAGAAGTATTTGAAGTTTCACCAGTTTTAGTTGGTGCAAACAGAGAAACCTACACATTAGCAATTAAATCTGGTGAAGATGCAATATATGAATCAAGCGATGAAAAAGCAGCTAATCCAGAAGATGTTTTTGATAACCCAGCAGATGCAATGGAAAGGTCTAAAAAACTTTCCTGTGCTGTTGGAGTTCATACTCATAAACTAGAAAATGGTAAAGAAGTTTTTATGCCTTGCAAAACACATGAAGAATATGATGAAGCTACAGGCAATTCAGACAAACCAAAAGCTAAAGATTTAGACCCTAATGAAGAAGAAAATACTTGCAATTGTAATTGCGGTAAGGAAACTTCAGAAGAAGGTGAAGAAAAGATTTCAGAAGAAAATAATTCCAGCTTGCAAGGAGTGACTTTTTCTGGCGAGGTAAAAGGAGTGCTTGCTGCTTTAGAGAGCCTCATAATTCGAGCAAAGGCAATAGCCATTTTGCGAGAGAAGGATGGAAGGACATTATCGGTGAAAGCTAGTTCTGCCCTACGGGCCGTACAAGATGACCTCACTGATGCGTGGAACGAAATTGATACAATTATCGATGAAAATATAGAAATCCCAGAAGCTGAGGCTGACGCTGAAGTTGAAACTGCTATAGAAGAAGTTGCAACTGAGGAAGTATCAGAAGAAGCTGTATCTGAAGAAGTATCTGAGGAAGTTTCAGAAGAAACATCTGAAGAGACTAATGAAGAAGTAGAAATCGAAGTTTCAGAAGAAGTTGTAGAAGATGCTGAAGAAGAAGTTGAAGAGACCGTTGAACTTGAAGAAGTTGATGAGGAATTTGAAGCTTTATTTACAGAAGCACAACACACGCTCACAGAGGCCACTTTAGTCGAATTAGACGACGAAGAAGTATAAGCAAATAAATTTGGAGATATTTAATATGTCAAATATTAATGAGACACTTCAAAAAAAGAGGGCTGAGTTAAAAGAAGTCTTTGATAATCCAGCAGATGACGGTAAGTATTCTGCTGAGCAAAAAAATGCTATCAATGGACTTAATACTGAGCTTGCTGAGTTAGTAGACCAAGCAAATGCAGCAAAAGCCAAAGCTAAAAACGAAAAAGCTATGGAAGTTGCATATGCAGCCGAGGAAGCTGATAATTCACCAAAAACAATTGGTGAAGAATTTATCAACACTGATGCCTATAAAGGTTATCAAGAATCCGGAGCTAAAGGTCTTGACTCAACAGTTAAGTTCTCACCAATGGGCTATAAAGCCACATTAGGTGCAGGTTTATCTCAGAACTTCCCACCAGAAGTGTTAAGACAACCGGGAATCTTAGAGTCTGCTCTTAGAGACCCAGACGCAGTGATTGGTCTTTTCGACCAAATCGAAACTGACCAAAACTCCTTTGCATATATGGAAGAAACTACATTCACAAATGCTGCTGCTGAACAAGCAGAAGAGGCAACAACTGCTGAA
>MDTG01235793.1_pt1 | contig 10279 bp, 8 predicted proteins | sample 811421 | NCBI WGS metagenome assembly MDTG01 (sample SAMN05326645, study PRJNA326480) | marine metagenome | isolation source: seawater | place: Pacific Ocean: South East | collected 2011
ATTCCATTTTTTATTTTTAAATTAAAATTAGTTGCGAAACCTATTTGTTTGCAGCCATAAATAAATACATCGGCTGATTTATTTTTAATAGAATAGGTAATTATTTTTCTTGTACTAATGTTCTTAATAATTTTTCTTAAATTTAAATTATCTATACAAACAATTGATATTCCATAAAATGGTAAGTTTTTAATAAAATTTTCAAAAGTTCTTAATAAGTTTTTCTTTGTTTTATAATAATCTAAATGTTCTATGTCTAAGTTAGTGATGATTGAAATTTCATGAGGAAGTTTAAGAAATGAACCATCACTTTCATCAGCTTCAACAACCATCCAATCTCCATCACCATATTTGCTATTTTTTGAATAGCTATTTATTATGCCACCATTAACTATAGTAGGATCAAAATCAGCATTATCAAGAATATTTCCTATCAGACTAGTTGTGGTTGTTTTACCATGAGAGCCAGCAATAGCTATTGATTTTTTGTTTTTCATTAGTTCTGCAAGCATATCAGCCCTAGATAAAAGAGGAATTTTCAATTTTAATGTAGTCTGAATTTCTATATTTTTTCTGTTTATTGCAGAAGAATAAACAACTGCATTAACTTTTTTAATATTTTCTGATTTATGTCCTAAGAAAAATTTAACACCTTTTCTTTTTAATCTCTTAGTGTTTTCATTAATAACTATATCACTTCCCTGTACTTGATAACCTTTATCAACTAATAATTCTGCAATACCTGACATGCCAATACCAGAAATACCGATGAAATGTATTTTAATTTTTTTATTCATTTATAATTAACTTTAACATTAATTCATTTGTATTTTGAATATTTATTTTTGAAAAGCCTTTATTTAGAAATGATAGATAATTATTATCATTATTAATTTTATCTATATAATTAATAGCTTTAGACAAATCTTCATCATCTTGATCAATAATAGTTGCAACATTTAATTCATTTAAAACTTTGGCATTTAAATACTGATGATTATCTTTTGCGGTAGGTAAAGGAATTAATATTGAAGGTATTTTATATTTAATTATATCATTAATAGTACCTGCTCCAGATCTAGATATAATTATTGAAGTTTTTTTTAGTATTTCATTTATATTTTTGTAATATTCTTTAATAATAAATTTAAAATTATATTTCTGTAATTCAGTTTTTAAAATATGATTTAGATCATCTGGACATTGTATATATATTTCTAAATTTTGAAACTTACTTAATTTTAATCTTTTCAATAACCTTATAATAAATAAAATTAAATATTTTGATCCTTGACTTCCTCCGTAGATAAAAATTGTAAAGTTGTCTTTATTTAGATTTTTTTTAATTATTTTTTCATCTCCAGGAGTTCCAACAATAAAAGATTTTTTATAATAAATTTGTTTTGATCTATTTTTTATTTCTAAGTTTAAAAATATTTTTTCAGCGTATTTTGAAAAAAAACTATTGGCTCTTCCTAATACTGTATTCTGCTCATGAATATAAATGCGAATCTTCAAAAATTTTTTTAAAATAATTGATGCGATAACAGGCGCAGCAGAAGAATAGCTTCCAAAAGATATTACATAATTTGGTTTAAATTTTAAAATAAATATTAAAGAAAAAAATATACCCAACATTAAATAAATCAATCCTTTAAAAACTTTAATTAAATTTCCACTGAAAGGATAACTAGTAAAAATTTTAATTTCAGGGTTTAATTTGTTTAAATATTTAACACCTCTTTGATCAACTATTATTTTGGAATTTAAATTTTTAGATTTTAAATAGGCATCAAAATTTTGAGCCGGTAGAACATGGCCTCCTGTTCCACCCGTAATTAATAAATACTTATTTTTCATTTAATTATTTTTCTTGTTAGTGAGTGATAACAAAAAACCAAATAGTATAGCTATTGAAATCATTGATGATCCGCCATAACTCACAAATGGTAAAGTCATGCCCTTGGTTGGTATTAATCCTAATGAACTAAAAATATTAATTAAACATTGAAGACCAAACGAACAAATTAAACCAGTTATTGCAATTATCTTATATGGATCCTGATATTTTAAGACATTTAACAAAGTTCTTACAATTATAGAGAGAATAATTATTATCATTATAAAACAAAATATATAACCAAGCTCCTCACCTGCAACAGCAAAAATAAAATCAGTATTGGCATCAGGAATTTTTTCTTTTAAAATACCTTGTCCTGGGCCTTTACCAAATAACCCGCCATTTTTAAAAGCTTTAATACTTAGGTCTATTTGATATGTATCAGATCCACCTAAGCCACCAAGAAATGAGTTAATTCTTGATTCTACATGATCAAATATAAAGTAAGCAAAAATGGAAATTCCTAAAATAAATAGTAATGATAATGATACCAGAAAAATTGATAATCCAGCTACAAATAACTGACAGAAGAAAGTGCTTGATACTAAAACAGTCATACCTAAATCTGGCTGCATAAGGATTAAAACTAATAGCAAAAAGAAAAAAATAAAAAGTGTAATTAAATAAAACTTTTTATTTTCTATAGATTTACATACACACCATGCGGTCAATATAACAAAAATGGGTTTAATTATTTCAGATGGTTGTATTGTGAAATTTAATATCTGAAACCATCTTTTTGCACCCTTAACTTCATAATCTAAAAAAAGTATTAAGAACATTGTTAATAATAAAAATATGAAAGCAAATAATGACACTCTTCTGATATTTTTATTATTTAAATCTGATAATAAAAAAAGTAATACTATTGAAATAATAAAAAAAATTGAATGTCTATTTACTGAAAAATATTCATCAATTGAAAAAGAAAGAATCAGACCTGTAATGCCTAAAGATAATATTAAAATTAAATTAATTCTATCTATTGAATTCCACCAATTTTTAAAATATTCCATTGTTAAAACAAATTCTCATTAATAAGATCGTTAAAATATTTACCTCTATCTTCAAAATTTTTATATTGATCGTAAGAAGAACAAGCTGGAGCAAACAATATAGTTGACTGGCCTTTATTTTCTTTAATATCTTTAAATAGTTGTTTAACAACCGATTTTAAATTTTTAAAACTCTTAACATGTAATGATTTTTGTAATTTCTTTTCAATAAATGATCCAGATTTTCCAAAAGTATATACCCTATTAAGTTTTTTTTTATATCTCAATATAATTTCAAAATTCATTTCTTTAGCAATACCACCCATTATCAAATAAATATTATTGTAGTTTTTAATTGAATTAATCGCAGAATTAATATTTGTAGATTTACTATTATTAATAATTTTTAATTTCTTATTTTTAAAAATTATGGACGATCTAAAAGGAAGTCCTTTGTATGATTTTAAAACCTTAAGAAAATTATTTTGAGGTAATTTTAGTATTTTACAACATATGTATGCTATCAAAATGTTTTGTTTATTAAAATCTCCCTCTAAATCACCTGAAATATTTTTGATTAATAATTTTGTTCCCTTTTTAAAATAATTATCTACAATGTAATTTTCACTCATGAAAATATCAGCAGATTTATTTATTAATGAAAAACTAATTTTATTTTTTATTTTATTTTGATTGATTATTTTTCTTGAATAACTATCGTCCAATGAAAACAAATTCATTCCATTTCTAGAGATTATATTTTTTTTTTGATTTATGTAATCACTAATATTATCGTATCTATCTAGGTGATCATTTGATAAATTTGTAATAATTGATATTTTTGTATTAAAAGATTTAATTGTCTCTAATTGAAATGAACTTAATTCTATTACATGGTAATCAAATTTTTTATTTTTTATAAATGCATCACATAGTGGCTCACCAATATTGCCTCCTACAAAAGTTTTAATTTTATTTTTTTTTAATATGTCTCCTATTAATTTTGTAGTTGTTGATTTCCCATTTGTTCCAGTAATTGCTATAATATTTTGATTTGATAAATTTGAGATATATATATTTAGATCTCTGTTTATTATTGAAGAAATATTATTTATTTGAAATTTTTTTTGTCTTATTGAAATTCCTGGACTAACAAATACTTTTTCAAATATTTTTAAATTTTTATTATTAGGATTAAAATAAAATTTACTGTTATATTTTTGTTTTAATTTTTTTCTTACTAATTGATTATCATCCCAAATTTTAAATTTTATATTATTTTTTTCACATAGTTTAATTATAGAAAGTCCAGATTTTTGAAGTCCATAAATTAAATACATTTATCTAATTCTCAAGGTAGCAAGACCTATCAACGCTAAAACGATAGTTATAATCCAAAAGCGGATCACAATTGTTGATTCTGGCCATCCTTTTTTTTCAAAATGATGGTGTAATGGAGCCATTAAAAAAACTCTCTTGCCAGTAATTTTAAAAATAAAAACTTGAATTACAACTGATAAAGTTTCTAATACGAACAAACCTCCTATTATTGCAAGAAGTATTTCATGTTTACACATTATTGCAATTGATCCTAGTGACCCTCCTAAAGCTAAAGATCCAGTGTCACCCATAAATACTTTAGCTGGTGGGGCATTAAACCATAAAAACCCCAAAGCTGCGCCAATCAATGAGCCACAAAAAACTGCAAGCTCTCCTGTTCCTGGAATATACTGAATGAGCAAATATTTCGAAAATACCATATTTCCAGATATATAAGAAATAAGTGCAAAAGACATGGCTACAATCATTACAGGTACAATAGCTAGTCCATCTAAACCATCAGTTAAATTTACAGAATTTGCGGATCCAATAATGATAAAAATAGAAATTAGAAAATAAAAAATACCAAAATCTATAATTAAATTTTTAAAAAATGGGAATGTCATAGAATTACTAATATCTGGATTTAAATTTTTAAGAATTAAATAAGTGATGAATAAAGAAAAAATTATTTGAAGAATAATTCTTACCTTAGAAGAGGTGCCAATACTTGAATTGGATTTTATTTTTTTATAATCATCTGCAAAGCCAATTGTACCAAAAATAAATATTGTTAGAATTGATATCCAAATATAAATATTATTTAAGTCAGCCCAAAGAATTGTAGACACAAAAACACTTAATATAATTAATAATCCACCCATTGTTGGTGTTCCTTTTTTTGCAATTATATGTGATTTAGGTCCATCATTTCTAATTGGCTGGCCAGATGGCTGAACATTAGATAATTTATTTATAATAATATTTCCAAATATAAGGGAAAAAAATAATCCAGTAAGAATTGATGCACCGGTCCTAAATGTTATGTAACTAAATACATTTAAAAAACTATAATAAGTTTGAGCTTCATATGCTAAGTATTTAATCAAATCAAATTTCCTTCTTTAATATTTCTTTTGCAAAACTATTGACCTCTGTTGAATTTGAACATTTAATCAAAATGATGTCATTATTATGAACTTTTTCAGTTATAAACTTCATAATTTTATTTTTATTTTTAATAATGATAAATTCATTTCTTGGATTAACAAATTTTTCTATAGATCTTTCAAAGAATTCGCCACACAAAATTACAAATTTAAAAATACTTTTATCTAATTCCCTCAGTAAATTTAAATGTAACATATTTGCTTTTTTACCCATTTCATTCATTGTGCCTAAAATTACTATTTTTTTATTATTATTTTTTTTAATGTCTTTAAAATATTTAATACTTTGAATCATTGTATCAGGATTAGCATTGTAGGATTCGTCTATGATAGTTAATTTTTTATTTTTTAAGAATATTTTGTGTGTCGATCCTCTTCCTTCTACTGGTTTTAAAAGTTTAAATCTTTTCAATATTGAATTTATATTTAGAGAATTTTCTTTATAAAAAGCAAGGCAAAATAATAAATTGTTCAGCCTATGCATTTCTATTGATCTTGAAATAATATTTATATTTTTTTTATTAATCAATAAAGTTACTTGGTAAGAATTTTTAAAAGGTAGTATTTTTTTTATTAAGTATTTTTTTGAGGACTTATCTATTCTAATTATTTTTAAATTTTTTTCTTTTTTAGCCTTTTTAAGTAATATATCTTCTGAATCTGAGCAAATATTTAAGTATATCTTTTTTCTATTATTATTATATTTTGAAATAAAAATATCTGATTTTTCTTTTGCTATATTATTTTTGGTTTTAAAATTCTCAATATGTGTTGATTGTATATTTGTAATAAATATTTCGGATGGTCTTACTAATTTAGTAAGAAATTTAATTTCACCAAAATTATTTGTTCCGATCTCAAAAATTGCAAAACGAGAATTTAAATTTAAATTAAGTAAAGAAATTAAAACCCCTAATTCATTATTGTAACTTTTTTTTGAAAATGAAATAGTGTTATTGCTTGATAAAAAAAAAGCTAAGGTTTCTTTTAAAGTAGTTTTGCCTGCACTACCTGTTATTCCTATAACTTTACCTTTATACAAATCTCTTTTTCTTAGAGCTATATCTGATAAATACTTAAAAATATTTTCAACATATAATATTTTTTTATTTTCTTTATAATTTTTATTATCTGTTACACAAAATTCTGCACCTTTTTTTATAGACTCATTTATAAATTTATTTCCATGTATTTTTTTACCTTTTAATGCTAAAAATATATCTCCCCTCTTAATATCTTTACTGGAAATTTTTATTTTATCTTTATTACAAAATATATATCTTTCTAATTTACTGTATTTATTCATTAATTTATTAATTGTTTTACAATTTGATAATCATCAAATTTGAATTTTTTATTTTTTATAATTTGAAATTTTTCATGCCCTTTACCTGCTATGATTAATATTTCTTTGTCTTGTAAATTTTTTATTCCAATTGAAATAGCTTTCTTTCTGTCTGAAATCTCAATACCTCTTGGGCAATATTTTAATATTTTTTTTCTTATTTTTGATGGATTTTCATTTCTTGGATTATCATCAGTTATGTAAACATTTTTCGCATATTTGTTTGCTAAAATTCCCATTTCTTCTCTTTTTTTTGTATCTCTATTTCCACCACAACCAAAAATTACGGAAGGCTTTTTATTATTAATTGTAAAAGATAGAAGAATTTTTTTTAATGCATCAGGTGTATGCGCATAATCAATGACTATAAGTGATTTTTTATATTTAATTTTTTGAAAACGTCCTGGTGGATTTTTAATCAATAATATTGCTTTGAGAACCTTACTATCTTTCAAGCCTATTTGCTTACAACAGGCTATAGCACACTCTAGATTTTCTAATTCAATTTTACTAACAAGCTGAAAGTTTTTATTAATTAAATATTTTTTTTTATAGATATTTAAATACAAATTTTTATTTTTTTTGATAAAATAAATATCTTTTTTACCATAATAAATAGTTTTTATATTATTTTTTTTTAAATAATTAATTAATCTAGAAATATTTTTAATTTTAGCGTTAATTATTGCAACACCATTCTTAGTTAGATGTTTTGTAAATAGTTTAATTTTTGCATTTTTATAATTTGTTATATTTTTATGATAGTCTATATGATCTAATGAAATATTAGTTAAAGCAGCAACATTAACTTTAATATTAGAAAGTCTATTTTGATGCAATGCATGACTTGATGCCTCAAATGCTAAGACACAATTAGATTTTTTTTTTAAAGAGCTAAACTCATAAAAATCTTCAATTAACGGAGTAGTCAGTGAAAGGTTTGATATTTTTTTTAAATTCTTTCGATAACCTAATGTACCAAGTGACTTATTTTCTATGTTACAATGCGAAAGTATACTAGATATATACCATACTACTGAACTTTTTCCATTAGTACCAGTAATAGCTATTTTATTAGTTGGTAATACAGGAAAAATTTTCTTTAAGATTTCTTCTTTATAAACTGAGTTATTTTTAATAATAAATTGTGGTATTTCTATATTTTTAAATTTTTTAAAAGAAATAATTGCAGGAATTTTTTTTTTGATAGAGTCTAATAAATATTTTCTTTTGAAATTTTTATTTTCAATAAATAAAACTTTGTTCTTATTTGCAAAATTTGAATTTGTAACAATATTTTTAAAATATTTGTTTTTATAAATTTTTAATTTAGTATTTAAATTAAAAAAATTTTTTAATTCAACTAGGTTCATTTTTATAGGTGTATATTAGATTTGTGTCTGCTTTTAGATATTCACTATTTTCATTTCTAGATATGTTTAATATTCTAATCATATCTAGTATAATCTCTTTTACTAAAGGAGCATTTACAACTGCTCCAGTCATCCTCTGATTAGTATTTTCAGTATTTTTTGGATATTCTATTGCTGTGTAAACAATATATTTTGGATTATTTATTGGGAAAACACTAATAAATGAGGTTAAATTTCTGTCATTAAAATATCCTCCTTCTGGATTCACCAATTCTGTTGTGCCGGTCTTGCCTCCTATATTATAACCCTCAATTTTAACTCTTGGTCCTGTAAATTTAGTTTTTGAAATAACTGCTTGTAATAAATTCAAAAAATATCTGGAAGATGTATTTTTATTTAGCACAATTTCACTTTCATTATATTTGTTAACTTTATTTAATGTGGGATTAACTATAAAACCCCCATTAGCCAAGGTGGCATAGGCTTTTACTAAATGCAGAGGTGTTACTGAAAAACCATGACCAAAACCAATTGTAGCGGTTTCTAATGGTCCCCAATTATTTTTATTACCAAGAGGTTCTGCTGACTCTAAAATTTCAATTTCAACTTTATCTTCAAAACCTATTTTTTTGAAAAAACTTTTTTGGTTTATTTTACCAATTAATGATGCAATTTGAGCTGTGCCAATATTTGATGACTCAACAATTATTTTTTCTACATTATAAATACCGTCATCTTTATAGGGCAAATGATCTGAAATACCTTTGTATTTTTTTTTAACATCAAAAGTTTTATTTGGTTGAATTATATCTAAATCATATCCTATGGTAGCCGTAAGTGGTTTGAATGTCGATCCCATCTCAAAGTTAGACTGAATGACCCTATTAACAAGATTTTTATTATTAAAAGTTGAATTTTTTTCTGGATTAAAATCTGGCAAACTTACAGATGATAAAATGTTACCATTTGTAATATCCATCACAACTGCTAGACCATTATCAGCATCATATTCTGTTATTTTGTTTAATAACCTTTTTCTGACAGCTTGTTGTAAATTAATATTAATTGTTAAATGAATATCTTCAGACATCTCTAACTGCGAGTTATAGTATCTCTCTATTCCAGATAGACCTTTTTGATCTATATTAACATATCCTACAATATGTGATGCAACATTACGATAAGCGTATACTCTTTTTGTTTCATTGTGAGTTTTAATATTTATTTCACCCAAATTAATTATTGATTGATGTTCTTTTGGTGAAATATTTCTTTTTAACCATTGAAAACTACTATTAGATGAAAATATATTAATTAATTTTTCTTCTTTAATACTTAATATATTTGAAAGACTGCTAATTAGACTATCTTTATTTTTAATTTTTTTTGGATTAATTGATATTGATTTACTATTTATTGAAGTGGCAAGTAGTTTGCCATTATTATCAAATATATTTCCTCTTATGTGTTTGTGTAAATTTTCTGATACAACTTCTTCTTTATTTAAAATCATAATTGCAGAAATTCTATAAATTGATACTGAAAACAAAAAGATAAAGATTAAAATTGAGAAAAATACCCTTTGATGAAGAATTCTCAGTGAGTCTGTATCAAAAAATCTAATTTTTTTTATCATCTAATTTAATTATTAACTCTGACTAAATTAAAATGGTTTTCATTATCTAACTGATTTATGGTTATGAGGTTTGGATTATTATATAAAGTATAATTTTCAAAATATATGGAATGAAGTGTTTGAAGATAATCATAATTGTGATGAATGGTATATTCAATTAAATTTATGTTAAGATCTTCATTAGTATCATTAATTTTATTCAATAATGTATTATTAAGTTTTTCAAAATCTCTTGATTTATTTGCAACATAAACCATTGAGAAGGCAATAATGAGATTTAAGAACATAAAGGATAATATCAATTTAGTGTACTTCATTAGTTTATTTTTTGAGCTACCCGAAGCTTAGCTGATCTTGATCTAGGATTATGAGAAATCTCAGATGAAGAAGGCAATAAAGGTTTTTTGGTGATAATCTTTAAATGAGTTGCCGTCTTATCAGTTAACTCCGGGTAGTGGCGGGAGGAACGCCATCGTTTACCACTATTGTGGTTAAAAAAATCTTTCACAATTCTATCTTCAAGACTTTGGAAAGAAACTAC
>MDTG01273540.1_pt1 | contig 10279 bp, 7 predicted proteins | sample 811421 | NCBI WGS metagenome assembly MDTG01 (sample SAMN05326645, study PRJNA326480) | marine metagenome | isolation source: seawater | place: Pacific Ocean: South East | collected 2011
CGGCAGGCCGCGAGCCAGGTCCCGGCGGTGCTCGGCTGCAGCAGCTCTTGCTGGGCCAGTCCGAGCATGAAGGCCAGCAGGTGCTTGCAGGGGTGGACGCCGCCGCCCCAGCCCTGGCCTGGGCACTCGGCTACCTGCCCGCTGTAGGCGATCGTCCCGCAGGCGTAGCGCCCTCCCTCCGTGACCAGGAGCCCGTAGTCGGAGCCGCTCGAGGAGGGGAAGAGCCCCTGGGCCTGGCCCTGCTCGACCTTGACCACCAGCCGCACGGGCTTGCTCGTCAGCAGCTTGACCGCCTTCTTGACCCGCTTGGCGTCCTCTCCCTTCTGGAGCTGGACGAGCAGCCCGCCCATGTCGAGCCAGGCCTCCGCCTGCTCTTCGCCGGCGTCGGGGGTGGCGGCGACCAGGCTCATGAAGGTGTCCTCCGGGATCAGCCGCAGGGCTGCTCCGGCGGAGATCCGCTCGCGGGCTGCCTTCTCGGCCGCGGCCTTGCCCTTGCCGCGCCGGTTGCCGATCACGACGAAGTCCACGTCGTCGCTGACGCGCTCCGCGACCTCCGCGCCGAGCGCCCGGACCATGGCGGCCAGCCCGTCCAAGCCACCCGGTGCGCACTCGAAGCCCCCCGCGAACACGAAGGAGCAGCCGCGTAGGTCGGGTCGCAGGAGCACGTGCAGGCCCGCCTCGTCGAGGATCTCGAGGCTGGCGCCCTCGGCCCGCAGCGCCGCGCCGGCGCGCTTCGCGGCGGCCTTGCCTTTCTCGCGGCCCTGGCCGAGCACGAGGTAGTCGAGCTTGGGGCTGACCTCTTCGACCAGCAAGGCGCCGCGGCGCCGGAGCTCGTCGCCTGGGTCAGTGCCGAGGAAGTGGGCCGGCCAGGGGGCCTTGTAGCCCTTGAGCAGGAAGCGCTTCCCGCTCAAGTCGGGCGGCTCGGGCAGGCTCGGCGCCGCGCGCCGCTTGGCGGCCAGCCACTGGAGGCGGTTCTCTTCGCTCGGATCGGCCTGGTAGGCGCGCTCCAGCTGTCGGAGGCGGGCGTCGCTCATGATCCCGAGAGCCGCTCGAGGAGGAGCCGCGCCAGCCGGTCGGGATCGCGCGGCTCGAGGGCGTAGCGCGCGCGCACGCAGGGCTTGTCGAGCTCTAGCAGACGGCCGAGGTCGATCGGCGTGCCCGCCACCACGACCTCCGCCGGCGTGGCCGCCAAGGTCGCGCTCAGGTCGCGGCGTTGCTCCTCGCCGTAGCCCATGGCCGGCACGACAGGGCCGAGGTGCGGGAAGCGGGCGAAGGTCTCGCGCAGGCTGCCCACGGCGTGGGGGCGGGGATCCACGAGCTCGGCTCCGGCGGCCTGCGCCGCGACGTAGCCGGCGCCGGAGGGCATGCCGCCGTGGGTTAGGGTCGGGCCGTCGTCGACCACGACGACCGGCTTGCCCGCCAGCGCCGCGGCGTCGTCGAGGCGCACCGGCGAGCTCGCCTCGTGCAGCGCGGCCGCCGGGTTGAGGCGCGCCAGCGCCTCGCGCAGGGCCTCGAGCGCGGCGGGCTCGGCCTGGTCGACCTTGTTGATCAGGAGCAGGTCGGCGGCGCGCACGTTGGCTTCGCCCGGGTGGTAGCGCTCGACGTGATCGGCCCGCAGGGGGTCGACCACGGTCAGGTGCAGGTCGGCGGCCAGGAAGGGGAGGTCGTTGTTCCCGCCGTCCCAGAGCACGACGTCGGCGTCCTGCTCGGCCTGCGCGAGGATCCGCGCGTAGTCGACGCCGGCGTAGATCGTGAGGCCCTCTTCGAGGTAGGCCTCGTATTCCTCGCGCTCCTCGATCGTGCAGGCGTGGCGCTCGAGGTCTTCGTAGCTCGCGAAGCGCTGCACGGCCTGGGCGGCCAGGTCGCCGTAGGGCATCGGGTGTCGAATCGCGGCCACGCGCTTGCCGGCCGCGACCAGCCGGCGCGCGATCCAGCGGGCGGTCTGGCTCTTGCCGCAGCCCGTCCGCGCGGCGCAGACCGCGACGACGGGCCTCTGGCTGCGCAGCTGCGTGCGGCGCGGTCCCAGCAGCGAGAAGGAGGCGCCGGCCGCCAGCGCGCGCGAGGCGAGGTGCATCACGTGCTCGTGGCTGACGTCGGAGTAGCTGAACACCACCTCCTCCACGTCGTGCTTGGCGATCAGCTCTTCGAGCCGTTCCTCGGCCACGATCGGGATCCCCTCGGGGTAGTCCTCGCCCGCCAAGGAGGCCGGATAGCGGCGCCCCGCGATATCGGGGATCTGGGCGGCGGTGAAGGCCACGACCCGCACGTTGGGGCGCCCGCGGAAGCAGGTGTTGAAGTCGTGGAAGTCGCGCCCCGCGGCGCCCAGGATCACGACCGGCCGTGGTTCCAGCATGGCTCGCTCCTCGCGTCTCCGCGCAGCCTACCCAAGCTCGAAGCCCAACTCGGCGAGCAGGTCGCCGTCGAGCGGGGTGGGGTCGATCACGCAGTCATTGCTCCTCGAGGCGAGCGCGCCCTGTCGGGCTATTCGACCGTGAAGTCGGTGTCGCGACCCTCGCCGCCCTCCTCGCCGTCGGCGCCGAGGGTGCTGACCCGGACCGTGCTGCCCTCGATCTCGATCAGGTAGTCGTTGCCCCAGGGGTCGGCGCGCTGCCCCTCCTGCCAGATCCCCTCCGTGACGAGGTCGTCCATGCTGGTCGGCCACTCGCCTTTCTTGGCGTTGTAGCTGGTGCAGGCCTTCTGGATCCCTTGCATCGTCGTGCGGATCTTGGCGCGCGCGCCGGCGCCGAGGGCGTTGTTGGCCGAGGTGTCCACGCCCTTGGGCGTCGGGGCCCCGCCGCCGGACTGGGGACAGCCCGCGAGGGCTGCGCTCAGGACGAGCGCGGCGCAGGGTCGGGCGACGAGGGATGCGAAGCGCTTCATGAGGCCTCCTGGGCGTAGGACGCGGAGGCTACCACGCGGCGCTATCCTCTCTGCGGCAGGAAGGCGGCGGGTCATGAGCGAGGAAGGGGCGCCGGAGGAAGCGAGCGCGGCAGGGCCTGGCGCTGGCGCGGTCGACCCCATGCGCGGGCTGCTGCGTCGGACGGCGATCTTCCGCGGGTTCGTGATCGGGCTCTGCGGGGTGTCGTTGATCTGTGACGTGCTGCTGACCAGCGGGCTGGTTCAGGTCCAGGACCTCGCCTACAGCGGAGGCCCCTGCATGTGGGGCCTGCTGGCGCTCCCCGCGGGCGCCTGCGCCGCCGCCTTCCGCATCGAGGGCAGGACCCCCAGCGCGTGGCTGGGCCACGTGGGCGCGATCGCCTGCGGGTGCTTGCTCCTCTGTCCAGCGCTCTTCGGAGTGCCGCTCCTGCTGGCCTGGATCGCCCCCGCCGCGCGGCGCGCCTACGGCATGGCCTGACCAGAGGGACGGCGAGTACACGCGGAGCGGCGCGAGACGCTGGCCGTATACTCCGCCGAGTCAGTGTGAGCCCGCCGGCCCTGGACACGGAAAGCATGCACTCCGCCGAGCACTTGCAGGAACTGGGGTCGCGCCTGACCCGGCTTCGCGACGAGGCCCTGGCGCTCGTCGAGCAGCACCGCGCGCGCGTGGAGAGCGTCCACCCCACCTTCCGGGAGAGCGCCCGGAACCTGCTCCACTACCTCGCCTTGCGCGCGCACGACGTCCGCGCGCTGCAGTCGGAGCTCAAGCAGCTGGGGCTCTCGTCCTTGGGGCGGAGCGAAGCGAACCTGGTGGCCGGGCTGGAGGCGGTCAGCGCGATCCTGGCGCAGCTGCAGGGGCAGCCGCCTCCCAGCGCGAGCGAGCAGGTCGGCTTCGCGCGCGGGGTCGAGCTCCTGCTGAAGCACACCGAGGAGCTGCTCGGCCCCCCGCCGGCGGGGCGCGAGACGCGGATCATGGTCACGCTCCCCGGCGCGGCCGCCGACGACTACGGCCTCGTGCGCGACCTCGTCGCGGCCGGCATGGACCTGGCGCGGATCAACTGCGCGCACGAGACCCCCGCCGCCTGGCGGCGCATGGTTGAGCACGTGCGCCGCGCAGCGGGCGAGCTGGAGCGCTCCTGCCGCATCGAAATGGACCTCGGCGGGCCCAAGCTCCGCACTGGAGCGCTGCGCCCCGGGCCGCAGGTGGTGCGGGTTCGGCCGCGGCGCGACGTGCGCGGCTGCGTCGTGGCGCCCGCGCGGGTGTGGCTCGCGCCGGAGGGAGCCTTGCCCGAGGGGGATCAAGCCGACGCCGTGTTGCCGGTCGCGGCCGAGTGGATCGCGCGGGCGCAGCCAGGGGATCAGATCCGCTTCAAGGACACACGCGCCAAGAAGCGCAAGCTGAAGGTCGTCGAGCTCCAGGGGCCTGGCCTGTGGGCCGAGGTTCGCCGCACGGCCTACGTCGAGGCGGGGACCAAGCTCACCCTGCGGACCGCCAAGGGCGGCGAGCACGCCACGCGGGTCGGGGCGCTCCCCCCGGCGCCGCAGCCGATCGTGCTGGAGGTCGGCGACGAGCTCGTCCTGCACGCGGCGCAGACGCCGGGGCGGCCGGCGCGCTACGACCGGGACGGCCGCCTGCGGGAGCCCGCGCACGTCGCCTGCACCCTGCCGGAGGCCCTCGCGAGGATCCGGGAGGGCGAGCTGGTCCACTTCGACGACGACCGGATCGAGGGCGTCGTGCGCGAGGCGAGCGCCGAGCAGCTGCGGCTCGAGATCACGCGGGCCCGCCCGCGGGGGAGCCGGCTCTGGGGCGACAAGGGGATCAACTTCCCCGACAGCGAGCTGAGCGTTCCGGGCCTGACCAGCCTCGACCGCGAGCACCTCGAGGTCGTGGCCGAGCTCGCGGACGCGGTCGCGATCTCCTTCGTGCGGGAGCCGGAGGACGTGGACGCGCTGCGGGAAGAGCTCGACCGCCTCGGCGCGGAGAGGCTCGGGATCGTGCTCAAGATCGAGACGCGCCGGGGCTTCGAGCAGCTGCCCTGGCTGCTGCTCGCCGCCATGCGCAACCACGCGGCGGGGATCATGATCGCGCGCGGCGACCTCGCCGTGGAGGCGGGCTGGGAGCGCCTGGCGGAGCTGCAGGAGGAGCTGCTGTGGTTCGCGGAGGCCGCGCACGTGCCCGTGATCTGGGCGACCCAGGTCCTGGAGGGCCTGGCGAAGCGAGGGCTGCCGACGCGCGCCGAGATCACGGACGCCGCCATGGCCGTGCGAGCGGAGTGCGTCATGCTCAACAAGGGACCGCACGTGGTCGACGCGATCCGCGTCCTGGACGACATTCTGCGGCGAATGCAGGACCACCAGCAGAAGAAGACCGCCATGCTGCGGAGCCTGGAGGGGCCGCGCGCCCTGCGGGAGCAGGGCCTCTCGGCCTCCTGCGGAGGGGGCGCTCCCCGGCGCTCGTAGGGAGCCCGGGAGGGCGAGCGGGCACGCTGTGAAGTAGAACGCAGGCATGGCTGAGCCGAGCGACCCCCTCGCCTCTGAGGACGCAGCGGGTTCCCCACCCGAGAGCCCGCAGCGTCCGCGCAGCGGCTTGGCGCTCGCTGGGTGGGTGCTCTTGGCGCTCCTGGTGTTCACCTTGAACACTCAGCCCCCCAGCGGCCACGCGACCTGGGGAGTGGACCCGAGCTGGCAGCAGGCGCTGCAGTATTGCCACGCCGAAGGTCTGCAGGCGGGGGTCGACTTCGCCCTCTCCCACGGGCCGCTCGGGTTCACCCGCTCGCCCTACTTCCACCCCGCCACCTACTGGGCCAACCTGGCGTGGACCTTGCTCTACGGCGCCGTGCTCACCGGAGCGGTGCTGGGGCTGTGCTCCACCTTGACGCTCCCCTGGCGCTTCCCCCTGATCGCCGTCGCCCTCTTGCAGGCGCCGGCCTCCGGCGACCTCCGCCTGCTGCTGGTCGCGATCCTGCCGACCCTGTGGGCGCTCCGCTCGACCCGGGGCGGTGCCTGGCCGAGCCTGGCCGTCTGCGCCTGGCTGGGCGTCCTGGCCCTGGTCAAGCACACCCTGCTCTTCCTGAGCCTCCCCGCGCTCGCCCTGCTGGTCTACAAGACCTGGAGAACCCAAAAGCCCTTCGCGCTCGCGCTGCCCTTGACCTGGTTGCTCTCGCACGTCCTCGCCTGGGTCGCGCTGGGTCAGTCCCTCGGCGCCTATCCCGCCTACCTCGGCTGGGTGAAGGAGTTCGCCGGCTTCTACGGCCCGGGCGCCGGGAGGGCCGGACCGACGTGGGAGCTCGTGCTCGGCCTCGCCTGCCTGGCCTCGCTCGGCGCCTACGCCCTGATCTGCCTGCGCGAGCTCCCCGAGCCCGACGAGCGCCCCGCGCTCGCCTTCCTGATCGTCCTGGCGCCCCTGAGCTTCAAGATGGGCTTCGTGCGACACGACGTGCTGCACACCTTCCAGTTCTTTGGCCTGTGGCTGGCGCTGAGCCCCTTCCTGCTCCCCGCCGAGCGGAGCGCCCGGCGCGCGCTCTCGGCCAAGCTGACCCTGGGCCTCGTGCTCCTGGGGGCGCTCACGCAGCTGTCCTTCATGCGCCGCGTCCACCCCGTGGCGCGCGGCAACACGGCGCTGCAGCTGCTCTCGGGGCCCGAGACGCTGCGAGCCCGCGAGCTCGTGCGCATGCGCGCGCTGAAGGAGGAGACTCCGCTCCAGCGCATCGCGGAGATCGTCGGGCAGGATCCCGTGGACGTGTTCACCTTCTCCTGCGGCGCGGCGATCCTCTACGAGCTGAACTGGCGGCCGCGCTTCACCCTCCAGAGCTACGTGGCCTACTCCCCACGTCTGGCCGAGAAGAACGCCGCGAGCCTGAGCGGGGACAGCCCCCCCCAGCACGTCGTGATGGCGTGGCTCTGCTTGGACCAGCGCCTGGCGACCACCGAGGACGGGCCGGCGCTCCTCGAGCTGCTGGCGCGCTACGAGCTCGTCTATCGCCATCCCAGCGGGCTCTGCCTGCTGACTCGCCGCGCTGTCCCTCGAGCGGCGCCCGAGCAGCTCCTGGGGAGCTTCGAGCCCGCCCTCGGCGAGTGGGTCGAGCTCGGCTCCCTGGGCGCCGGCGCGAAGAGCATGCGCGTGGAGCTCGATCTCTCGCTGGCGGGCAGGCTCTACGCCCTCGCCCTGCGCGGGCCAGGCGTGTTCCTCGAGGTTCGGATCAAGGGGGGTGACGTGGGGCGCTTCCGGCTGCCCTTGCCCCTGGCGCGCTCGCGCTTCTTGATCGATCCGCTGGTCCGCTCCGGGAAGGACTTCCAAGGGCTCTTCGCCGGTGAGCTGCCCCTCGGCGAGGTGGAGGCCGTGCGCCTCGTCCCCAACGAGGTCGGCGCGTGGGCCCACGCCGATCGCGCAAAGCTCGAGGTCTACGCCGCGCCGGCGGTGGCCCCAGCGCGCTGAAGGCTTCCACGAGTCGCTCTGGGCCTCGACCCGGTCGTCAGGGCGCGGACCCAGCGCTACCGTAGGAGCCATGCTGCGCCTCGCACTCACCCTCCTCCTGCTCAGCGCGACCGCTTGCGCCTTCTCCCCCGACCCCGAGCGTCGCAACGCCGAGCTGGTCGGGGTCGCCCCGCTGCTCTCCGCGGGAGCGATCGAGGTCGTGGCCGAGCTGCCCGCGCCGCCGGGCAACCTGGCCCTCGCCGCCGACGGCCGCGTGTTCTTCACCTACCACCCCGAGGCGGGGCCCGACACGCCCGCGCGGGTCGCCGAGCTCTCGCCCGACGGGAGCGTGCGGCCCTTCCCCAACGAGGCCTGGCAGCGACCGCGCGAGGGCCCGCACTTCGTCACGCCGCTGGGGGTTCGGATCGACGCGCGCCAGCGCCTGTGGGTGCTCGATCACGGCGACTACGGCGACGAGACCCCCGCGCTCTACGCCTTCGACCTGAAGACTCGCGCCCTGGTGCACCGCTTCGACTTCCCCAGCGAGGTCGCCGGCTGGGGCTCCATGCTCAACGACCTCGTCGTGGACGCCGAGCGCGGCTGGGTCTACATGGCCGAGCCGGGCCCCTACACCTTCGACCCTGCCCTGATCGTCTACTCGATCGGGCGCCGCCGAGCCTGGCGCGTGCTCGAGGACACGGACCCCGTCTCTGCCCTCGATCAGCACCTGGTCGTTCAGGGGCGCTTCATGAAGGTCTACGGGCTGCCGCTCCAGATCGCGATCGACACGATCGCCCTCAGCCCGGACGGCGAGACCCTCTACTTCGGCCCCCTCAGCGGCGACCAGCTCTACCAGCTCCCGACCGCGCGCCTGCGCGCCCTGAGCAGCGGAGACCAGCCCGAGGAGGCGCTGCTGGCGGAGGTCAGGCCGCTGGGCAAGAAGCCGACCAGCGACGGCGGCGTGGCCGACGCCCGCGGCGTCTACCTGACCGCGGTCGAGCACGACGCGCTCGCCGTCCTGCGCCTCGACGGCCGGCTGGAGTCGCTGGTCCAGAGCCCCGAGCTGCTCGCTTGGCCCGACGGCCTCGCGCTCTCCCAGGACGGGCGCTGGCTCTACGCCTCGGTCAGCGAGCTCCACCACGTGATCGGGTTGGACAGCGAGGAGGTGGGTCGGCACGCGCCCTTTCGGATCGTGCGGGTGGCGCTGCCGGAGTAACGATCTGCTCCCTCAGGGCGACAAGGGCCTCTCCCTTTGGGTATTCTGACCGCCGGCTGGGAGGCTTCATGAGCGACGAATTCGAGCGGCCGAAGCCGCCGCGCAAGGCGCTGAGCGTCCACGAGTTACGCCGCGTGGTCACGGCCCGGCACAAGATGCTGGCGGGCTCCAAGGAGCCGGACGAAGCCATGGCTCTGATCGAGGACGAGTATGGCTGCGATCACGACAGCGCCGAGCGCTTCGTCGAGTGGCTCCGCGGCGGCCCGATCACCGAGCCCCCCAGCAAGGGCGCCGTCGAGCGCGTTCACGTCTCCACCGACCCCGAGACCGGGGAGGAGACCAAGCTCGAGACCCAACCCGGTTCGATCCCTCCCCGCCCCGTCTGAGTCGAGCAGCGCGCTGTCCACCTCATTGAGAATGCCTCGCTTCGCTCCGCTCGAGCGAACGCCTCACCTCGCCCGCGAGCTCTAGGAGCACCGTGTCCGTCGTTGCTATCACGGGTGTCTCGGGTTGCCTGGGCAGGAACCTGCTCATGCAGCTCGAGGTCGACGACGAGGTCGAGCGCGTCATCGGCGTCGACCGCGCGGATCCTCCCCAGGCGGAGGAGTCGCCCAAGCTGAGCTTCTTCCGCCGGGACCTCGCGCAGTCCCTCGGCACCCTGTTCAAGGACCACGGCGTCCGCTTCGCGGTGCACCTCGCCGGCGCCGACGAGCGCGAGCTCGAGGCCGACCCCGAGGTCGAGCTGCGCACGACCAGGACCTTCCTCGCGGCCTGCGGCGAGGCCGAGGTCGAGTCGGTGTGCGTGCTCTCCTCGGCCTTCGCCTACGGGGCGAACCCGGACAACGAGATCCTGCTCGAGGGGACGCTGCTGCGGCCCAACCCGGCCTTCCGCAGCGCCTGGAGCAAGGCGCAGCTCGAGGAGCTCTGCTACGACTGGGTCAAGGAGCACCCCACGACGGCGCTCCAGATCGTGCGGCCCTGTCCGATCCTGGGTCCGACGAGCAAGAGCTTCTTCACTCGCCTGCTCAACTCGCCGCGGATCTTCGTCCCCAGCGGTCGAGATCCGCTGCTCCAGTTCGTGCACGAAGACGACGTGACCCGCGCGATCCACCGGCTGGTCAAGTCGGGCTCCTTCGGCGTGTTCAACCTGGCCGGAGACGGGCCGCTCCACCTCTCACAGATCGCCCAGCTGGCAGAGCAGCGGCTGGTCTCGCTGCCGCTCTCGCTGCTGCGCGCGGGCGCGACGCTGGGCTGGAAGCTGGGGCGCAGCGACGTCCCGCCCGCGTTCGTCGACTACTTCGTCCATCCCTGGCTGGTGGCGGCGATGAAGGTCCGCAACCAGGCCTACTTCGTGCCCCGCTACGACAGCGCTGACGCGCTCCTGGACTACCTCGAGCACCGCGCAGGGGTCGAGCTGCAGCCTGCGCCGCCCTCGCGCGTCCTCCCCGAGGACGATGTGCCCACCGAGCGCCTCGACCCCGACTTGGCCTTCGCCGCGGTGGGAGCGGATGGCCTGGTGGCGGGCACCTTCGCGGACGAGCTGGATGAGGACCTCGAGGATGAGGAGCTCGACGACGACCTCGACGAGGAGCTCGACGAGCTCGAGGTCGACGAGGAGGACGAGGAGGACGAGGACGAGGACGAGGACTCGACCGAGACCGAGCCGCCGACGACCGAGTCCGAGACCGAGCGGCCGACGACCGAGACCGAGTCCGAGACCGAGCGGCCGACGACCGAGACCGAGTCCGAGACCGAGCCGCCGACGACCGAGA
>MDTG01353682.1_pt1 | contig 10279 bp, 9 predicted proteins | sample 811421 | NCBI WGS metagenome assembly MDTG01 (sample SAMN05326645, study PRJNA326480) | marine metagenome | isolation source: seawater | place: Pacific Ocean: South East | collected 2011
TACTTTTTTAGAATGTTTAAATATAAAAATTTTCTTAGTTGGTGGCCTGAGGTGGAATCGAACCACCGACACAAGGATTTTCAATCCCTGTTTCTATTCTTATTTTGCTTTAAATAAAGCATTTATAGGTATTTTAAGTGATGACTTTATGATGACTTTTTGATATATTTGTAATATCAGGATGACTTTATGATGACTTTTAATGGCAGAAAATAAACTAGCTAAGAAAAAAATATCTTACAATTTTGAGCTTTCATTAAATAAAAGTAGTTATAAAAAGCTCTCACCTAAAGATAAAGATTATTTTGTACGTGATAAAAAATTAGAAGGCTTTTGGATTAGATGTTACCCATCAGGCAAGACATCTTATGGATGCTATGCACGAAAGGGTGGTATTGGAAAACAAATACCAATTACTATTGGTGACTGTAAAGTTTGGAACTTTGAAGATGCTAAAGAAAAAGCTAGACAATCAATTCAGCAAATTAAATACGAAGGCATTAATCCCAAATCAATAATCAAACAAGAATCTATAAAAGATAAAACTCTCATTGATTTAGCCTATGACTATTTTAAAGATAAAAAAAGCTTAAAAGAGTCCACAAAGGATGATTATATTAGGCGTTTAAATAATAGAATGCCATCTTTAGTAAAGCTTCCAGTTACAGAAATCACATTAGAAGAAATCTTAGATTGGTGGTATGACTGCCCAGCAAAAAGCAGTGACAGGACTGCCTTTATTTATGCCCGAAAACTTCTAGCTCAAGCAACTGCAAAACGATATGTTCTTGAAAATAACTTTAATAGAGCAAAAGAAATCATTGGTGAGCTACCAAAGATTGTTAGAAAAGAAGATCATATTTCTAAAGACGATATGTATGCATTCTTTCAAGCATTCCTTGAAGCCTCACCCAGCCATAATGATAGACCAAGGAAAGGTAAACAGATGAGTCACGTTATGCGTGATTACTTATTATTTACTTTATTGACTGGAAAAAGAAGAGAAGAATCCATGTCTTTAAAATGGGAAAATATAAATTTTAAGAAAGGAATCATCACTCTTAATAATACAAAATTTAATAAAATAGATGTTCTTCCTATTACTAATATGCTTTTTATAATGCTGGAATATAGATTTAAAATGGATGGCAAAACACCTGCAACTAGAAAGCATCCAATTTGGGTTTTTCCAAGTAGAAATGGAGAAGAGCATATCAAAAACCCTGATAAGGCATTATCTCAAATTCGGAATAGAACTAATTTAGGCTTTAATTTAAGCTCTCATGATTTTAGGAGAACATTTAGCACAGCAACTTTAGAGTTAGGACTGTCAAAAAGAGATTTAAGTATGCTTTTAAATCATTCTCAAAAGGATGTAACCGATCAATATGTTCAAGCAAGCTCAGACCTAAAAAGAAAAAATGCTGAATTAGTTGCTAATTTTTATAATCACAATTCAAACTTTGCATTAAATGAAATATCAGTAACTTGGTATAAAGCACACTCAAAACAATTTTCACAAAAAGATAAAAATCATCAAAAAGAAAAAATGGATTTTAGAACATCAAGATTATATCTTTTGGGTGAATACGAGAAGCATTTTGAGGATTATGGTCATCCTGAGTGGAAGCCCAGCAAAGAACTGATTGAGTTAGGCTGGAAAGAAAAATAACAAACTTATCGTAGCCATCATATGTTTTAATAATAACTATAATCAGATGAATTTTTAAATAAAAATTTTATGAAAACAAATCATATATATCACGAAGATTGTCTTAAGACTCTTTCAAAAATGGAAGATGGTTCTGTTGATTTGGTAATAACGTCTCCTCCATATAATATGAACTTAAGAATTTTTTATGGTAAATATCGATCTAGACAAGTCGTAAAAGAATTATCTACAAAATATCATGACTTTGCAGATAATTTACCCATAGAAGATTTTTATAATTTTCATAAAAATGTATTAACTGAATTATTAAGAGTCAGTGATTTAATTTTTTACAATATTCAAGTTGTTACCGGAAGCAAAAGAGCTTTTTTTAAAATAATCGGTGATTTTAATGAAAACTTAAAAGATATAATTATCTGGGATAAAGGTCACGGCGAACCAGCAATTGGAGAAAATATTCTAAATAGACAATCTGAATTAATATTAGTATTTGAAAAAGATTATCCAATCAGCAGACAGTTTAGAAAAAAAGGAAGATTCAAAAGAGGAACTCTCAAAGATATATGGGAGATTAGAAGAGAGGGTAAAAAGAAAAATCATGGAGCAGTTTTTCCTGAGGAATTGGTCGATAAAATTCTAATTAATTTTTCAGATGAAAACGACATCATATATGATCCATTTATGGGTACAGGAACAGTTGGCGTAGCTGCTAAAAAAACAAATAGACAGTTTATTGGAAGCGAGATAAGTAAAGAATATGTAAATTATGCTAGAGATAGGATTAGAAAAATTAAGTAGCTATGACTGTTTTTGATCACAATAAACTTCAAGAAGAATACGATAATGAAAATGATTCAATTGCTAAAGACTTTATAGTTCCATGCTTGCAAAAATGCCTCAAATATAGGCGAGCAACATATAGTTTTACCAGTTCTTCGTTAAATAGCTGGGCGGGATCACTTGCATACATAATTGATAAAAATGTAAAAATTGAAATTCTTTGCGACATGTCTGTACTTTGTCAAAAAGATGATAACTTACATATAGGCATCGAAAAATCAACAGATCCAATTACAAAAGAAAAATTTATAAGAAGCTGGCAAGACGATATTTTTCTTGAAGCATATAACTTTGATCTTAATGATAGGAACCAATCTGCAAAAAGGAATATATTAGATTGGCTGTTAATAAGTGGACAGTTAGAGCTAAAGTTTGCATATCCAAAAGAACGTCCTCCATCAAGAATCAATGTTAAATATCATAAAAAAATGGGCTATTTTCAGTTCTCAAAAGATGAATACATTGCATTTAAAGGAAGTTGGAATGAAACACTTTTAGGAGGAGGAATTAATGGCGAAGAGTGTGATGTCTATTCCTCTGAAAAAGAGTCAGACATATCTAGATGTAAAAGAACGATAACTAAGGTTGATAATGATTGGGATAATAAAAACAAAAAGTTTTTAAACATCCCTGTTTCAAAAAAAGTTATGAAGATTATCAAAAGTAGGGCTCCAAAATCAGTTCAAGAAATCATTGATGAGTTCCCAGATTTATATGAATTATTGTATGAATCAGGCCATCCAAACGAGGAAGATAGCATTGTTAAGCCCACTCAAGAAGAAATTATTCCCTCTGAAAAAGATTTAAGGGAATATCAACTTAAAGTAATTGAACACTGGGAAAATAATGACAGGTTAGGTCTCGTCGAGCATGCAACTGGGACCGGTAAAACATGGACAGCAATTTTTGCACTCAAAAGATATCTAATCACTAATCAAATTGGACTGATATTAGTTCCATCAGACTTATTGCAAAAACAATGGAGCAAAGATGTAAAATTCTTAATTCCTAATGCTAGAATTTTGCATGTTGGTGGTGGTTACAAGTCTTGGAAAAAAGAATTAAAGAGATTTTCAAAGCCTGACAGTGAAAGTCAACCAAAAATAATTATTGCAATTCTAGATTCTGCTAGTTCAGATGAATTTTTAGAAAAAATCAATGATGAAGGTCGTCTGATGTTAATTGCAGATGAGGTTCACAGGGTAGGTAGCAATCATTTTTCAAAAGTGCTAAAAATTAATTCAGATGCTAGGTTGGGGCTCAGTGCCACACCAAGAAGGTATGGAGACCCTATTGGCACAAAAAAAATATATGATTATTTTAGAAATAAACTTGAGCCTATCATTGGTTTGCAAGATGTTATTGGAACTGCTTTAGTACCTTATCAATACTTCCCAAAAAGATGTTACTTATCAGAAGAAGAGCTTGATGATTGGGATGAGCTCACTCAAAAGATTAAGAAAGCATATGCAATGTCACCATCAAAGAATGGCAAAAAAGTCCCTTCTAATTATTTTAAAACTTTATTAATTCAAAGATCTAAAATTGCAAAAAATGCTTCAAGCAAAATATCAGCTGCGACAAATATAATAAAAGAGTTTTATGAAGCAGGGCAAAGATGGCTTATTTATTGTGATTCATTAGCACAAATTGAGCAGGTGTATCAGTCTTTATCTAAGAACAACATCAGCTCTATGCAATATTATTCTGATATGAAAACGGAATCTAAAAATAAGACTAAGGATATTTTTGAAAATGAGGGAGGAATATTAATTTCAATTAAATGTCTTGATGAGGGTATAGATATACCATCAATTACTCATGCTTTGATTATTGCATCCGATCAAAACCCACGACAGTTTATTCAGCGAAGAGGAAGAGTTCTTAGACAAGACAAAAAGAATAATAAGAAAAGAGCATATCTTCATGATTTAGTTGTTTCGGTTAACGAAAATAGTAACCATAAAAATACTGATACCCTCTTAATTGCCGAACTAAAAAGAGCTTATGAATTCGCTTTAAATGCTGAAAATGCCTCTATTGCCCAAAGCGAGCTCAGACTTGTATCTAGAGGATCAGGAATTAAAACAAGTGAGATCATAGATTCTATTAATGAAGAAATTGATTCTTTTGAAGAATGATCTAATATTAAACATATATGCAAAATTTATTAGAAAAAATTTTAGAGAAGAATTCAAAAATACACGGTGTTGACCCTGAGTTAATAAAAAAGATATTAGAGATGGAGCAGGAGTTTTTTAGCACAGACTCCAAGGTAAAATTGAGCAGACAAAACAACTTAGTATCTCTTCTCAAAGATAATTTAAAAGAATGATTTTTAAAACATTAGATTTAAAGAATTGGACCGCTTATAAAAAAGCTTCTATAGAGTTTTCAACTGATAAGAAAAAAAATGTTACCTTATTTAGAGGAAAAAATTATTCTGGTAAAACTTCATTAATGCGAGCAATTCGTTGGGCTTTGTACGGAGATACTGGAGACTTTAGCATTTATAAGAAACCGCTTGATATACTTAATAAAGATTCGTTTGCTAATAAAGAATATGATCTTTCTGTAAAACTAGTCATCGAAAAAGATAGCAAAAACATAGAATTAATAAGATCGTTGAAACCAAAAACTGGCGTCACAAAACCATCAAATAATGACTTTGAGGAAACTTTTAGTATTTTAGAGGATGGCAAGGCAGTTCTTGGAGACAACGATAAATATATTCAGAAAGAATTCGATAAAGAAATTAGTGATTTTTTTATATTTGATGGAGAGAAGTTACAAGAGTATCAAAACCTAACCAACAACGCAAAAAAATCACAAAAACTACAAAGTACAATAGAGAAGCTAATTAGAAGACCCTACCTAAAGGCAGCTCTTCATGATTTACAAATTCATCAGCAATCAATTAGAAATAAAATCAAAGGCAATTCAAACGATAAGTTACTTGATGCAATTGCTTCAAAGCTTGAGGTTATTACTGATTTAAAAAATATGAAATCTGGTAATCTAGAAATATTAATTGAAAACCTAAAAGGTGAAGAGGAGAACTTAAAAATAGCAAAAAGCAAAAGGGATGCATATGGCACTAAGAATGAAAATGTTGCACGTTTAAGTGAAATTGAAGGAGCAATCCCAGAAATTGAAAATAATATTATTAAATATAAAAATCAATTAAAAGAGTTACATGAAGCATCTTGGTTAAAAATTATAGGAATGGCTGCAAGTTGTTCAAATAATTCAGTAAGTAAGAATTTTAGTTCGCTTAAAGAACTTAATACAGAAAACTCTAACGCAGCAGCGATGATATCCATAATGCAAAGAAGTATTGATGAAGATTTATGCATGCTTTGTGAGAAAGAACCATTAGGAAATGAACAAAAGACAGCTTTCCTTAGTAAAATTGAAGCTCTTAAAAAAGAGATACCTCAAACAAGCTCTGATTTGAGTATTGATAAACTTATTTTCCAAATAGAGAATAATATAAAAAATAAAGATCTTGGCAAACTTGAAAAAAGTACCGAAGATCTTCTTGAGGAAGAACTAAAACTCTCATCTTTAAAAATTGAAAAAGAAGACTTAGAAATAACTGTCGGCAAGGAAAAGGGTGCAGTTGCACAAGCTCAATCTGCGGTTGATGATCTCATTGAAGAAATAGGAATTTTGAAACAGGATATAGAAAAAGAAACTGCTGAGTTAAAAGGTCCCAATGCCAATGGTAAGGATGATTATTATAATCATGAAGGTATTGAAAAGGCCGAAATTCAACTTCAAGAACAATACGATAGCCTCCTCGATAAACAGCCATCAAGTAAAGAAAAAACCCATCTAGATGAAGTTAATAAGCTAGTAGCAGTTTTCAAAGATAGTATTGAAGATTTATCAAATACTTTAAAATCAGAAGTTGAGCTTGAAGCAAACAAAATCTTTAAAAAACTAATGTCCTCAGATGATCTCAATTACAACCTTGAAATAAATGAAAATTTTGGACTAATTTTTAAAACAGGTGAAGTTCAGATGGAAACTTCAGCTGCTGGGAATTTATTTGTTGCATTGGCACTAATTAATGCTCTTAAAAATTCTACAGGGATTAAGGGTCCAATGATGATTGATACTCCTCTTGGGAGGGTTGATTTGGATGGAAGAGAGAGGGTGCTTAATGAATTTCCTAAGATGTCTGAACAATGCATCTTATTGGTTCACAGCGGAGAGATTACTGAAGGTTCAGACCTTGATAAAACCTTAAGTTCTAGTGTGGGCAAATACTTTGAAATTAAGCAATTGTCTGAAACAGAGTCAACAATAATATCAAAATGAACGATAATCTAAAAAAAGCTGATATGAGGTATATATATCTCTCAAAAAAACATAATGAAATTCTTACTGCAATGATTCAAAGTGGAGTACTTTCAAAAAAAGAAGATGGTATTAAGCTTGGTGTAGCCTTGGCTTTGGCCTTAAAGCCCGATGGAACTCTTTCGGCTGATCAAGAATCTGAGTTATCTAGATCTCAAAACGGAGTATTAAATTTAAATTCAGCTGATATAGATGAAGATCAACTAGTCACTGGCACCATATCCTTGTTAACCCAAGATTTTACAAAAAATAATTATAGAAGAATGATGGAGCTAGCTTATATAGGTCTAGATATTGTTTTAAATAAATATTTTGATTCAGACAATAATACATTAGATTGGAGCCTAATTAGAAAAGATCTAACCTAGAATAAATTTGATAAGCATGTCTTACGATAAAATAGAATCAGATTTCGATAGTATTTTAAGAAAAAAAAATATCGACCTCTCTAATAAAGTTAAATCTTTATCAATAAATACGCTTAATTTTTCAACAAGAACCTTCAATGCTTTAGACAATAAGGATATTAAGAGAATTAGTCATTTATTGGGCTGTAAGTTAGTTCAGCTTAAAGTTTTTCCAAATCTAGGAAAAAATTCAATTATAGAAATTTTTAATGTGCTCAATGATATCGATGATAATAGTTTTTATAGCATCCAATCATTTGGGTTTTCAAAAAATACATTAGAGCTTCTTGATAAGTGTGATGTAAATAACATTGATGAATTAAATAATTTTGATTGGAGCTCTCTTCTCTCCATTCCTTATTATGGAAAGAAAGTTGTAAAAGAAATATCTGAATTCATGAAATCATATAATGCCAATGATTCTTCTAAATTAAACTCTGAAAATAAATTCTTGCAACAAGATATAGAAATACTAGATTTTGATCTCGATAAAAAAATACTACTGAATAAGCTAGAAATAACAACTATTAAAAATTTTTTACAATATGATTTTGATGCTAAGAATACATTATTAAATGAAAACGATAGTAAATATTTTAAGTACATTAAAAAAGGATTATTTCAAAGAATTGATTCAAGAACGAGCTTTAGGAGTATTGCAGATTTTGCTTGTGGTTTAGATCCACTTAAAAATAATGATAAGAATAGATATCTTGCATTAAAATATAGACTAAGAGGCGACATTACACTTGAAGCTGCTGGTGAAAGAGTAAAAGTGACTCGTGAACGAATAAGGCAGCTAGAAATTAAAGCCTTAAAAAAACTTATTAATTATTTACCAGAAATTCATGTTGAATTACTTTTAACTAAAATATTTATACGTGAGCCTATGTATTTGGATATGCTGGCAATAAAAAATATTTATTTTGAAGGAATCAAGGAATATCTTGATATTGATGGAAGTTTTATAAAAACAATATTTGATCATGAATATTCTCACCTCCAGTTTGAAAAGATTGATAATAATATTATCCTAAGCAAAAAAGGCCTCACAGTCGATGAGGTAGTTTCAGAAATTGAGAATAAGAATATAAAACCTGATCAAGTGAATGATTATATTTCTTTGCTCGGAAGGTCTGATGTTAAAGATTTAATTTTCCAGAAGCTTGAAACCAACAAGCCTAAATCAAAGAGAGGCAGGGTCCATCTCGCTATTAAAGAGATCTTTGATGAATCAAAAGAGCTTTTACCAATGTATAAGCTCGTTAAATTACTTAAAGATAACTTTGAAATAAATGCCCACACCAATGTTATAAATGAAGCAATATCTAAGAATGATGGGATATACCTTTTTGGAAAAAATGGCTGGGGCCATGAAAAATATTTTAGAAAGCTAGATAATAGGCAGCTTGAAATGATCGCTCCTGTGTTAATTGAAATACTAATTCTCTCTAAAGACACTCAAAGAGGAAGAGTTGGCCTGCTTAAGGAGCTTAAAACAAATGCAAAAGACAAATCATTTTATACAAACACCCTAATTCAAAACTTATCTCCCCATGATATAGATTGGATACTACGTAAAGAAAATAATAATTATCCTAAATTACAAAATTTAGGAAGAGGTAATTGGATTTGGAGTAATAAATCTCAATCAAGAATTACTTTGAGTCATGCAGTTCTTCAAATTCTTGAAGATGAAGGAAGCCCATTAAGAGCTGATGATATAGAAAAGAAAACAATAGGACTTAGAGGTATTTCTAGCAATAATTTTCAGATAAGAACAAACAGAAATAGACCAGAATTAATTCAACTAGAGCCTGAAATTCATAAACAAGGAAATTTCACCATGTGGGGCTTAAGAGATAGAGATTTACCTATTTCAAAAGAAAAAGAAAGATTGCTATTTGATTTAATATGTAAAAAATTACATGAGGGAAAAAAATATATGGAGCTTCATGAATTAGAGGAGGTCATAAAAGATTGTGATTTCAGTAAGAATATTACAACCCTTCAGATCATTCGAATGCTTTTTGCATACACATGGAATTCAGATAAGGATAATAAATATTTTTCAATTCAATTTGGTAGAAGACATGATCCTGTTGAAGGCATTTTTAAATTACAGAATCGTATTAAATTTTCTTATAAAGATTTTGAATAAATAATCTACCAATATAATTTATATTTCTTTACTCTCTGCTATCTCCTTAATCATTTCCCAGCACTTTTTATCTTGATTGCTTTCAATATCACTAATCAAAAAAGAGAAGCCACCTATGGTGATAACTATTAATGATATATAAATTATGTGGATTTTCTTATCCATAGATACTCCTTTGTATTCTTAGATTTATTTTTTTATGTCTTTCTCTGATTCGTTTATATTACTTCTGTATTTCCAACCTCCGTCCCAATAACGGTCTCTGTATTTATTGATTTCTTCTTTAACTTTTTTTTGTTTTTCTCTTTGGTACTTGTCCTTTTCATACCAGCTCATAATGCTTCTACTAAAAATAATAAGCACTCCCAAAGCTAGAAGAAATGGCCACGAAGTTTCATTAACTGCTAATATGAATATAAATACAAAACCCAGTATTATGAATAAAGGCATTCCTGATGTTGTTTCAGACTTGCCCTCATCACCAAGAACTAAATAAGCACCACCAAAAATTAAAATTGCTATTAGACCACCTAATATAGATTCCATTTATAAAATTATCACAAACACAGACATCCTTTAATAATGCCATAACCATTTGTCAAAATAAAACACATTGTTTAGGATTGAACTAATGACAATTCTTATTTCAATAATGTTTATAGCTTGGGTAAGCATAGTAATAATAAGCATATATGAGTGGGCAAAAAAGATTTTCTTTACTCCTGTTTTTGAAGAAGGTTATAACTACATCATTATTGAGAATACTGAAAATACAAAATTTCCTGAAAAATATTCCGAAGGAGTATTTGCTTGGTATGAAAATGATAAGCTGCA
>MDTG01101723.1_pt1 | contig 10278 bp, 7 predicted proteins | sample 811421 | NCBI WGS metagenome assembly MDTG01 (sample SAMN05326645, study PRJNA326480) | marine metagenome | isolation source: seawater | place: Pacific Ocean: South East | collected 2011
TCAAAACAAGATGGAAAAATTGTAAAATCGTATATGCCTTACAGTTTAAGAGGTTAAAATGGCAAGAGTTAAAAGAGGTGTAACAAGCAGAGCTAAACACAAAAAAGTTTTAAAGGCTGTAAAAGGTCAGTGGGGAAGAAGAAAAAATACCATTAGGGTTGCCAGACAAGCAATGGAAAAAGCTATGCAGTATGCATATAGAGATAGAAGAAACAAAAAAAGAGATTTTAAATCTTTATGGATACAAAGAATAAATGCAGGAGTTAGATCAGAAGGATTAACTTATTCTAAATTTATAAATGGATTAAGTAAAACTGGAATAAAAATTGATAGAAAAATACTTGCTGAAATTGCATATGATAATCCCGAAGCCTTTAAAACAATAGTAAAAAAAGCACAAGCTGCTTTAAATTAATCTTCGCTATTGTTTTTCTTTAGTTAACAAATAATCTACAAATATGTCCGATATTAAAAAAATTAAAGATGAGTATTTAGATAAACTTAGTAGAGATATAAATCTAGAAAGTGTAAATCAGATTAAAACAGAATTATTTGGCAAGAACGGTGCAATCTCTAATTTATTCAAAAAAATTGGTTCTATTTCATCAGATGATAGAAAAAAATTTGCATCAGATCTAAATTTTGTAAAAGAAGAACTTCAAGATAAAATAAATATAAAACTTCAAGAAATAGAAACTAAAGAAATTAATTCTAAACTTGAGAATGAAAAAATAGATATAACTTTACCTGAAAGAGATATTAAATTAGGAAAAATACACCCTGTTTCACAAGTAATAGATGAAATATCATCAATATTTTCAGAAATTGGATTTAGTATTGAAGAAGGACCTGATGTAGAGAATGAACATTATAATTTCACTGCATTAAATACACCTGACAATCATCCAGCAAGAGATATGCATGATACTTTTTACTTAGATAATAAGAAAGAATTACTTTTAAGAACTCATACTTCCCCAGTACAAGTAAGAACCATGTTAAAGGGTAAGCCACCTTTTAAAATTATTGCGCCAGGAAGAACATATAGATCAGACAGCGATCAAACTCATTCTCCCATGTTTCATCAAGTTGAGGGACTACATATAGATAAAGATATTAATATGGGACATTTAAAGGGTTGTTTAAATTATTTTATAAAAGAATTTTTTGAAGTTGATAAAATTCAAATGAGATTTAGACCAAGTCATTTTCCTTTTACAGAACCATCCGCAGAAGTAGATATTGGTTACGAATTGAAAAATGGAAAAATCATTATCGGAGAAGGTGATAAATGGTTAGAGATTTTGGGATGTGGAATGGTTCATCCAAATGTACTTAAAAATGTGAATGTAAACCCTGATAAATATCAAGGATATGCATTTGGTATTGGTATAGATAGGCTCGGAATGCTTAAATATGGAATTAATGATTTAAGAGCTTTTTTCGAGACAGATTATAGATGGTTAAACCATTTTGGATTTGATCCTTTAGATGTTCCATCAAATTACAGAGGTCTTAGCAGATGAAATTCACTATAGGCTGGCTTAAAGAACATTTAGATACAAAATATAATGATAATAAAATAATAGAAAAACTCACAGATGTTGGACTTGAGGTTGAAAGTTTTGAAAATGTAAGTTCTGAACTCGATAGTTTTAAAATTGCAAAAATTATTAACACTGAACAACACCCAAATGCTGATAGATTAAAAGTATGCGATGTTGATATAGGGCAATCAGATACAGTGAGAGTCGTATGTGGTGCACCAAATGCGAAAAAAAATCTTTTAACTGTCTATGCTGGCCCGGGTTCAATAATTCCAAAAAATAAAATGAAACTAAATATAAGTAAGATTAGAGGAGTTACCTCATATGGAATGTTATGCTCAGAATCTGAATTGAATCTTTCTAATGAAAGTGAAGGAATAACTGAGCTAAAAAAAGATAAATATTTTAATCAAATAGGTCAAAATTTTTTTAAAAATAGCGGTACAAAAGTTGTAGATTTATCAATAACTCCTAATCGACCTGATTGTTTGGGTGTTAGAGGTGTAGCTAGAGATCTTGCAGCTGCAGGAGCCGGTAAGCTAAAAAAAATTTCAAATAAAAAAATTAAAAAAGATGGTTCTCATAATTTCAAAGTTTCAATAACTAAGGATAGAAATCAAGGTTGTAGTATATTTGGAAGCTGTTTAATTAAAGGAGTTAAAAATAAAGAAAGTCCAAAATGGTTAAAAGATAAAATTGAGTCTCTTGGCCAAAAGTCAATTTCAGCAATAGTTGATATTACCAATTATATAATGTTTGATTTAAATAGGCCACTTCATGCATATGACGCTGATAAAATTGATAAAGAAATTATAGTAAGAAATTCAAAAAAAGGAGAAACCTTTGAAGCCCTGGATAATAAAAAATATAAGTTAGAAGATGATATGTGTGTTATTTCTGACAATTCAGGAGTTTTAGGTTTAGGAGGAATAATTGGAGGTACACGGACTGGTACTGAATTTGATACAAAAAATATTCTTTTAGAATCTGCTTATTTTAATCCTAGATCTGTAAGAAGAACCTCAAAGCTATTGTACTTAGACACTGATGCAAAATTTAGATTTGAAAGAGGTATAGATCCAGAATCAATTGAAACTGGTTTAACAAAAGCTGCACAATTAATTACTGATATTTGTGGAGGCAAAATAAGTAAGTTTGATATTCAAAAGCTTGAAAAAGCTAGAAAAAATAAAATAAATTTTAAGCTATCTTTGTTTGAAAAAGTTGCAGGCTTTAAAATTAAAGATAAAGATATTGAAAGAATTTTAATTAATTTAGGATTTGAAGTAAAAAATAAAAAAAAAGAATTAGAATTAAAAATACCTACTTGGAGACCAGATATAACTCAACCAATTGATATTGTAGAGGAAATAGTAAGAATTAAAGGTTATAGCAAAATTGAGATATTTGAACCAGAAAAAATAAGAAGCAAAGATACATTAAACAAACAACAGAAACTTTTTCACTTCCTTCAACGTTCAGTGGCGTCAAAAGGATATTATGAAACTGTGACATGGTCTTTTACAGACTCTAAATTAAATCAATTATTCAAAGAGAATTATAAAGAAATTAAAATAGTTAATCCAATCAGCTCAGATTTAGATGTTTTAAGAAATTCTATTTTTCCGAATTTAATTTTTTATCTTAAGAAAAATTTAGATAGAGGTTTCAAAGATATTTCTCTTTTTGAGATAGGTCCTATTTTTATAGGTAATCAACCAGGACAACAATTAACTGTAGTAGGAGCTATTAAATCAGGAAAAATGTCCAGATTAAATTGGAACGAAAAAGATAGATTGGTAGACGTTTTTGACGCAAAAAAAGATGCAATTCAAACATTGAAAGAAGCAGGATATGATAAGGATAATTTTTTTATAAGAGAAAAATCTCCATCTTACTACCATCCTGGAAAATCTGGTTCAATTTATTTAGATAAAGATGATATTGAGCCTGTAGCTTATTTTGGAGAAATTCATCCAAATATTATTAGAAAACTTGATATTAAAACAGAGGCATTAGTAAAATTTGAAATATATTTAGATAATTTAAAAGAAAATAAATTAAAACTTAAAGATAGAAAATCTATCTTTGAATATTCTGACTTTCAAAAATCAGAAAGAGATTATGCTTTTGTGGTAGATAAAAAAATAAATGCTCAAGATTTAATACAGCTAATTATTTCAATTGATAAAGATCTCATTAAATCTGTAAAAGTATTTGATGTTTATGAAGGTGAAAATATCCCAAAAGATAAGAAGTCCATTGCTTTAAACGTAACTATTCAATCATCAGAAAAAACTCTAAATGATAATGATCTCGAAAAAATAAATAATCAGATAATTGAGATGGTTGAGAGTAAGACTGGTGCAAAAATTAGATCATAAGTAAATGACTATTGAAATTGATAATATTAGAAATTTTGCAATTATTGCACATATCGATCACGGCAAATCTACTATTGCCGACAGAATAATTCATAAATGTGGTGGACTTACTGATAGAGAAATGAAATCTCAAGTATTAGACTCTATGGACATAGAGAGAGAAAGAGGAATTACAATTAAAGCACAAACAGTTAAATTAAATTACAAATCAAAAAATGGAAAAAATTATATACTAAATATTATAGATACCCCCGGCCATGTTGACTTTAGTTATGAAGTAAGTAGATCTTTGTATGCATGCGAAGGTTCAATTTTAATAGTAGATAGCACACAAGGTGTAGAGGCTCAAACTTTAGCTAATGTTTATCAAGCATTGGATATTGACCATGAAATTATTCCAGTTTTAAATAAAATTGATCTACCAGCTTCAGATATTGACAGAACAAATAAGCAAATCGAAGATGTTATAGGAATTGATACTTCAAATGCAATTCCATGTTCTGGAAAAACAGGAGATGGAATTGATGAAATTTTAGAAAAAATTGTGCAAGATCTACCTAGTCCAAAAGGTAAAAAAAATGAAAAATTAAAATGTTTGTTAGTAGATAGTTGGTATGACACTTATCTTGGAGTAGTAATTTTGGTTCGCATAATTGATGGAAAAATATCAAAAAATATGAAAATTAAAATGATGTCTACTAAACAGGAATACTTTGTTGAACAAGTAGGTGTTTTTACGCCTAAGCCAAAAAATGTAAATGAACTTAATGCTGGTGAAATAGGATTTATTACCACTGGAATAAAGGTTCTTTCTGAAACCAAGGTTGGTGATACTATTTGTGATGCAAATGACCCTATTATAAAATCATTACCTGGCTTTAAACCAAGCAAGCCAGTGGTTTTTTGTGGATTATTTCCAGTTGATAGTTCTGAGTATCAAAAGTTAAAGGATGGTTTAGCTAAACTTCAGTTAAATGACTCTAGCTTTTCTTTTGAGCCAGAGTCATCATCTGCTTTAGGTCTTGGATTTAGATGTGGATTTCTAGGTCTATTGCATCTCGAAATTGTTAGTGAAAGATTAGAAAGAGAATTCGATATTAATTTATTAACTACTACACCAGGTGTTGTTTATAAAATTCATATGAATAATGGAAAAATAATAAATTTACAAAATCCATCTAGTTTACCAGATCCTACTTTTATTAAATTTATAGAGGAACCATGGATTAAGGCTACAATAATTACACCAGATCAATATCTAGGATCTATAATTAAAATTTGTCAGGACAAAAGAGGAATACAAACCAATCTTAGTTACTCAGGAAATAGAGCTGTTGTAAATTACGAGTTACCATTAAATGAAATAGTTTTTGATTTTAATGATAGATTAAAATCAATGACAAGTGGTTATGCTAGTTTTGATTATGAACTTAGTGGTTATAAAGAAGGCGAGTTAGTAAAAATGAGCATATTGGTAAATACAGAACCTGTTGATGCTTTAGCGATGATGATTCACAAAGATTTTGCTCAATCCACTGGAAGAGAAGTATGTGAAAAATTAAAGGATTTAATTCCTAGACATAATTTTATGATTCCAATTCAGGCAGCAATAGGGGGAAAAATTATTGCTAGAGAAACAATTAAAGGTTTTAAAAAAGATGTATTGACAAAAATACATGGTGGTGGAGCAACGGACAGAAAACGTAAACTTTTAGAAAAACAAAAAAAAGGAAAAGCTAGAGCGAAACAATTTGGAAAAGTTGAAATACCCCAGGAAGCGTTTATTGGAGTTTTAAAAATTAGTAAAGAAAAATAAAGTCATGTATAGTGAAACTTTAAATTGTACCGTTGTTATAACAACTTTTTTTTCAGGCGATAAATTAGATAAATGTCTAGAAAATATACCTGAAGAATATAATAAACTAATTATAGATAATGGAGGTGAGTTTGATAAAAAAAAATACTATGAAGATAAATTTGCTAATTTAAATTATTATGTATCAAACGAAAATCTAGGAGTTCCTAGATCATATAGTTTAGCAAATAAGATTGTTAAAACACGATTCATGTTTAATACTCAGCCAGACGTAAGATTAAAAAAAAACTGCATAGAAAATCTACTAAAAAGTACTGAAAAATATCCTAAATTTGCAATACTAAGTCCCACAATATTTCACAATGGAGCATACTTTGTTGAAGGAGATTATAAAGTTCTTAAGATTTTTAATAATAAATTTCAAAATGACTATAAGTTGTCACTAAGTAATATTTATGATCAACCTCCAGAAGGAGATATATCGGTAGAAGCAGTCACTGGAACAGCGATGTTAATAGATCGAGAAAAATTAAAAGAAATTAAAGACTGGGATACTAAAATATTTAATTACTTTGAAGATATGGATTTGTGTCTTAGATTAAGATTTAAAGGCTATGAGATTATAAAAATAAGAGATGCAGAGGTTGATCATAATCCTTTTGCATCTCATGATAATAACTTTGAAGAAAAAATGAATTTTTCAAGAAATTGGCATTATTCATGGTCTTCTTTATATTTTTTAAAAAAACATACGAACTTTTTCACTGCTTTTTTTCATGGAATAAAAATATTATTTGGATCAACATTAAAATTTTTAATTTATTTAGTGTTCAATAAAAAAAAATCTATTACTCATTTTGCAAAGGCTTATGGAATGTTATTTTCAATTTTAAATATTAAACCAAGTTATAGACCAAAAATAAAAATATGAAAAATATATCAAAAAATTTGGGCTATATTGATTAAATTAAAAATAGTTTATTTAGATACAAAGTTAATAATATAATTTATTAAAATGTTAAATTATTCAAAATTAAAATATAAAAAAACATTATTATTTTTTTTTATTTTATCTTTATTTTCACTTTTCCAGTCATCTTTAAAAGCATTGAAAGATAGTTGTGATTTTCAATGGTTTCCTTCAAAATTGTTAAGCCAAGGTATTAATCATTATAAATACTTTTTAGAAGGAGGAGAAACATTTAAGTGTCAGCTTGGAGAATATGCACACGGACTACAAGTAGTTTTATTGCCTTTTGCTTACCTGGAGTGGAGTACAGCTAAAATAATTTGGCTATTTATAAATTTATTTTTGGTATTTACGATTCCTTTAATGTTATGTAAAAAATTTTATGTTTCTGATGAATTAACTGTATTAATTTTATGTATTTTTATTACTTGTTCACCAACAAGAAATGCAATTAATCTTGGACAGCAAAGTTTATTCACTATGTTTTTTTTTATTTTGCCATTCTTAATTAAGAATAATTATTCTTATTTTTTTTCAGGTTTCAGTTACTTCAAATATAGTGTGGGATCGATTCTTGCATTTTATTATTTAATCTGTAAAAAATATAAGCTTTTTTTATTTTCAATTATTCCCTCTTTACTTGGCTGGATAATCTATTTTATCATGACAAATTCTGATCCTATTACTAATTTGTTTGAACCTTTAAAATTAATACTTGGTAAAAATTATTTAAAAACGAACGATTTATACTCATTAATAAGCCAAATTTATATTTTTGATAACTATGACCTAAAGGAAACAAAAATTCTTCACGAGTCATTTAAGCTATATACAGATACCTCATTCGTAATAAACAAATTGATAGGTATAACGATATTTCTATCTTTAACTTTTGTATTTATTAAAATGATATCAAATATAGAGAATGAATTAGTTAAGCTAAGTATTCTATGTTTAATCGTTTTAGTTTTTTTGCCTCATGCTAGATATGACTATATTTTATTATTACCACTTTTAATTTTATCACTAAAAAATTTTAAATATATAATATTTAAATTTAACTTTGGGGTAATTATTTACTATTTCTATTTTAATCGATTTATAAAACATTTTATTGGTTATGATCAAGTATATGAGATTGCAATATTTTTAATTTTTTTTATACAACTAATAGTTAATTTAATATATTTAAGGGGAAAAAATAATTTAATACTAAAATAATAATTTTTATAAAGATTTACTGTCCATGTCCATGTCAATAATTATTCCTGCGAGAAATGAATCTCAAGTAATTTTAAACACAATAAAAAAAATTATAAATAAATTTAAAAAATTAAATTACGAAATTATTGTTATTAATGATTTTAGCACCGATGATACTTTTAATAAAGTAAAGAGATTAAAAAATCCAAAAGTAAAAATTTATAACAATGTTGATCCTGGATTAGGTAATGCGATCAGATTGGGAATAAAAAAAGTAAAAAAAAAATATTTAACAATTTTTATGTCAGATTCAGCTGATGATATACAAAATTTAATAGAATATTATAAATTAAGTTTACTAAATTCTTATGATGGAATTTTTGGTTCACGTTTCATTAAAGGAGGAGTTACAAGAAATTACCCTAAAAAAAAACTTTTTTTAAATAGAATAGCTAATTATTTTATTAAAATTTTGTTTATGTACAATTATAATGATTTTACCAATGCATTTAAGTGTTATAAAACAAAAAAAATTAAGAGAATTCCTAAACTAGAATCTGAAAGTTTTAATATATTTTTAGAATTACCTTTAAAGTTTATTATATTAAAAAATAAAATGAAGATAATTCCAACTCAATGGAAAGAGAGAAAAAAAGGTAAAACAAAATTTATAATTAAAGAACTTCACTCCCATTACTTAAAAACTTTAATAGATTGTTTTTTTTATAAATTATCTATTAATAAGTGATAAATTTTATTAAAAAGGAGAGGTGGCCGAGTGGTTGAAGGCGCACGCTTGGAAAGCGTGTATAGGGGAAACTCTATCATGGGTTCGAATCCCATTCTCTCCGCCAAATCAGATGTCAAAAAAAGCTCATTTTAATCAAAAATTTTGAATTAGAAAAATTACAAAAAAAACAACCAATAAGCATTGATTTAATTGATTAATTTAAGCATACAATTTTGTTAGGTTTTATAAAAAAATCTAAAAATGGTATAATTATTTTTTTCCAAAAAAATTAAATGACAAAAAATAATACAAATACTTATCAAGCAGACTCTATCAAAGTCTTAAAGGGATTAGAGGCAGTTCGCAAAAGACCCGGTATGTACATTGGTGATACTGACGATGGTACAGGATTGCACCATATGGTGTATGAAGTTGTTGATAATTCTATTGATGAAGCTTTAGCGGGTTATTGTAAAAAAATAGAAGTAAGTATTAATAATGATGGCTCAATTACCGTTGAGGACGATGGAAGAGGTATTCCTGTAGATATCCACAAAGGAGAAAAAAAGTCAGCAGCAGAAGTTATAATGACTCAATTACACGCTGGAGGAAAATTTGATCATAATTCTTATAAAGTTTCAGGCGGCCTTCATGGAGTTGGTGTATCAGTTGTAAATGCTTTATCACAAAAGTTAGAGTTAAATATAGAAAGAGATGGTAAAAAATATTTTATAGAATTTGAAAATGGTGAGGCAAAAGTCCCACTTAAAGTTTCTGGCAAATCCAAAAATAATGGAACTAAAATAAATTTTTTACCTTCAAAAGAGATATTTTCTTCAACGAAGTTTAGTTTTTTAATAATACAAAAAAGAATGAGAGAACTAGCATTTTTAAACAAGGGAATAAAAATTATTCTTAACGATTTTAGCCAAAAAAAATCAAAAAATGTTGAATTCAAATTTGATGGAGGAATTGTAGAATTTGTAGAATTTTTAGATGAAACTAGAGAAAAATTAAAAAATAAAAATGATAATGAATTATTTAGAAAGCCAATCTATATCGAGGGAATTAAAAATAATATTGATGTTCAGTGTTCTTTAAAATGGAATGCAGGTTATAATGAAGATGTATATCCATATACAAATAATATTTATCAAAAAGATGGTGGAACACATTTATTAGGCTTTAGAAGTGCACTTACTAGAGTTATTAACAAGTATGCATCAGAACAAAATTTATTAAAAAAAAATAAAGTAACTCTTTCGGGTGACGATGTTAAAGAAGGTTTAACATGTGTTTTATCTGTAAAAATACCAGATCCCAAGTTTTCTTCTCAAACAAAAGATAAATTAGTATCTTCTGAAGTTAGAAATATTGTTGAAAATATAGTAAATGAAAAACTATCTATATGGTTTGATCAAAATCCTTCAATATCAAAGATTATTTTAACAAAGATAATTCAAGCTGCCGTAGCTAGAGATGTAGCAAGAAAAGCAAGGGAAAATGTAAGAAGAAAAGGCGCTTTAGAACTTACAGGTTTACCCGGTAAATTAGCAGATTGTCAAAATTCAAAACAAGAAGGTACAGAATTATTTATTGTAGAGGGTGATTCAGCAGGAGGATCAGCA
>MDTG01253232.1_pt1 | contig 10278 bp, 8 predicted proteins | sample 811421 | NCBI WGS metagenome assembly MDTG01 (sample SAMN05326645, study PRJNA326480) | marine metagenome | isolation source: seawater | place: Pacific Ocean: South East | collected 2011
CGCGCCATGCACACGTATAGGTACGCTGGTGCCCGGCGGGAAATAGAGCATATCACCCATACCTAGCAGGTTTTCTGCGCCTTGTTGATCTAAGATGGTACGCGAGTCAATTTTACTTGATACCTGAAACGCCATTCGCGTTGGGATATTCGCTTTAATTAAACCAGTAATTACATCAACCGATGGGCGCTGTGTTGCTAGTATTAAATGAATACCTGCCGCTCGGGCTTTTTGCGCAATACGGGCAATTAGCTCTTCAACTTTTTTACCAACAATCATCATCATGTCAGCAAATTCGTCAATCACCACCACGATACTCGGTAACTTACCTAACTCGTCTGGTCCTTCTTTCATACCATCAGTATCTTTAAATAATGGATCGAGAATCGGGTAACCCGCCTCTTTCGCATCCAATACCTTTTGGTTGTAACCTTTTAAGTTACGAACACCTAACGCCGACATTAACTTATAACGACGTTCCATCTCACCTACACACCAACGCAGCGCATTGGCAGCTTCTTTCATATCGGTGACCACTTCACACAGTAAATGTGGGATACCTTCGTAAACAGAAAGTTCCAACATTTTCGGGTCAATCATGATCATACGCACATCATCAGGGCCTGATTTGTACAGTAAGCTTAATATCATTACATTAACGCCCACTGACTTACCTGAACCTGTGGTACCTGCCACCAGTAAATGCGGCATTTTACCCAAATCAGCACAGATTGGCTCACCGGCAATATCTTTACCTAAGACCATAGTCAGTGGCGATGGATTTTGCTCAAATTTTGGCGCGTCGATTACTTCTGATAACCGCACTATTTCACGGTGTTTATTCGGTAATTCAATCCCTACATAGGTTTTACCCGGAATAACTTCAACCACTCGGACACTAACCGCTGATAGCGAGCGGGCTAAATCTTTAGCAAGACCAGTAATTTTAGAAACTTTAATACCCGGCGCTAAATCAAGCTCAAAACGGGTTACAACAGGTCCAGGGTATACGGCAACAACCGTAGCTTGAACGTTAAAATCAAGGAGTTTAGTTTCAACTAACCTCGATACAGCTTCAAGCTCTTCTGGTGAAATTGGGTTTTTGGCTTTATCAGGTCTATCTAACAAATCAAGCGTAGGCAATGGCGTACTTGGCGGCTTTTCTTCGAGTAGCTGCTCAAACTTTTCTTTTGCGGTAGGTGGAGGCTGATAGGTACTCTTTGGTTTTGGCATTGGTCTTGCTGGCGAAACCACAGTAGTAACTGGTTTTTCAGGCTCAGTAACATGGCTTTGATCAAGCGCATTTAAGGCAGCCGCAGTGTCCATTGGTTCATCATCAATGGCGCTAAAATTAATTTCTTGATCCAGAATGTCATCCAAATCATCAAATGCAGGATGAGAGTCTTGATTTGACACCGCACTATCACTATCCACTTTTGGTTCTGAAAAGCGAATGGCGGGTGTTTCTTTACGTGTCTGTTGCTCATTAACAGGGTCTTGTTCAATTACAACTTCAGTATTTGCAGTGCGTTCGCGTTGTAACCATGCTTTTAAGTGATGGGCAATAAAACGATAACCTCGCATGATCAAATCGCCAATAAAATCGACACATTGCACCCACGACACGCCTGTTAATAATGTTAATCCAGCAAAAAAGAAACATAATAATAAAATCGAGGTACCGGTAAAGTTAAATGCAGGCATCATCGCTGAAGCTATCACATCACCGACTACCCCACCGGATGAAAAATTATAAATATCATCAAAATTAATACTACTGATAGCCGTTGCTGAAGTGATAAATAATGCAAAACCAATCACTCTAAGCGATAACGTTGTATAGTCGAGTTGAAATATTCTATGAGGTTGCTTAAATAATAAGTAGCCGAATATTTGTAGTGCAGCTGGCACAAAATAAGCTAACCAGCCAAATGTCAGCAATAAAATATCGGCGATCCACGCACCTGCAGCTCCAGTTATGTTTCTTACATTGTCATAACCTGTTTGCGACCAACTCGGATCAGCAGGATCAAAGCTTACCAGCGCACACAATATAAATATTGCGGCAAAGGTGCTAATTATTAAACCGGTTTCTAATAGTCTTTGTACACCATTTAGGCGCATAACTCGCTATTCCTCATTTTTCTTTGTACTTCTTTGTACTCATTCTTAGCAATGGAATACCTTAGCAGGAAATACTTTTTGTTGCACTTTATCTTAACCATGATGGCCTGATTATGAACAGGTTTTTATTAATCGCGCATGTATCAATAATACAACTTAAGTAGTTACTAAAAAATAGCGCATAGTTCAGCCGATATATGGGCGAATAATCACCCCTTGCTCGCCTTTTACTTCTTCCATAACAACATAGGTACGGCTTTCACTAACGTTCGGTAGCTTGAGCAGAATATCCCCTAATACACCACGATATTCAGACATATCATTTACGCGGGTTTTTAGTAAAAAGTCAAAGTTACCCGAGACTAAATGGCATTCGATAATTTCATCATGCTTTTTAACTGCAGCACTAAATTCATCAAACACATCAGGTGATGTTTTAGTGATTGTCACTTCGACGTACACCGACAAACCTTGCCCAAGTTTAGCAGGGTCAACCACGGCTTTATAACCGACGATGTAACCTTCGCGTTCGAGCTTTTTTACACGCTCTAAACAGGGCGTTGCACTGAGCCCCACACGTCGAGCTAATTCAACATTAGACACTCGGCCATCGTGCTGTAGCTCTATTAAAATCTTACGGTCAATACGGTCTAATAACTCATGCATAATAACGACTAGTTTTTTGTACTGTTTAAACGGTGTTTTCAGATTATATCACTAGAATACCGATTAAAAAAGGTGAGACACACTGCCAGTACATGAATATAATAGTGAAAAATTTTATCCCGTTCTATTAAGGCAATATTATGATTATCGGTGTACCTAAAGAAATAAAAAACCATGAATACCGTGTAGGTATGGTCCCTGCTAGTGTTCGTGAGTTAGTAAACCACGGCCACCAAGTTTTTGTTGAATCTGATGCAGGTATGGGCATTGGCTTCACTAACGAAGATTACACACTGGCAGGTGCAGAAATTCTAGCAACTGCTGCTGAGGTTTTCGCAACAGCAGAGATGATTATAAAAGTAAAAGAGCCACAAGCCGTTGAACGTGCAATGCTACGTGAAGACCAAATTCTTTTCACTTACTTACACCTTGCACCAGATCTTCCACAAACTGAAGACCTAATCAAAAGCAAAGCAATTTGTATCGCATACGAAACAGTAACTGATTCACGCGGTGGTTTGCCACTACTTGCACCTATGAGTGAAGTTGCTGGCCGTATGTCTATTCAAGCTGGTGCACAAGCGCTTGAAAAATCAAACCATGGTCGTGGCATGCTACTTGGCGGCGTACCGGGTGTTGAGCCAGCTAAAGTTGTTGTTATTGGCGGCGGCATGGTTGGTCGTAGCGCAGCACAAATGGCTGTTGGCCTTGGTGCTGAAGTTGTCGTACTTGATCGTAACATTGACGTACTACGCGCACTTGACGCTCAGTTTGGTAATAAAGTTAAAGCGATTTACTCAACAGCTGATGCACTTGAAAAGCATGTACTTGAAGCTGACCTAGTAATTGGTGGCGTACTTATCCCAGGTGCTGCTGCACCTAAACTAGTTACTGCTGAACACATTAAAGCAATGAAGCCTGGCTCTGCAATTGTTGATGTTGCAATTGACCAAGGTGGTTGTATCGCAACGTCTAAAGCAACAACTCACGCTGATCCGACCTTCATCGTTGATGACGTTGTTCACTACTGTGTTGCTAACATGCCAGGTGCTGTACCACGTACATCTACTTTCGCACTTAACAATGCAACATTGCCTTTCATCATTAACCTTGCAAACAAAGGTTATAAGAAAGCATTACTAGATGACGCTAATTTCCTTAAAGGTCTTAACGTGATCAAAGGCCAAGTAACTTACAAAGAAGTTGCTGAAGCCTTCAACATGCCATACGTAGATCCACGTACTGCTGTTGAAAACGCATAACTAGCGTTTAGAATAATAAAAGCCTGTGAACATCAGTTCACAGGCTTTTTTTATATCACCAAAAAAGTTTATTACAGCTTACATTGTGGGTTTTTACCCGCCGCTTTTGCTGCTTTTTGCTCATTTAATGCTTGTGGCAATTTTGCTTGTAGCTCTTTAATGCGGTTAGCAGGTGCTGGGTGAGTAGACATAAATTCAGGTGTATTACCACTGCCTGCTTTACTCATATTCTGCCAAAGTGTTACGGATTCTTTTGGATTAAATCCGGCTTTTGCCATTAAATCTAAACCCACTTGGTCGGCCTCAGATTCATGAGAGCGACTAAATGGTAAAATAACGCCGTACTGCGCACCTAAACCAAGACCTTGCATAATTTCGTTACGATATTGTACATTGCCCATTTCAAGTGCGGCACTGCCCGCTTGCATACCTGTTTGTAGCAAGGAACTTTGTGATACGCGTTCATTAGAGTGCTCAGCAATTACATGCCCTACTTCGTGCCCGATAACGGTTGCTAGCTGATCTTGATTTTCAGCCACTTTTAACAACCCTGTATGCACACCAATATAGCCACCGGGTAATGCAAACGCGTTAGCTGAATCGTCTTCAAATACCACCACTTCCCACGCCTGAGTTGCATACTGTTGCGGTAATACTGCAATCACATCGTCAGCAATACACTTTACATACGCATTTACTTGAGGATTATTATTAATTTTTTGATTCTTTTTCATATCAGCAAAGCTTTGCTGACCCATCTGACTCATTTGTTGATCAGAATAAAGCGCAATTTGCGTACGCCCTGTTGGTGATGTTTTACAACCCGCTAATACAGCGGTGGCAAGCACAGCCAAAACTAATTTTTTCATTGTATTCTCTTAACTAACAATTTAATTGTTCTTAGAATAGCAAACCAGCCTGCAATTGAATATATCGACTGCCAGTAAAAACATCTGTTGCGTTATATTTCAGTTAAAGGCGATAGTTAGCATGCAAACTAAGTACCCAAGACTAATTGTCGCTGTTACAATAGCAGCCTCTTTTTGTTTAATGGGTTAGTCATGCAGGACTCGGTTTCTTTAAATAAACGCATTCTATTACCTTTACTCGCCAGTATTGTTGCAATTACGCCACTGGCAATCGATATGTATCTTCCGGCAATGTTAGTCATTGCTAACGACCTTAATACCACAATGCCTAATGTACAAATATCGTTAAGCATATATTTAGCTGGCTATGCGCTGGGAATGCTATTTTTTGGCCCAATCGCAGATCAAATTGGTCGTCGCGTGTTAACGAAGGTCGGCTTAGCATTGTTTGGCTTAAGCTCTGTCGCATTGGCCTTTTGTAATGACATTCATCTATTTTGGGCTTTGCGGGGCGTACAAGCATTCACAGGTGCTGCAGCAACCGTTGTGGTGCCAGGGATAATTCGTCATATTTATAAACAAGATACTGCTAAAGGAATGTCGTATGTATCGATGATCATGATGGTAGCGCCCTTAGTCGCACCAACGGTTGGATCAATGATCATGGGCTTATCTCACTGGCAAACAATCTTTTTAGTACTGGCTAGTTACAGCTTTGTTATTTTAGCCTTGGTACAAATATACTTAATCGATATCCCTATTTTCAAAAGCCCGATGAAAGGCTTTGCACTATTTTTCGATAGCTATAAAACCGTATTTAAAAATAAAGATACCCGAGCAGATATAGCCAGCTCAATGTTTGTCTCATTCGGCTTTTTTTGCTTTTTAACCGCAGTGCCCTTTGTATACCTTGATTACTTTAAAGTATCAGAACAATTATTTGGTGTTTTATTTGCTTTCAATGTCATGGCGCTAATGTTTGGTAACTTTTTAAATACCCGCCTAGTACCACGTATTGGTTCACGAAAAATGCTGTATTATGGATTAGCGGTCGGCTTTGTAGCTGGCAGTGCCCTACTCACATTTAGCATATTACACCTATCGCTGTATTTTATTGTTGCAGCTATTGCTCCTCTGATGATGAGTTTAGGGGTTACCGCTAGTAATGCTGATGCATTGATCTTAATGCAGTTTGAAGAGCGTTCTGGCACCGCTACGGCGGTTATTGGTACATTGCGCTTTGGCAGCGGTGCATTAGTCGGTCCAATTTTAGCCTTAATGCATGCACAAAGTGCGGTACCATTTTCAAGCTTAATGTTCAGCGCATTAGTATTAACACTAATAGCCCAGCTTTGGCACCGAGCTAGAAACAAAAAAAATGCCCGTAGTTAACGGGCATTTTTTTCTAAGCGACTTATTTATTCAGCTGCTTTAGATACCATCACCATTGCAGGGCGTAATAAACGACCATTTAATGTATACCCTTTTTGCATCACTGCTAATACAGTGTTAGGTGTTACATCATTGCTTGGTTGAATCGACATTGCTTGGTGGAATTCAGGATTAAACTGCTCACCTTGTGGGTTAACAATTTCAACACCAAATTTTGCAACCGCATCGTTGAAGCTTTTAACTGTCATATCAATCCCTTCAAGCAATGGCTTTAAGGTTTCGTTTTCTTTGTCTGAGAACTCAATAGCACGTTCTAGATTATCAATAACAGGTAATAATTCGTTAGCGAACTTTTCAAGTGCAAATTTATGCGCTTTTTCTACATCTTGTGCAGCACGGCGACGAATATTATCAACGTCTGCAGCGGCACGTACTACGCTATCTTTTTGGTTTGCGATAGTTTGTTTCGCATCTTCAAGCTCAGCATAAAGCATAGCAATTTCAGCTTCAGGGCTAACTTCTTCGCCTTCGTGCGCGTCAGCCGCTTCTACAGCCGCTTCAACGTCTGCTTGCATTTGCTCTAGTTCTTCGTTTAATTCAACTTCTTGCTCTGGTGATTTTGTCTGCTCAGACATAATTTAAGTGCTCCAATACTTTTCAATTGCGGTAATTATGGGGATTGAATCAAAAGATTCAAGAGCCAGATGACTCGATTAATTTAAATTCTTGAATGATTGCTTCAATTTGCGCCGATTTAGGACAAATTACACAAAAACGACTTTGATATTCTTGATTTTGAAAATACGGCACGCTGATCACCATCAGTTCGTCACAATCAGTAAATGGCAATTGTGACGTATTTAAAACCGACACACCATTTTTAAAAGCTAACTTATCTTCTACAAAGTTCAAAAATGAGACACCAATATTTAAGCTTTGTTCACAATCAATTTGCCGATATAAATAATTTTCGCCGACCACGATACTGTTATCTGAGCCTAATTTATGGCTCAGCTCACGGGTCCATTGATTTAACGAATCATGACAATTTCGTGGTGCTGTATTTGCCATTGCTTGCATACGGTACAAGCCTTCCATTAAAGTTTGCTGACTGAATACAGTATTAAGCCAAGTAGCGAATTGATAACGTACGGTGTCAGACGCATCATCCGGCTTATGAATACAAATGTTATGGCTTTGCCCTGCTCTATCTAACAGTAAAATAAGCCAATCATTGCTGTCAAAATCTAATACTTCAACTCTAAAAACATGTTGAGAACTTACTTGTGGCAGACCAACGCAGCAACATACCTGATAACGCTGGCTTATACCATGCGCCATCTCGACTAATTGCGCTTGTGCAGGCTGCCAATATTGCGCAATCTGCGACAGAGGGAAAAATTCACTTAGCCAATAATCAAATCCGGCATTAGTAGGTACCCGTCCAGCAGAAGTATGCGGTGAATACAGCAGGCCTATTTTTTCTAGGCGCGACATCGCATTTCTAACTGTTGCAGAACACACAGCCATACCTTTTTGCTTGGCAATACGGCTTGACGCGACAGGTTGACCTTCACCATTACAGTACAGGCTCATCACGGCGGAAAATATTTGCTGATCTCGAGGGTTTAAATTCATAGTATCTACATCTTGCTGCATACTGGGGATATCGGGGCGTAGTGAGTTTATTTCAAGGTTATTTTCAAACTTGTCACTTTTGAGTTACTCTACTGATATTAATACTATTGATGCGTTTATCATGGAATCACCGTTTAAAACCATAGGTTTAATTGGCAAACCAAATCACAGTGGTGCAGCTGCAACTTTACAGCGCTTATACACTTTTTTAAATGCGTTAGGATTTGACGTGTTATTAGAGCAGAGAACAGGTCATCAATTAACCAATGTCCCCAAGGAAAAGTTAGTCAAACTGGTTGAGCTTGGCGAACGTGCCGATCTCGCTATTGTGGTCGGAGGTGATGGTAATATGCTTGGCGCAGCAAGGGTATTAGCCCGATTTGATGTTGCTGTTATAGGCGTAAACAGAGGCAATTTAGGCTTTCTAACAGATTTAAACCCAGAAGGCTTTGAAGCTAGTTTAGAACAAGTATTAAGTGGTCAATATCTTGAAGAAAAACGCTTTTTATTAGAAGTTGCAGTTTATCGCCATGGCGAATTAAAAAGTGCTAACTCAGCAGTGAATGAAGTCGTTTTACATGCCGATAAAGTCGCTCACATGATTGAATTTGAAGCCTTCATTAATAACGATTTTGTTTTTTCTCAGCGCTCTGATGGTTTAATTGTCTCAACCCCTACGGGCTCAACAGCCTATTCGCTGTCGGGTGGCGGGCCCATTTTGACCCCTGAACTAAATGCAATCTCATTAGTACCGATGTTTCCGCATACATTATCAAGCCGACCATTAGTGGTTGATGCCGATAACGAAGTACGCTTAAAGCTCAGCTTAGAGAATACCGACAGCTTACAAGTCAGCTGCGATAGTCATGTGGTGCTTGCTGTATTGCCTGGCGATGAAGTGATAATTAAAAAAGCAGATAAAAAACTGCGCCTGATCCACCCCAAAGACTACTCTTACTATCATGTACTTCGCACTAAGCTCAACTGGGGTAGTCGTTTATATTAATTTTATTGCGCTCATTCAGACTTTAGAGCAAAATGAGCTGAATTCATTTATTACCTTTTCAAGGGAAATCAAACCGAAATGACGTATGTTGTTTTCTTTGCTTTATTATTATTGATAACGCTGCTTGGCAGCTATTTGGTGATTGAAAATAATCGCCGAAAAGCGCTTGAAGCGCAAAAAAAGCTATTCAATAATCGCGTTAAAGAAGTAACTCAACAGTTAAAAATAAAATTAAATGAGTACTGCGACGCAAAAATAATTCGTCCTAAATACATCCCAAGAATACAAGTTATTGCCAGTAATTTCTTTGTCGTACAACCTCATACTGACGAAAACTTATTGTATCTTGAACGCATAAACGAGTCATTGATCAGCACGATTAGTAGTGAGTTGGCAAAAACTTATGTAACAGGTGAGCGAGATGCACTAGCTGAACGCTTAGATTTTTTTGTGGCTGAATTACCCATAGCCGGTGTTGCTTACAATAAAACGTTTTACCATGAACTTTTACCATCCATGATTAAAGTTTTACGCACTGATGATTTATCTGCGAATCCTGAAGATTATGTCAAACCTGTTGATCCTGAAACTAATTTTGAGAAATCAACCAGTGAGTAAGTAATAAACTAGATAGCGACATTAAAAATTAATTTGCAAAAACCCAAAACACTGTATAAATTAACAGTTAATTGACTGGATGGATGAACAGTATGTTAACTGGGTTAGAGATTAAAAATTTTGCAATTGTAAGCAATTTAAGCACCGAGTGGCAAAGCGGTATGACAGCCATTACGGGTGAAACAGGTGCCGGTAAATCTATTGCTATTGATGCCTTATCTTTATGTTTGGGTGAACGTGCCGAAGCCTCAGCTGTTCGCCCAGGCACTGAGCGCGCTGAAATATGCGCCACCTTCGATTTAACCAACCTCCCCTTGGCTAAGCAGTTTTTAGAACAGCATTTGCTATCGAATGATGAGCAAGAGTGCTTACTTCGTCGTGTGGTGTGTAAAAATGGCCGCAGCAAAAGTTATATTAATGGCACCCCAGTCACTGCAGCCCAACTAAAAGAAATCGGTCAGTACTTGATCTCTATTCATGGTCAACATGCTCACCAATATTTGCTTAAAAGCGAACATCAACTCCAGCTATTAGACGCTTATGCAGGTCATCAACCTCTGGTTGAAGCAGTGCGCCAGCATTATCGTAATTGCCAAAACTTACAAAAAGAATTTACCGCGCTCGAACAAGCCCAGTTGCAACAAGCAGCGCAAAAGCAGTTATTAGAGTACCAAGTAGCTGAGCTTGATGAGTTTGCTTTACA
>MDTG01301162.1_pt1 | contig 10278 bp, 10 predicted proteins | sample 811421 | NCBI WGS metagenome assembly MDTG01 (sample SAMN05326645, study PRJNA326480) | marine metagenome | isolation source: seawater | place: Pacific Ocean: South East | collected 2011
ATAACCGCGCCCGGGCCAATGAAGCTGAGACCGGCCAACAACCCGCCGGCAAAACCAGAACGTCGCCACCCTATATAGGTAGCTAGCTGCATTGCCTCTGGGCCTGGGAGCAACAGGCAGAGACTTAGCGCATTTAAATATTGCTGTTCGCTTAACCAACGATGTTTTTCAACAATCTCGCGATGCATGAGAGCAATTTGTGCTGCTGGCCCGCCAAAGGACAAAAGCCCGATCTTGAGCCATACAGCCAGACCACTAAATATATCAGCTTCAGCTTTAATAGGGCTATTTGTTGCACTCATGGTCTAACTGCCTAGCTGTCACTTCGGCGGAAAGCCCATTTCAGTTCATGCCGGCCTAAAGTCCGGATTTCACTGAGAGGTGCCCGGACAACAATTTGCTGACAGGAATGACGGATGCCAGCATCAAAATAGACTGAATTATCCAATCCGAACTCACCGCCGGCTGCTTTGAATAGCCAGCCGATTTTATTTCCCTTAATTTTCATTAACACCTGACCGTTGCCGAGCATTGCGGCGCTGACACGGTTGTGTAGGTGAAATCTGAGAATTGCATATCGTGGAATTGCTCCGGGCGCGCCTGTATATTCCAGCTCGTCTGAACCACGCAAATTGCCGCCGCCAGCAGCAAGATAGAGTTTGCGGTGATGCAGGATGCCATGTGAGCTCTCATAACCATCATGTGATGCAGTTGCCAGAATGCCGCCAGTTGCTGGACCGACCTCAACACCAGATATCTTTGCTACTCTGCCGCTATTTGGATCTGAAGAATTTTGATCATCAATACTCACGGTCGAATGCGCGGAGGTAGAACAGAGAAGGTGTCGTAATTTTGGGTCCGCTGCCGTTTGCCCGGCATTAACGATGAGCGGGCTATTGCCAATGCTCATCTCAAAAGACAATGTGCCAAAGCTAAGGATGGAATCTGCGTTCGAATCTAAGGCAACTGGCGCGCCTGTATCAACGATCAACGTTGTGCGCCCACTAGCAAACCGCATATATCCCGACTTTGGCGCCTGTTGCAATATTTTGCTAGATGTGCTGGTTCTATTTAAAATTTCCTCTACATGGGCTGCATTGATCATTCCGGCGCCATTGAAATTTGCTAGCTTACCATCGCCATGCCGCCACATTCGGCCTATCATCCCCATTTTCTGAATGAAGTCATCCAGACGCTGCTCAATACCTACACCAGCAAAAGCAGCTGCACTCCGAAGCTCTACAAGCCGCCGAAGTAACATCATATGCCTGTCTGGCATACGGCTGACATGCCCTCCATCCTCATTAACAAGGGCTCTTACAAGCGGTACGGCCAAGTCGAGCAGTGACAGCAGATCGCCACGCGACGCGCCAAGCGCTGCCTCTGCAACGGCAAGACCGCGAAGCCCGTTGATCCTGTCATCAAGCGCCCGCATCCGCCGCCAGTCGAGTGCTAAACAGCGTGCCTGCATGGCTATTGAACGAGCTAGTAAAACTTGAAAATCCTCGCTTGCTGACTCGCCATACCAACTATAATTCTGCGCGAGATTGGTAAGCCTTTCGCCCATAACGTCTGGGCGCCAGCGCTGAATGTGCCATGATGAGTTATGGTCCAACCAACTACTGATTAGAGTTCTTGTTTGCTGACGGGCCTTACCACCACCATGCGCCCGAAGATGCCTGATCCATGAAAAATCATTGCCATCGATGGCTTCATTGTTCCAGTCGATACCGTTGGCCAGAATGATCGCACCGGCTGCAGCGTTGCCGCGCCATGGATCCTGCAGACCAGGACGGACCATTGAGTTTTCGCGTCGTTTTAGCGGCCAACGAAAAAAGCCACTGCGCCGGAAAATTTTTTCCAGCGAGCCAACATGCCATTTTGCAATCGGCTTTCCACCTTGTGCTTGCTCCATTGTCATTACCTGATCACTCTATAAAGCACCAAAATTGGCAGCTCACTAAAACGACTTTAACCGCGCAATATAGAACCCGTCTACACCGCCGATTGCGTTATAATCACTTGGCATAATCCTAATCGCTCCATCATCGGTTATAGAGGGAGCGAATGTCCCTGCCTGATCAGGAGAAATTGGGTCAAGCATATAATGTCCATCTGCTCTGGCTAGGACTGCAGCGATTATTTCCTCGCCTTCTTCTGGCTGTAAAGAGCAGGTCACATAAATCATGGTACCACCTGGTTTCAACCAACCGAGCGCTGTAGTTACCAGATCCCACTGCACTTCTTGTAGCGCCCTTATGTCCTCACCTGTCCGGCGAAACAGAATGTCGGGACGGCGGCGAAGTGTTCCGGTTGCCGAGCAGGGCGCGTCAAGCAAGATGTGATCCACTGACGCATCTGGCTGGTAGGAGCGACCGTCAGCAAACACGATGTTGGCATCAAGTTTTAGTCGCTTCAGGTTGCGCCGCAACCGGTCGATGCGTTTGCGCCCATTATCGATTGCCGTAACCTTTGCGCCCGCTGCAATCAACTGGGCGGTCTTGCCGCCGGGAGCCGCGCAGAGGTCAATGACATGTTTTCCGGCGATATCGCCAAATAGTGTTGCGGCGAGGGCAGCAGCGGCATCTTGGACCCACCACTCACCCTCCGCAAAACCCCTAAGTTGTGTTACATTGCCATTGAATTCGCGGCGGATTGTCACCTTATTTATTAGCGTGCCCTGCAAGCGGTCTGCCCAAATTTCAGGTGCTTCCTTCGGCGTGATATCAAGCGGTGGAATCTCCATTGAGAGGTTGGTTAAAGATGCGGTGGTATCCGGTCCATACTTATTGTGCCAGCTGAACTTTAGCCAATCGGGAAGATTATCGGTGGCGTTAGTGGTGCCAAACCTTGCTTCGCCTTCCCGGGAGAGACGTCGCATAACCGCATTAGCCATGCCAGTTAGCCTTTCAAACCCGGCTTGCCGCATTAATTCAACCGTACTGTCGACGGCGGCATGAGCTTCAGTTTTTAAAACTAGAAGCTGTGCGGCACCCATTAACAAAATGATGTTGGCATTTTCTTGCGTACCAAAAGGGCGGCGTGCAATTAACGGGGCGATGGTCTTTGCCAATTGCCCACGTCGTCTTATGCAGGTTGTTGCTAGCAGTTGTACAAAACGACGATCGCGCTCATCCAGTTTGTCAAGTTTGATATTGGCATTCATAGCCGCGTCAAGCTGTGCACCGTTAGCAACTGCAGCAAGAATCTCAAAACAGACCTGACGGGGTGCAACGACGTGCTTTTTTCCTGTCTTGATGGATTTTCTAACGGGGTACCGTGATTTTGTTCCTTTCGTAGTTCTTGGTCGTGCTTGGCTTGTTCCTTCTAGTCCGCTCTGCCTGTTGGGCCGAGGCCCGGTGCTGGTTTTGCTTGCAGCCTTTGCCTTTAGATTAGGGCGTTGGTTGCTTGTTCCGGGCGTAAGCAATAATTTTGGCCGATTGGTCAGCTGTGTACGTTTGCTCTGTATTTCGTTTCTGTCAGCTGGCATCCCGTCCCCGCTTGTTTTTACTAGTATCAGCGGGCATATAGATAAATATGAAAGCTGACAAGACAAAGTCCGACAAATTAGAGGCTGAGGACGCAGCCATGACAAAAGCGGGGGCGGACAACGTCGTACCGTCACCTAAAGAAGTGAACGGGCCGACCGGACCTGAGCCGACACGATATGGCGACTGGGAACAAAAGGGCCGCTGCACTGACTTTTAGGTGGACTGTGGAATGACGAGGCTTAAATCCGAAATGTTGGTAAGCGCTGCAATGCGCTATGCCGCGGCAGAGATGATTGATTGTGTTTTAGTGCGACGTGGCGATGCTGATTCTGGCGCTATTCTTATTCATATGGACGCGCTGGACGGCCGACATAAATTGCTAGGCCGGAGCCTTGATTTTGATGGTGTTTATAGTTGGCGCGCAATAACTGGCGATGGCGCTGACGGCACCGATTGGGTTGATTCACAAACACTGGCAAGCCGGCTGGATCACGAATTGGCTATGGACCCGGACGCTTTTGTTGTTGCTGTTTCTGACATTAGGGCGCGAAACCCATTTCTAGGCCCTCTTCTTTAATATGTTGCGCGATCGGTAGTTTTTTGTGATGCCTTACTCTATAATAGTAAAAGAAACATGGTAAAAATTCAGTCTAATGATGCGATTAACCGCCGCCTTTCGGTTGCGCCGATGATGAATTGGACAAACCGGCATTGTCGATTTTTCCACCGTCTACTTGCGCCTGACGCGCTGCTGTTCACCGAGATGGTAACGGCTAACGCTATTTTGCATGGTGATGTTGAGAGGTTGCTTGGTCATGACTCGGCAGAATATCCACTTGCCCTGCAGCTTGGTGATAGCAATCCAGATCGGCTGGCAAAGGCAACACAAATTGCGACTTTACGCGGGTTTCAGGAAATCAATCTTAATGTTGGCTGCCCGTCGGACCGCGTGCAGTTTGGTCGTTTCGGTGCTTGCCTGATGGCGGAGCCCAATTTGGTCGCCGATTGTGTCACCGCGATGCAAGCTGAGACTAATCTGCCAGTCACCATCAAATGTCGGATTGGTATTGATGACATGAATGAGGAGGTCGACCTCGATGAATTTGTCGACACGCTCAGCGCGGCTGGTGTTCAGATTTTTTACCTCCATGCTCGCAAAGCGTGGCTGAAAGGGCTTAGCCCAAAGGAAAACCGTGATATCCCGCCATTGAACTATGCGCGGGCGCGGAGGCTTGCCATGCGTCGCCCCGATTTGATGATCCATCTCAATGGTGGCCTCGTCGATGCAGCAACCATCATGACCGAACTGCCCAACTTTGCTGGGGTGATGGTGGGCCGGGCTGCATATAAGACACCAATGCTGCTTGCGAATCTAAATAAGTCTATTTTCGGTCGTGCTGGCACATGCCGTTTCGAAGTAGCCATGGCAATGGCTGATTACGTTGATGCGAAGGGGAAAGTTCCGTTGCACGCAGTGACCCGGCATATGCTGGGGTTGTATGCATCGCAAAGGGGTGCAAGATATTGGCGACGTAGTCTCGGCGAGAATGCGAGAAAAGACAAGCGTGGTGGTGCACTGATCCGTGAAACCGCACTTGCTTGTGAGGCAATGACGACATCCCGGGCCGCCTGATATCGCCAAGTATTCATCCGCTTTTATTGGCAGTATAAGGAGAACAGCATTGTCTAAAAGCAATCAGATTTTAACAAGAGACCGAGAAGGGCAAAAGCGTGCCAGATAAACAGAGACACGATCATTCAGCTGCACCAGCGGAAAATCGAGAGCGCCCCGGTCGCAAACTACTGCTCGACCTTGGCCCTCTTTTGCTTTTTTTTGGCACGAATTATTTGACGCGGGATTTCATGCTCAGCATTAAGGTGCTCATCTGTTCCACCATCATTGCCGTGATCATTGGCTGGATAACCGAGCGCCGCATATCGCTGATGGCGACTGTGGGCTGCATTGCCGTTGCCTTTTTTGGTGGCTTGTCTGTCTATTTTGACAATGAAATTTTCATCAAGGTCAAACCAACTATCCTGACTGGGCTTTTGGCGTTTCTCATTGCGGGAGGCCGATTGATTGGATGCAATCCACTTCGTGCCATTATGGGAAGTCAGATCAATCTGACAGAAACTGGCTGGCGGCAGATGAGCTGGCTTTGGGTTACCATGTTTACAACAACGGCGATTGCCAATGAAATCGCCTGGCGTGCTCTGTCTACAGATGACTGGGTAACATTTAAAGCCTTTGGAATTACAGGTATTTCCTTGCTTTTCATGGTGGCCAGCTTTCCAGTGCTAAGCAAGCAGCAGATTGAAAAATAAGGTGTGTTTCGATGATTACGCGCTGTATTGTCGCGCCCAGCACAAATTCAGTCGGGAGCGCTTCACATTCTGCGTTGCGGATACCGCAAGACTACTAGTACTAAAGGTAGATGAAGCCTCCCCCCACTAGCTAATGCGGAGTATGCGTAGATGGCTGATGAAGACGAAATTATCCTCGCCGATCTGGACAATGATGAACTAGTGCAGCAAATGCATGACGACCTTTATGACGGCCTTCAAGAAGAGATTGTAGAAGGTGTTGAAATCCTGCTCAATCGTGGTTGGACACCTTATGAAGTTCTGACTAAGGCCCTAGTTGAGGGCATGACCATTGTAGGCATTGATTTCCGCGATGGTATCCTGTTTGTGCCAGAGGTGTTAATGGCGGCCAACGCAATGAAAGCGGGAATGACCATTCTTCGTCCATTGCTTGCTGAAACCGGTGCGCCCCGTGTAGGCAGCATGGTAATCGGAACGGTCAAGGGCGACATTCATGACATTGGCAAGAATTTGGTGTCGATGATGCTTGAGGGTGCCGGCTTTGACGTTGTCGATATCGGAATAAACAATCCGGTGGAAAACTATCTTGAAGCTCTTGAAGAGCACAAGCCAGATATCCTCGGCATGTCGGCGTTGTTGACGACAACTATGCCTTACATGAAGGTAGTCGTTGACGCGCTCGTCGAAAAGGGTATCCGTGATGACTACATCGTGCTTGTCGGTGGCGCACCCCTCAATGAGGCATTTGCCGAATCGGTCGGTGCCGATGCCTATTGCCGCGATGCAGCGGTTGCTGTTGAGACAGCTAAGGAAATGATTGCGGCAAAGCGCGAAAAGGCGCAGGCCACTGGCTAGACAGAAGACAGCAGCGCATTCTGGCGGGATATTCCGACATGGTGGGGTGGATCTTGCGGCGTTTGGTGCGCTGGCACCTGATCTGTCTGATATCCACCGCTAATTCCTAGATAGAATTTTTGCACTCGCATTACCTACTGACTAAGGTCACCATTACTTGTTAAAAATCGTCCCTGACGCTTAACGCAAGATACATTTCGGGCTGTGTACCACGCGTCAAAGCTTGGTTCTCTTTGGTGATTGTGGAAGGTGTGGCGAATTGGATGCTTATCTGGAGCAAGTTGGGTTTCCCGGCGTTCTAAAGCTGCTCAGTTATGGGATGTTTCTCGGAAAACCTGCTTTTAATTATGGAATGGACGACGCGCTCAGCAGCTTTTGTCTGACTGATTTCATGAGCTAGTTTTTGAAAGGATCGTGATGCGGAGGGCGGAGTTTAGCCAGCGCCTGCGGTTCTCTAATAAGCATTTACGTAAATACACGTTTGTTCTTAACATCGCCAAGATAGGCGATGCGACATTGCAATTAGTGCCGTGCGGTAAGTTCAGAAATTTTGGTCTGTCTTTGAGCACCGAATGGTCGGACATGAAGACTTTTTAAACTTTGCTAAAAGAGGCCCTTGCCAAAACACTTGCAATCCCCAATACATCTAACGAATAGGCAATTGGTTCACCGCTTACTCAGCAACAGGAAAAAAATGGCTCAGTTAATTACATTATATTGGCGTGATATCCCGGCTCAGGTCATTGCCGAACGCGGTCGTGGCCGCCAACGTGAACAGGCGAAGATTGAGCTTTCACGACGCTTTGCCATAGCCATTGATGAGGCGGCGATGCGCGATAGTGCTGACAAGTCGGATGACTATCTTGCTGATTGGCGCCGTGGTGAGCCAATTGAATGTGGAAATGATCTCAATGCTGTCGCTGCTGAGTATGCCGCCGCGCTCGAAGTGGAATATCCTGCAGACCGCGTTCGCAAGCTGGTGGAAAATGGTGGTAAGTCGCCAGCTTAGGCGATGTCCGGTCACCAGTTTTCAGGCCGATGTCGCAATCGGGAGATAGTGAGGCGTCAGCAAACTATCCGACGGTGGACAGAATCGTCATTCTGCGACAACTGACTTAGTGGGACCAGCACTGCAAAGCAGAAGCACCGCCACGGATCCATTTTTGAGAGAGGTTATCATGGCAGCGACCATTAAGCAGATTCAGCAGGCGGCAGAAGATTGGTCGATTGAGGTGACGCCAACAGGTGCTACCAAGATTGAGAGTTTCCGCGATTGTCTTGCTCCGGGAACAACGGTGAACGTTACCTTTCTGCCTGGCAGTGACCCGATGGATACGATCGCGGTGGCACAACGCCTGCACGATGATGGCATGAAGCCAGTGCCGCACCTTGCCGCAAGGTCATTGCGTGATGCGGAACAGCTTGATGAACTCTTAGCAGCTTTCACCACCAAAGCAGGCGTCAGTGAGGTTTTAGTAATTGGTGGTGGTGTCGACAATTCGATTGGCCAATTTTCCGACTCTATGCAGGTGCTTGATACGGGATTGATTCAGAAACATGGTATCCGCTCCATCGGTGTTGCCGGCCATCCCGAGGGAAGTCCAGATATCAGCAATGAAGAGATTGCCGAGGCTCTGGCGGCTAAGAATGCACTCGCTGTTCGCGATGGATTAGAACTTTATATCGAAACCCAATTCTGTTTTGAGGCCGATATTGTTTTGGACTGGGAGAGGGCGGTGCGTGCTGCCGGCAACAAATTACCCATCCGCATCGGTATTCCGGGGCCAGCCACGATCAAAACACTTTTTCGCTTCGCACAGATTTCGGGAATCGGTCCATCAATGCGCTTCATCTCGAAACAGGCCCGCAATGTTGCTAAATTGATGACGGTACAATCACCGCACCTGCTGCTTGATGGTCTTGCACAGGGAATGGCAGGGGATCCAAATTGCTTGATCCGGCATTTCCATTTTTACCCCTTCGGTGGCTTTGCTAAAACCGCGGCTTACGCTCAGGCAATTGCCAACGGAAAAATTGAAAAATTGCCGAAAGGCGGCTTTGAGGTTATTGCCGCCTAGAGGGGTCACGTAAACGGAGACATAAGATATGACCAAGACACTGGTTTCATCAGACAAAAAAGAGATTACCATTGGCTTTAACTCACCGTTTTGCGTGATTGGTGAGCGGATCAACCCCACCGGCAGAAAGCTGCTTGCTGCCGAAATGGCCGCTGGTGATTACAACCGAGTGATCGCTGATGCCATCGCCCAGGTGGAAGCTGGTGCGACTATGCTGGATGTCAACGCTGGCATTCCGATGGCCGATGAACCTGCTATTCTGGCTGAGGCAATTAAGCTTGTGCAGGATTTTGTCGATGTGCCGCTTGCTATTGACAGCTCAATTGTTGCCGCACTGGAATCCGGCTTATCAGTTTATAAGGGCAAGCCGCTGGTCAATTCGGTCACCGGCGAGGAGGAACGCCTAGAGGTTGTTTTGCCTTTAGTAAAAAAATATAATGCTGCCGTTGTTGCCATTTCGAATGACGAGACGGGAATTTCAGAAGACCCCAATATTCGCTATAATGTTGCGAAGAAAATTGTTGAGCGTGCTGAGGATTATGGCATTCCTCGCGAGGATGTGGTGGTGGATCCGCTGATAATGCCGGTTGGCGCGATCAACCTTGCTGGCCGATCGGCCCTTGATTTGATCATTCGCCTGCGAAACGAGTTGAAGGTGAATACCACCTGTGGGGCGTCAAATATTTCCTTTGGGCTGCCAAGTCGACATGGACTCAACGCTGCCTTCCTTTCAATGGCTGCAGGAGCCGGCATGACTTCTGCTATCATGAATCCGCTTCACGCCGAGGAAATGACAGGTATCATGGGTGCCAATGTAATGAATGGCAATGACCCGGAATGTCGGAGATGGATCGAGAAATTCCGCGAACCTGCCGCTCAGGTTGAAGGGGGACGTGAGCGACGGCAGACACGCCGCCGGCGCAGCGCCTGAATTATCAAGACAGACTTTTTATAGTAGGAACAATGACCGACGACAGCAGCGCAAGATCTGGAAAATCGTCGGATGAGGTGAAAATCATTTTTACCCCATCGGGCAGACAGGGCCATGTTCCCGCTGGAACGACTGTGCTGCAGGCAGCGCGTGCTCTCGGTGTTGATATCGACTCCGTTTGCGGTGGACGCGCCTTGTGTGGGCGTTGTCAGATTATGGTTGGCAGCGGCGAATTTGCCAAACATGGCATCAACTCAGGTGCTGACAGCCTTGAAGACGCAACCGCTGTTGAGAACCGCTATTCAGATAAAAAGGGTCTTGGCGATGGTCGGCGCTTGTCCTGTCAGTCGCTGCTTCGTGGTGACGTGGTCATTGATGTCCCACCTGAAAGTCAGGTCCATAATCAGCTTGTACGCAAGGCGGCAGATGACCGGCAGATCGAGATGGATCCGATTGTCCGCCTGTGCCTTGTTGATGTGCGCGAGCCGGACATGCACGAACCTTCGGGTGATTTTCGCCGTCTGGTGGAGGCAGTGCAGGCGCAATGGCCAGATCGTGTAACCGGCAGCATTAGCTGTGATCTGAATATTCTACAATC
>MDTG01347369.1_pt1 | contig 10278 bp, 2 predicted proteins | sample 811421 | NCBI WGS metagenome assembly MDTG01 (sample SAMN05326645, study PRJNA326480) | marine metagenome | isolation source: seawater | place: Pacific Ocean: South East | collected 2011
GTGATACTTGGTGTGGTTATGAAGCTTATTGGGCAGATGGTTTATATACTCAAACATTTACAAATGAAGGAAATTGGCAAGAAGGTGTTGCTCAACCTTTAACAGATGCAAGTGGTACTCCTGTTAATATGGATGCAGGTACAGTATATACAGGAACAATAGATCTTGCACAACCTGAAAGATATGGTAGTGGTTCTTGTTTTGGAGAATCTTTAAGTGCTGAAAGACCTGGTGAAATACAAATATGGGGTGGTACAGGACCTTGTTTAGCAAGAATAAATATGGCAGATGGATTTGATGATCTATATCCAAATTCAGCTTATCCGTATGTTAATGAGTATAGTCCAGATTCAGAATTATTATGGAGTTCAGGTGATATAAGTCAAGGTGGTACTGTACTTGACCAATGGACAACCTTTACTTATACTCTTGCACCAACTCAAGCATGGTCATGGTTATTAATAAAAGTTAATAGTTTAGTTCCTTGTGATCATCAGGCAGATGCAGAATTTAATTGTATAGGCGCAGATTCACAAAAATCTGATGTTTATGTTTTTGTGGATAATTTTAGCTTACCTGAACGTCAACAAATTCAATGTTGTGAATGTCCTGTAGGATTTGAAATGGTATTAAATGATGGGGAATATAGCACACCTGTATCACCAGGTGATTGTATAAAAGATTATAATGATAATGATTATATAGATTATTCAGATGGTTTTGATGTCATATGTGTACAAAAAGATGTTCAAATGGGAGATGTAGAATGTGTACAAGAATGGTCAGTTACAGAAGGTTCTTGTGAAGAACCAAGTTATTCAGATGATATTTTACCTGTTTTATTAACAGATGAACAATATTTTAAAGATGTATCTTGGACAGCAAGTTATGATCCTAAAATAAAAGGATGGATATCATTTCATGATTGGCATCCTGAATTATCGTTTCCAAGTTTAAATCATTTCTTAACAACTAAAACACAAACATTTGATGATCCATTATGTCCTGATGGTTATATACTAAATGACTTGGGAGAATGTGAAAGAGAAAATTTTGTAGAACTTGAAGCAGTTAGTTTACCAACTATAGTACCTTGTCAAAATTTTATTACAGAAACTACTGTAACAGAAGCAGCTCCAGTAGATATAATTATTAGTGTAGATACATCAGGTTCAACTAATGGATGGGGAGACATGAACTCTTCTAGTCAAAATATGGTGTTTGCATTAGAGGCAAATGGTGAAGTACCAACAGTCTTAAAAGAACAAGTAAAATTTGTAAACTACTTAATGGAAGCATTTACACCTTTCATGGAAAGTGGAGATATTCAAGTAGGATTAAGATCATGGTCTGGAGATACTACACAGGTTTTATATCAAACTGATGAATACGGAATACCTACTTATGGGAGTCGTAATGTTACAAACCCAGATTTATATGGAAGTACTTTTGCAGCAGATTCTGATGTACCTTCAATGACAGATCAACCATGGGAAGTTAATAAAGATAATTTCTATCTTTATATGGATGGTACAGATATATTAAATGCTGGAATTACACCTGCATATAATCAATTAATGGATATGGATAATTCAGTATTAGGTAATAGATCTGATCAACCTGGTTATAGAAGAATTATAATATTAGTTACTGATATGGATAGTAATAGTGATGAATTAATAGATAATTCTTGCAGTCTTTTAAATGGTGTAGATGGCGTTGAAATATATTGTATACTGGTAAATAAAGAAGGTAATTGTGTAGAAGAAATTCCTATTAATCCAGCTGAAGATCCTTTTGGTTATGGAGTACCAGGTATTCTTAAAGTTGCAGGTTATTGTTGTGGTGGATCATGTGAAAATGCATGGGCACAATATAATGATCCTACTATTCCTAGAAGAGCTTACTCATTTGGTACAGGTTATGTATGGCCAGCAAATGGTTATGGAGTTTTTCCTCAATCAGCAAATGCAGAAAATGAATATGATGGTATATGGTTTCTTGATTACGCTAATCCTGATGACTATTCATTTTGGTCACTTATTAATGCAGGTAGTATAGCTTCTTTTAATTCATTCTTTAATACATGGTACGCTAATGGTAATGCTCCTGCTCCTTTTGGTTTATATACTAGTGGTTATGATTTTTTAAATGATCTTCAAGGAGATGCATCTTCCCAGGATTTTTATAATATTCAACAAACAGTAGGTAGTTGTACTGATCCATTTTTAACTTCAACTGATGTAATGAATAGTATTAATCTACAAACATATGTTACTACATGTGATTGTCCTGAAGGTATGTTTCAATATGGTAGTCCAGATCCAACTAGTCCTGATTATCCTGCTTGGTGTGTACAAGTAGAATATAGATGTCCTCCAGAAGGTCAAGTTGGATTAGGTTATGAATATTTAGGATCATATAATACTGTTACAGGACAAGAACCAAATTATACTAGTCCTATTATTGCTCCTGATGATAGTGAATGGGGAGTAACTTTTTCAAGTTCAGGACCAGCAGGTTCTTATGTAACTGTAGATCCAGATCCTATAATGTGTCGGTATAGTTATTTAGAATATGCTAATCCTTTATTTGAACGAGGAGGCATGTGGAGACATAATGTAAGATGTGATTTATTTACTAATTATTATACTACTCAATATGGATGGGAAATAGAAATGGTAGAATCTGTAGGTCAAACAGTAAATACTTTAAGAAGTATAGAATATGAAATGGAAGCATATTTATATAAACAAATAACTGATTACCAAGGGCAAGCAGAATGTGGATTTTCAACTAATCTACATGAGCATATAGATTGTACAACAAGGTGGCATGATTTAGATCATAACTTTAATAGATCTTATATTTATAATACAGAACAAGTATCAGGTAACTTACATTTAAATATGTCACCTAAAAATAATGCTCCTGAAATAAATCTTTATCCTCAAATAAATATTGATGCTGCTAATAATGAAAATAGTTTTATAGATATATTATATGATAAAGAAGAACAAAAATATAGGTTTAATCAATTTTGGGATATAACTAAAAACAGAGGTGAGATTATTTCACCAACAGGAAATTTTGATAGTAATGCAACACTTGTCCAACAATCTATTATCTTTACAGAATTAAATGGTTATGTAAGAAAACTTAATTCTTTAAATTTAGATTATGATAAACCTCCACATCAAAGAAAGAAGTTTAGACATTATTGGAATAAAATAGTATTAGCTAGAGAACCAGTATTTGATCCAGATAGAAATGAGATAATACCTGAAACAAGAAAGATGTTACTTAAATTAGATAACGCAAAAATTAATGTATCATTTAGATAATGAATAAATATAAAAACATATTGCCATATAATAATACTCTTCCTAAATTTAATGGTGGAGGTATACTATCAGGTCAAAGTACAAAATATTCTCAAAATAAAGCAAAAGCAGAAGAACTTGATACTGATGGTGATGGTATAATTGGGGTTACTGAATTAGGAAATGTTAATCCTAATTTTGATATAACAGGAGTACCAGGACATGAATTACTTGATGCTACGTCATGGGTTGATCCTACTCCAATTTCAGATTGGTCAAATGCATCTTCGTATGCAGCTGAAGGAGATTACGCAAATGCAGCTGTATATGGAGTAATGGGAGTACTACCTGCTTTTGTAGGAAAAGTAGCAAAGAAACCTTTAAAGTGGGCTGCTAAAAAAATTTTTAAAAATAATACTATAGAAAATAGTGTTAAGCAAAGTGTTAAACAGGTAATTCCAGATTGGTCAAAAGGTGTTACTAATCACATTCCTAAAGAATATTATAATAATCCAGCATTTAGAAAAGAATATATTACATCAGGAAAATTTAATCAAGTTAATAAAAAGTTGATAGGTGATATGTCAACTTATGGAAAACAACTAGATGAATTAAATTTTAATGCTAAAAATATTATACCAGAAAATATAGTTTTTACAAATGCTTCAAAACACAATAATAGAACTATTGTAGAAGTTGCATTACCTAATGGACAAACACAACTTTTTTTTAGATCTAGTGGAAATGCTGGTAAAACTTTTAGAGAAGGTGCGTCATCTGAAGGTGTATGGTCTCCATTCCCAGGACATCATATGTTACTAAATCAAGAAACAGGAAAAGTGGGACATAATTGGTTTGTAAAAGGAACCCAAGATCAATATGATAATTTTTATGGTAGTAAATCATTTGAAGATATATCTAAAAGATTATCTCAATTAGAAATTGATGAAGGATGGGATCTTTCACAACAAGGATTTAAAAGTTTAAGAACTAAAGCTAATCCAATGGGATTACCAATAAATGCTACTGAAGAACAATTAGAAGCTTTTATAAAAGCTAATCCAGGATTAAACATTGGAATAAAAGAATTTGGTGGAGAAGAGGAAGAAATAACTTGGAGAGGTAAAGATGATACTGTATTAGAAAAGATAGAAAAGAATATAAAAAAAGGTGCAAAGAAAATAAAAAATATAGCTAATTGGAGAGAAAATTTAAGAGAAAATTTATATCCTTATGGGTATGGTTCAGAGCAAGGAGTTAAAAAAAGATTATATGAGGCTATAGTATTAGATAAAAAAGAAAAATGGAAATCTTTTATGGATGACGAACAATGGTTTAAAGATCCGGAAGTTGATAAAAAAGTTAAGAAAGAATGGGATGAAAAGTTTATGCACGCAGGAAATAATGAAAGAGAAGATTTGGTAAGTATGCTGTTAGGATTAAATCAAAAACATAATTCTATACAGGAATCAAATTATAAACCTACAGAAGCTAAAGATAAAAACATAACTTATTATAGTTCTCCTGTAACAGAAAATGAAATAAGAAAAGCTTTTGGTCCTGATGGCTCTAATTCCATCACTTCATATTTAAATTCTGAGGAGACGGAAGGAAAAAATCCTCTTAATACTAAAATTGTATTAGGAAATTATACATTAGATAAAGGTACAGATGAAGATGGTAGAGAATATATAAGTTATTATGATAAATGGAATTTAAATCCAACAGGAGGTTTAATACCTGATAAAGTTATTGATTTAACTTTAGGATTAAATTCTCCTGAAATATATGGTAGAGTTTATTTAGATGAACTTGAATTTGGTGGAGAAAGAACTACAGCTCTAAGGAACTTTATGTATGATGAAGAAAGAAATAAATTATTTAAAGCAGATGATGGTGGAGGATTTGGAAGTTGGTTCAAAGGTAAATGGGATGCTAATAAAGATAAAATTCAAAAGGTTGCTGACTATGCTTCTTATGCTCCTATTGTTGGAAAAGCTGCAGGCTTTGTTAGTGCAGGTATAGATGCATATGATGCTTATCAAGCGTATCAAGCAGGTGATATGGATACCTATAGAAAGGAAAGAAATAAAGCAGCAACAACAGCTTTATTTAGTGGTACTCCTGGACAGTATGTTAAAGGTGCAATTAAATCTGGTATAAAACAAGTTGCTCCACAAGTAGCAACAAAGACTGCTGCTCATGTAACTAAAACAGGAATTAAAGATGGGACTAAAGAATTACAAGATGGAACAACAGAAGAAAATCCTATTATTGATAGTTCAATACCAACAGGAGCAAATGTTAAAGATCCAAGAGAAATAGCTAGTACAGGTACAGAAATAGATGAAACAAGACAATTAGCAATTGATCAAAAAACTAATGAGTTATTAAATCAAATAGAAAATGATTGGGATATGAAGACCCAACAAAATAGAAACAATGTTACATCTAAAACTAATATGCCAGGAGTTATACAATTTATAGAAAGTACTCCTACTTTTAGTGAACTATCTAATATTTCTGAAACTGATGTATTAGGATTAAATCATGTAGATTCTCCTTTTAAATATAAATATTATATTAATAAAAATAAAAATAGTGATATTAATAAAAAATATTTAAATAATATTAGTATTAATAGTGATATATCTAAGATAGATCATTTTAGAACTCAACAAAGTTTAATGACAGAAGGTTATTATGGGAAAGCTAATTGGGAAAATTATAATTTTGTACAACATAATGATGTAGTTAAATTACAAAAAGAATTAGTTAACAACGGATATGATATAGGTGATTCTAATAATGAAATTGTAAATAGAACTGTAGAAGAAAGATATAAAAATAAAGGTGTTGATGCAAAGTATGGTCCTAAAACATCAAAAGCATATTCTGATTTTGAACTTAATAAATTAAATTTAAAAGATAAAAATATAATAACAGCATCTTACTATGATGATTTAGAAAAATCTAAAGATATTAATTGGAAATTTAATTCTTATAATTCTAAAAATAAAAAATTTAATTACAATATAGATAAAACTTATAATCAAGAAGAAAGAATGTCTTATATAGAAAGTGTTGATGGTATAATGTCTCCTTTAGAATATCAAGAAACTGAAGATATTTTAAATTTTATGGATACTGCTATACCTGAAATGGCTAAAGATATGTTAATACAAGTAGATCACAATTGGGTTACTACTACAACTTTATCAATGATAAAAGAAAAAACACCTATAGATTTAGGTAAAATAGATCCAGCTGTTTTAGAGTACTATGATATAAATGATTTTAATATAAAAGATGATCCTAAAAAATTAGCAATAGCAACTGCTTATAATGTTATGAGCAATTATTCAAAAATTAAAGAGCACTTACAAGATGAAAATGTTTCTGAAGATCAAATAAGAAACGCTTCAACTTTTGGATTAGGTAAAAAATATGAAAACAAAAGACCTAATCAATATTTTGATCAAGAAGTATTAGAGCATCAATTAATGACTGCAGCAAATTTAAGAACACTTTTACAAGATGAAACTGTAACAAATAGAAATAAAATATTATCTAAAGACATGTCTCAAGAAATATTTCTTAATGAAGCAAATGCTTTAAATATTGCACAAGAAGATATTGATAAAATGATAAATACTTCACCAGTAACAGAACAATCTAAAAGTAGTTTAGGTGGAGAAATTAAAAAACCTAAATATACAGGAAAATATGCAAAGTATGGTTATCAACTTGATTCTGAATGGAAAGCTAAAAAAGAATATGAAAGTGGTGGGGATATTGATTTAAATATAGAAAAAAAATTATTAAATAAAGGTTGGATTAAACCTAAAAAAAATAAAAGATTTAAAATGTCTGCATTACCTACTCACATAATTTTAAATTCACTTGATTTAAAATTTATGAAAAGAGGTGGTGATTATCCAGATATGGAAACAAAAATTAAAATATATGATGATTATTTAAATGGTGTTTTTGATAACATGGATAATCAAAGTCATAAAAAGAAAGCAAAGAAAATAGTTGACAAACTAAATAGATTTTATATGTATGAAGCTAGAGATGGTGGTCAGCATGTATTTGATTATATGAAATCACAATTAGATACACTTAAGAATAAATAGCTATGTTAGATTATGTGGCTAGAATTTAGTATATTATAATATATAGTAGACTTTTTAATATGGAACAAAACCCAGAAAATATGATGAATCCTATGGCTATGGACATACAGTCATGTCCTGTTCCTACACAAGATCCTGGTATACGTGCAGCTAATACTGATCAAGCTGTTCAACTTGCTAATTATGGTGCAGCATTTGGTGGTCAACCAGCTTGTGGTAAATGTATATTTTTTGATATATCAAGTAGAATGAAAAATTGCATGGATGAAAAAGACCCTTTAATAGGTTATTGTCATAGATGGCAGTTTCAATGTAATAAAAAAAATACATGTGATGCATGGGATGAAGGAGGACCTATAAGATCTGAAAAACGTTCATTACAAATGCAATCTGAAAAACAAGAAGATGCTATGAGACCTGGACCACATGTTCCTAAAGAAGAAATAATGAGTTCTATAACTCCTGTTCAAGAAGAACAATTACCTGCAGAAACTATGGGAGCTCAAGAGTATGTAGCTGCTGCTAGAGGGGGTGGTCAAGTTAGCAACATTATTAAAAAAAAAAGATTAGGCGGTACTAAAAAAGCTAATAGAGGTACAGGTATTACTTATGATGAAGCTTGGTCTTCTAATAAAGATGATGTTCAAAGTAAGTATGAAACTCAAGGAGATTTTGAAGTTGCTGCAGAAGAATGGTGGGCTAATCAAGAAAACAATAATTCAGAAAATCCAGAAAATACTAACAATCCAAACACAGATGAAAAGGGTGCTGTTCAATGTAATCAATGTTCTGATGGTTCACCAATATCACAAATGTTTCAAGACAAGTGTCCAGATGGTTGGACAGAATATAAAGAAGGAGTAAATCCTTGTGATGCAGTAAAAGATGAAAAAAAGGAAGAAGAAAAAAAACCAGAAGATGTTGATGTAAAAGCAAAGCAACAAGGTAAACCTTCATGGATGAGTCCAGATCCATATCATTTACCTTTTATGGATGATACTAATTTAGGAAAAGCTATAGGTGCTATACATGGTACACTTTATGATTTTGGTTTAGTAGGAAATGATAAAACTAAAGAAGTAGAAAATGTAAAAGAAGCAGATAAATTAGAAGAAAAAGCAGAAGATGATGGAAGAGTTTCTTGTCAAAAATGTGAAGGAGGTTATCCAATAAGTAATTTATTTAAAGGGGCATGCCCAGAAGGTTGGGTACCTGCAAGTGATACAAATCCTTGTGACGCAGGAGCTGATCCTGATGCAGAGAAAAAAGAAACTAATGAGGATAGTACACAAGAATCAAGTTTTGACGAAGCATTTAGAAAAGCTAGAGATGCAGGTCAAGATGAATTTACTTGGAATGGTAAAAGATACCATACTATGACAAGAGAAGAAGTTGATGCTAAAAATGAACAAAAACAATTAGATGCACTAAAAGAAGGAATACAGCCTCCTCAATCTCAATCTGAAATAGATATTCAAAATGAAAGAGATAGAATTTTATCAGGAGATGATCAATGGTGGAATCTAAATCCAGATCTTCAAAATCAATATAATGAAATAGACGGAAGATCAACTACGGGAGCAAGATTAGGTCATGAATATAGTGGTCTACGTGACTTTATAAAACAAGCAGCACAAGGAACTGAACAAAAAGATGCAGAAAGTTGGTATCAAGGTTATTTACATAATATAGGTCAAGAAGAACCTTTATCTTTTGAACAATGGAAACAAGATAAATTACCGTTTATGGATACATCAGGAGTAGCTAATCCGCAAGTAACTCCAATGGATAATTCTCAAATTGATTTAAATGTTCCTCAAACAAATAATACTGACTTTAGTATTATGGGTGAAGATGCTGATGGAGATAAAATTCCTAATTCAATAGATTCAGATTTTGCAGGAACAACTCCAACTATTGGACCAGAGAATCAACCAGAAATGCCTTCAGTAGAAGAAGGAGTAGTGTCATGTCAAAAATGTGATGGTGGATTTCCTATTAATGTAGCAGCTGTAGATGGCAAGTGTCCAGAAGGTTCTTCAAAAGATGATGGAACAAATCCTTGTGATAAAAAAAATCAAACTGTAGATGCTAATGCAGAAGCAGAAAAAGATGAGAATGTAAAGAAACAAGATGATGATTGTCCACCAACATATAAAAAAGATCCTGAAACAGGAAACTGTGTACCAGGAAGAAATTTTATGAGACCATTTGTAAGAGTTCCTAAAGTAATAACTTCAATTGCTAGAGATCTGAGAGAAAAAAGAGAAGAAAAGAAACGTCAATCAGTTACAACAAAATCTGATGTAGTTTTTGCAGATGTTACAGGAGAAGATTATCAAGGAGATACAGATGTTAATACAGGTAAAAAAGTTGGAAGAAATGTATATTCTAGACAAGGTGCTTATGGAACAGAAGTTGATAAATTTATACCTACTAGAGGAGGGCAAGCAAATATTGATATGGAAACTTATAAAAAACTAATAAAAGCAGGAGCTAAACTAGATATAATAGATTAAATATGAAAGTAAATATAAACAAATTACCAAAAGGATTTGAAATAATAGATGGCAAAGTTATGGAAACTAAATCTCATGGAGGAATGCATTCAGGTGATCAACATAACTATCATTTAGTTACAAATACTGAAACTCATTTTTATAATGGTAATGGAGATATTGAAGGAGGAAGAAAAGTTAATACTACTATTCAGCCTGTTCCTAGAGAAGAAGCTAACATAGAAGCTGAAAAAGGAGAAACTGTTTTAACAGATATGAATGATGATGGTGTATTTGAATTATATAATATAGCTGGTA
>MDTG01381485.1_pt1 | contig 10278 bp, 10 predicted proteins | sample 811421 | NCBI WGS metagenome assembly MDTG01 (sample SAMN05326645, study PRJNA326480) | marine metagenome | isolation source: seawater | place: Pacific Ocean: South East | collected 2011
TATGGAAAGTGCAAGGGTGCCCGAGCGGTCTAAGGGGTTGCATTTAAGCTGCAATGTATTCGTACTCGTGGGTTCAAATCCCACCCCTTGCAATTGTCTTTATGGTGTAATAGTAACACGCCTGACTCGTATTATCAGGAGATTAAGGTGCAATTCCTTGTGAAGATTGTCCTTGTGGCGCAATGGATAGCGCGTTTGACTTCTAATCAAAAGGTTGTGGGTTCGAGTCCCACCTAGGACTTCTAGTTAGTTAATAATTAGTATTTGACTAATTATTAAATAAAATTGATTTATAATATAAATATTATTTAATATTTATATTAAACATGACAAAAAACGATAATTATAATCAATATGGACGTTATATATCAAAAAAACAAAAAAAAAGAATGGCAAAAAAAGTAGAAGATCCTTATTTTAGATTTAATAGAAAATTAAATCCGTATTGTAAACCAGATGACGGGGTAAACTGGGATAGTAGTTATGGTAAGAAATACACATAATATATTATAAATTAAACTAACCATCTATTAGATCCATCTCCATTCCAATTTGGAGTTAAAATAGTTGTTTTTGGATTGATATTTATTTTACATAATTCAATTTCATCAATAGTTTTACAAATTCCATCAGATATTATATTTTTAGCAAATTTAGTAAACATATATAATTTAAATTTATTACTTTCAAATGCAACAACAAATGCATTATAATCATTAAAACTGTCAAAATTTTTTATTTTTTGATTGAGTAGAAGACATTTTGAAAATCTCTGTGTTAATGGCATAAATTTTGTTTGGTTAATTAAAATTCCAATTTCATATCGGTATTCTTTATTAGTATTCATAAATTTACTAATTTTACTCCAATTCATAGTTAAAACAGATTTACCACATTTACAACATTCTTTACAAGTTTTATAGTTACAACATGCAGCATATTCAAAATTTACATTGCAACCTGGTTCTTTAAAACATTTGCAATCACTGAAATTTCTTACACTTGATCTTATATGTTGTCCTTCTATATGATAATTTTTATTATATGGATCTGCTTTACAGAAGAAAGATGCTGCCATTTTAATATTACATTTATAATTTTGATTATATTATAATTTCAGTTTTTTTTATTATTTTTCAATTTTTGTATAACTTAAACATTAAATAATGACTTTCATTATATGGATCAATTAATTGATAAATTTAAAATTAAAACAAACAATAACTTATACAATTTAAATGATATTGTTACAAATGTAGTGAAATCAAAAAATGTTCCTCTATATATTAATAAAGTTAAAAATAAACAGAAGATACTCAGTCATTTTTATATTGATGAAAAAGAATTTATTTCTATCCTAAATAAAGGAAAATCAAAAACTTGTAAAGAAGCATTAAATTTATTTAATAATACTAAAGATATTGATACTCCACAAAATAAATTAGATTTACAAAAAAATTTACTTTCATTTAATGGATATAAATTTTTATACTTTTCAGTAAATGATGATATATGGTTCAAAGGTAAGGATATTGCGACCATATTAGAGTATGAAAATACGAAAGAAGCAATTATAGATCATGTGTTAGATGAAGATAAAATTACATTTGAAAAGTTAAGGGTTGTCCCCGACCTACCCCTTTCAAGCACAAAAGGTCAAAGTTCGAACACCAAAACACCCCACCCTAAAAGTATTTTACCTTTGAAAGTTAAGGGTTCGAACATACACCCACATACTATATTTATTAATGAATCAGGACTTTATAGTCTAATTATGTCCAGTAAAAAGCCAAAAGCAAAAGAATTTAAAAGATGGGTTACAAAAGAAGTATTACCATCAATTAGAAAAACAGGAACATATACCTTTAAAAAAGATGTAAAATTATTACCAGATTTAAATCAATATGACAAAAAAAGTTGTTTTTATTTATTAAATATAAAAGATAATATTTATAAATATGGAATATCAAGAGATATACAAAATAGAATAACTACTCATAAAAGAGAATTAAATTTTGAAGAGTTATTAAAAATCTATACAATGATTGATGATAATAAATCTGCTTTATTAGAAACAAAAATTAAAAGATTAGCAAAACAATGGAATATTGCATGTAACTATCAAAATAAAACTGAATGTTTTCAAACAAATAATATTTGTAAAATTAATGATATAATTAATAAAATAGAAGATTACAGAGATGAAATAATAAGTCAAGATACAGATGATGTACAGCTTAAAATTCAAAGAGAAATTACTAGACAAAAAGAGTATTCTCTAAAAGAAAAAGAGTATTCTCTAAAAGAAAAAGAGTATTCTCTAAAAGAAAAAGAGTTAGAGCTATTAATTAATTTAGTTAATAAATATGATGGTAAATATTTAGAAGAACTTGTTAAAAAATATATTAACATGTCAAATCATATTAAAGAGGAATCTTCAATCATTAAAGATGATGATACAAGCTCTATGACAGAATCAAAAGACACAAATGTGGACATGATGAATGTAGATTATGATATTAACAAAGATGATGATACAAGCTCTATTACAGAATCAAAAGACACAAATGTGGACATGATGAATGTTGATAATGATATTAATAGCAATGATACAAGTTCTATGACAGAATCAAAAGACACAAATATGGACATGATGAATGTTGATAATGATATTAGTCACAATGACATTAGTCAACCTATGGATATAGATCAAGAACACCAATTAAAAAGCATTCCTGAAACTAAATCAAATGTTTATAAAAAGAAAAAAGTCAAGAAAACTAAAGAGAAAAATGTCAAGAAATGTATTGATTGTAATATTGATGTATTTAGGAAATCATTACGTTGCCTGAAATGTGAAAATAAAAGAAGATTTGAAGCCAATATGAGTGGTCGTCCTTCTAATGAACAGATAAGAAATGATTTGCAAACAATGACCTTTGTAGCTGTAGGAAAAAAGTATGGTGTGTCAGATAATTGTATTCGTAAATGGTTATCCAAATATGAAAGATATAATAACTTAAAGTCATAATTAATTAAATATTAAATATAAAAAAAAATAAATAATTATTACATAAGTAAAACTTCCATCACCCATTGTTATTTTTATTTATTAATTTATTTAGATTCAGTAGGATTTATATTATTCAATTTTTTTTATTTAATAATTAGTTATATAACAAATTATTAACTAAAAAGTCCTAGGTGGGACTCGAACCCACAACCTTTTGATTAGAAGTCAAACGCGCTATCCATTGCGCCACAAGGACATATTTATGTATTTCCACTAGGAATTAAACCTAGTACTTCTGCATATAATTAAAGCAGATGTGTTCTCATTACACCATAGAAATTTATTGCAAGGGGTGGGATTTGAACCCACGCGTACGAATACATTGCAGCTTAAATGCAACCCCTTAGACCACTCGGGCACCCTTGCTTGTTTCTCTTATCAGGATTTGAACCTGAACTTATTTGTATTTTACAAATATTACTAACCATAGAAGAGAATTTTCCGAAGAAAACGATCTTAACAGGGATCGAACCTGTGACCTAGCGATTAACAGTCGCTCGCTCTAACCAACTGAGCTATAAGATCTAATACACCCGATGTGGGGCTTGAACCCACGACCACAAGCTTAAAAGGCTTGCGCTCTACCTACTGAGCTAACCGGGCATGGACAAGTGGTTGGATTTGCACCAACATACTCGCAGGAATTATGATTTGCGATATCTTACTATTCGATCACACTTGTTGATCCGGAAAGACGGAATTGAACCGCCGACCAATGGAATATTGACTTTCCACTACAATCCATCGCTCTACCAACTGAGCTATTTCCGGTTGTGCTCACGGACGGGGTCGAACCGTCGACCTTTGGCTCATAAGACCAACGCTCTAACCAACTGAGCTACGCGAGCTTTTTCATAATTACTATATATTTTTTATTTTGTTTTTAAACTTAATTATTATAATATAACAATGTTTTAATACATTTAATAACTTGTACACTTAAACATTTTTAAGTAACCAAATTATTTAATATTCGTTACTTTTTAACTTAATAAATATAATATAGCAATTTTTAAATACTTTAATAATAAGTTATACTTAAAGTATTTAAATAAAAATGTAGCTCTTATATAGCAAATTATGTATTATCAATAATAACAAAATAGAATTTTATAATACTATCGCTAATATATGGATAAATAATTGTTTTACAACATATATAAGTCTTAAGATGCTCAAAATCGTAGTTAAAGGGTATCTTGAATATAAAATATTTAGCTTTATCTTTAAATTTTAAATAGAAATCAAGTATTTCTATTTTTCCAAGATATAATTTTAAATTATTTTGTTCTTTATAATTTTTACCACCCCAAGGAGCATCTATATAAATAATGTCTTGTTCTAAAGTTTCTATAATATTATTAATATCATCATTATAGGATTTCATATTATCTTTTGTATTTAAAATAGAAATGTTATTATTTAATGCAAAATAATTATCTTTATCAATTTCAACACAGTTAATATATTTAAATTTATTTGCTAAATGTATTGAGTCCGTGCCAATATTTGAAGTACCATCTGTTATAACTACATCATATGTGTTACATAAACTAAATATAATATCTATTAACTTCTGAGAGCCTTTTGCCTTAGAGCTAGAATACAAACTTTCGTTTGTAAATAGTAATTTTTTATAATTTTCATAAGATAATGAATTAAATATTTTCTTAGCGAAGTTATAATTTATCGATACACTATTTTCCATTATATATAGAAAGAATTTATTATTTAAATATTATCCAATAAGTATTGTATTTAATACAAATGTATCTTTCAAAAATTTTTCTCTAGTAGAATATTTATTCTTATAGCTATCAAAATTAAAATTAATTAATTCTAAGTTAAATCTAATTTTTTTATTTTTTTGAATTATTTCTGTATTAAATTTATATTCTAAGTTTGACTTTTTTTTGTCATGAATTTGGCTAAATATCATTGGTTCATTATCTGACTGATAATTATATTCTATATAATAAATATACTCATTTGTAGATGTGTCTCTTGTCCAATTACTATCTTTAAATGACACCATTTTTGAATCTTCTAAAGTAAATGGAAAATAATTTTTAAAATTATTAATTTTCAGCATAAAATTTGATTCTAATTCATCTAATCTTGAATTTAAATCTTTTAACTTGTTAGTGTCACTGGTCATTTGAAGTAAATGCTTTTTTAACGACACTTTTTCTATATTATTTTCGAAATTTTCAAATAATTTATTGCTAATTAAATTACCATTTGCTTGATAAAAATATTTCATATATATATATATATATATATGAAAAAATTTAAATCTCATTGGTGTGTTTATGTTGTAATATCATTTATTACATCTGTATTAATGTGGTTTCAAGGTTGTATTGTAAGTGATGCAAAAGATGATACAAAAATGGCTGAAATTTTTAAATTTCACTTTAGCCAAAGTCAATATGTTTCGTTAGGATTTAATTTAATTATTACTTTAATGTGGTTTTTAAATACTTATTTTTTATATTCCTAATAAAAAATTGACTAAATATTATTTTAAGGTATAGTATTAAAATTTATAAATGTTAAGAATATTTTTTATAATATTTTTAATTAACTTTTTAGAATGTCTTTCATTTACTCCTAATATTTTAAGAAGAAATAATTATATGTCAGAAAATATAGTTTTAAAATTTGGTGGCTCATCTTTAAAGTCTGAATCACATATAAGAAATGTTGCAAAAATAATAAATAATACAATTTCTGAAAATAAAATGCCAATAATTGTTTGTTCTGCTATTGATGATACAACCAATAAACTTGAAAATATTTGTTATTCAAAAAATTTCAATGATGTATTAAAGCTATTAGATAAGCATAATTTAATATTGAGAAATTTAGGATGCCAACGTGACATGAAGAAATTATATAAAATATATAGTAATTTATATACAAAAGTAAGTAAAGAATATGACGATATATCTGAAAGAAAAGATAGCGTAATTAGTTTTGGAGAAATATTAAGTGTTCAAATTGTTACTTCTTATTTAAATTCTATTGGCATAAAATCTAAATGCTACAATTCATATGAATTAGGTTTTATAACAAACGATATATTTAACGATGCAATTATATTGGAGTCATCATATGATTTAATTAAAAAAAAAATAAGTGACTTGCCAAAAAATCACGTACCCATAATAACAGGATTTTTAGGTAAAAATAAAGATAGTAAAATTACGACGTTAGGAAGAGGAGGAAGTGACTTAACTGCTACAACTATAGCAAAATGTATTAATGCAAAAGAGGTACAGGTATGGAAGGACGTAGATGGAATATTTACATGTGATCCAAAAATTGTACCTGACGCTAAGTTAATTCCTAATATTAATTATGAGGAAGCATCCGAGATGGCATTACATGGAGCTAAAATATTACATCCAATAGCATTAGATCCTTGCAAAAGCAAAAATATTCCTGTTATAGTAAAAAATAGTTACAATGTAAATAGTAATGGAACTATAATAAATAACAATACAAATAAAAATGAAATAACTGCAATCACTAGTAAGGATAATATAACTATAGTTGATATTATTTCACTAGATATGATAGGTATATCTGGTTTTGTAAGTAAAGTATTTAAGATTTTTGAAGAAAATAGAATATCAGTTGATGTAATTTCTACATCTGAAAAGTCAATATCAATATCAATTGAAAAAAAAGACAGTCATAAAATAAATAAAATTAAAGATGATTTAAATAAAATATCAAATGTTAACATAAATAAAAATATGTCAATAATATCAATAATATGTGATGCGAATAAAACAAGTAAAATACTAAGTAAGGTATTTAAAATTTTAAATAGGAAAAACATAAAAGTTGAGATGATAAGTAAAGGAATATCAAAAATAAATATTAGTTTAATAATCAATAATTTTAATTTGGAAAAGTCACTTATAATGCTTCATAAAGCATTATTTGCTTAATTTATCTAACAAGCAATCTGTACAAATGTATTTGTTATCATACTTACCTAATCCTATAATTTTATATATATATGGATTACTTTCATTTACATCTTCTCCACAAAAATAACAAACTTCATATTTTTCATCTTTTTTAACTCTAAACAAACACATTCAATGTATAAAATAAAATAAAAGTAATATGCATAACATTTATAATCAATTTGTTACTCTTATATAAAATTAAAGTATTACTATTTATTCATCATGTTTTTACACTATTATAACATAAAATTAATTTTTCTTATCAATATATTTATTGTATTTTGTACCTTTTAATACTTTTAATACATCGTTATAATTTTCTATCAAATCATAATCTTTCATAACTGTTGTTTTTTGAAATTTAGGATTATTTAATGACTTATTTAATTTTGTTTTTTTTAAAATATATGCATCATTTTTGCTTATACTCAAAAAATTAATTATTTCTTTCCAATATTTTTCATCATCACATAATTCTTGATAATTAACTTTTAAGAATGAAATATTATATTTTTTCAAATAATTAATATACAATTTCATATTATTTTCAATATCTTCCATCCTTTTAATTAAATTACTAGTTGGTATGGTAACTTTTATAGAGCGTGCATATAACAAGCCTTTTTTATCTTTTGAATTATAATGGTGTTGCAAATTTTTATTTTTAGCATGTTTTATTCCACTAATTATTATATGTATAGGGTTTCTATAATTTACAATAACTTTAATATTATTTTTTTTTAGGTATTCAAAAATATTTATATAATTTGAATTTAAATAATATGGCTTCCATTTAAATCCATAAAGATAGGACATTGGATATTTTTCTTCTAAATATTTAAAGTAATCTTCTATCTTTTTTACTGGGTTATCAATTTTCATCATACTTTTTAAATTTGGTCCGAATAATTCTTTTGATAAATTAAATTTTTTTTTTTTATTAAATATGTTTCCAATAGTTTCATTAATAAATGTTGATCCAGACCTACCATAACTTATTAAAATATATTTATAATTAGATATCATATTAGATATTATTTAAAAAGTCATATATGGGTAATAATTTTAATTAATAAAAATTAAAAATTAAAATATTTAAATTATAAAAGTGTAAGAGATGAAAAAAATGACAATACTTTTATTGACGATCTTAAATATTATGGAGAATTTGAAAAATAAATAAACTAATAAGAAAAGTTATAAATATAGATTTCAATATATTTCCTTATTTTTATGACATTCTTAAGTCATAATAAAATTGAAATTATATATTTTAATATTTAAAAATTATTATATAAAATGATTATATATATATTGTTATTACTTTTTGTCTCTGCTAAATCATTAGAATTAGCTAATTTAAGTGTAACACCTTATCATATAAGAGGAGTAAACTTAGGAGGATGGATGGTATTAGAACCATGGATAAAGCCAAGCATGTTCTATCAATTTTTAGGAAAAAAATTACCTAAAGAAATTGCAATGGATTCTTACACTTTCTGCTCAGCATTAGGCAGTGAAGAGGCTAATAAACAATTAAGAGAACATTGGAAAACATGGATAACTGATGATGAACTAATTAAACTATATGACTCTGGAATAGATACTTTACGTTTACCAGTACCTGACTGGATTTATACTCCATACGAACCATTCATAGACTGTTATGATGGAGCTTTGGAAGAAATAGATAACTTAGTTAATAGAGTTAAAAAAATAGGTAATTTAAAGATACTAATTGATTTACATGCTGTTAAAGATTCACAAAATGGCTTTGATAATAGTGGCAAATCTTCAAGAATTGACTGGACACATATTGGCTTAAATAATGATCCAACTACATTTTTGCATTGGACAAATAGAGAAGCTAACTGGTTTGGTAAATGGAGTTCGGAAGATGGATTATACACAAGTATAAGTTATAATAATTTAAATTTTACCATAAATACATTAAATGTAATAGCTGAAAAATATAAAAATGAAAAAACTGTAATGGGAATAGAGATATTAAATGAACCATGGGAAAAAATACCAATTAATGACTTACATGAATTTTACTTAGAAGCTTATGATATAATTAGAAATGTAAGGGAAGATTATTTCGTTTTATTTCATGACTCATTTAGACTTGATTTAAAGCATTGGAAGACATTTGCTTACAAATTACAAAAATATGACAATTTAAAAATTGCAATTGATACTCATATATATCAAGCATGGAATCAACTAATGAGTGTTGATGAATTATATGGAAAGGTATGTGGGGAAAAGGTTAAAATAAATGAATTTAAAAAATTAGGTTTACCAGTAATCGTAGGTGAATGGAGTCTTGCAACTGACAATTGTGCAATGTGGTTAAATGGCTTTCAAGATAATTTACCTGGCTACCCAAATGTAATATGTGGATATCAAAATTGCCCTAATCCAAATACTGAAATAATTGATGGTAGTCAAGGTCCTTTTGGAAGTGGTATAAGTACACCTATTTCTGGGATGTGTCCAGTTGGAAATTTATGGGATAATAATGAAGAAGTTATGAAGTTACTAGCACTTAAGTCCTTAAATGTATTTACTAAACATGGCTCAGGATGGTTTTTCTGGAATTTTAAAGTTGAACTAGAAGATAGATGGGATTACTTGCAGTTATTAAATAAAGGATGGATTGGTGACATAAATGATATGAGTAATAGAATTGATACAGGGCGTTATAAAGATCTAATAGAAAGTTCTTGTGATTCAAACTTTGAGTATGACAGTGAAAAAACTGAAGAAAATATTTTATATTTAATAGTTGCTTTCATGTTTATTGGCATTATTTTAGGATGTTTTTGTAGATGTAGACCATATCCACATATAGAATGTAAAACAAAATATTATAAAAACAATAATAGGTTATATACAAAGGCAACAATATGGCCAAACTATAAGTATAGATTAAATAACTCTGAAAGTTTACCTTTTAAAAATGTAGAATTACATACAATTAATGAATAATAAAGTATTGCTTATTTTATCGTAAAAATTGAAAATATATTATTATTTAAAGAAATATTTAAAAAAAAAAAATGGGGAAAAAAAGCAAAACAAAACCTGACAAATCATCTAATAAAATAAATTGTAATGTAGCGAATTTAAAAGGAAACATACCAAATGGACAAGGTATTTCTTATTTTCAAAATGGAAATAAATCATATGAAGGAGAATACAAAGATGGTGTAA
>MDTG01415196.1_pt1 | contig 10278 bp, 8 predicted proteins | sample 811421 | NCBI WGS metagenome assembly MDTG01 (sample SAMN05326645, study PRJNA326480) | marine metagenome | isolation source: seawater | place: Pacific Ocean: South East | collected 2011
CTGGAAGGAAGCCGTGGCAAACCGACGTCGATCGGAAGGAAAAGATTAAACACTTGGTAACGAGTAAAGAAGAGAAGGATAGGTTTAGAAAAGAAATGATAGATTTAGGCGTGGACGAGAATCGAATAGATGAAGCGAGAAAGTACTTTCGCGCGGCTGATTCGCCGTTGATTTGGTACTCGACGGAGTCGTTGGCCAAGTTTAGAAGCGGCACGTTGATGAGGAGAATGTTGGACGAGGATGCTAGCAACGACGAGAGCGACAATGAAGGGGAAGAGGAGCCTTCGATGACGACGAGTTCATATTGGCAACATGCGACGAACGGAGATGGTTTAAAAGCCTTAACTAATGCCAATTTTCAACGAGACCATAAAGAGTACCTTCGCAAGTGCTGCGAAAAGGTTCGCGAGATTTTCCCTCGAACAAAGTACGACATTTTAGACGAAGAGTACGCGTTTGCAGAAGCCATGGCTTCGAAGAATCCGAAAAATTACCAAGTTTGGAACCATCTTCGACAAGTAGCGAGCTTAGATGACCGCGAATTCCTCATGGAAACCTCTCTCTTGGATCAACACAGCTATCGCCGACGAGCGTTTTTCTTTCAATTGAATGTGAATTGCGACGGACCATATATACATCATTTCAACGACCAAATGTGTTCAGCAGCTGCTATTCGTTCGAAATATTTCGTCGAAAATATCATATTGTTTGGAGATGACGGGAGCAAAAACATTCATGCGTGGACGCATTACGTGTGGATTGCGAAACATATCGATCGCAACGCATGGTTAGACGTGTTCTATGCAAGCGAGATGTGTGTGTGGAAAGATCCGAGGAATAATTCTGCGTGGACCGCGAGAATGAATTACGCGGAGTTTATGTTGAAAGATGAAAAGGAGAATGATTCAAATATAATCAAAGGATGGAATAACTCGGAACATTTAAAATGGTCAGTGGGTAAAAAAGAAGACGCGAATATCTCAAACGTGGCGAAGATGAATTTCAATGACGCGTCGAGCATTGAGGAGAAAGGCTTCGAGATGATCCAACAAGAAACGGGCGTGGATCTATCATCCGAATGCGTTGATAATGAAACAATTAAAAGCATTTGCAGGTGCGCAGGTGCTGATTATAGCGTCTGGTGCACGCCTGGACCTCGTTTCACTCCGGAACATTTTCTCACCTACGATGCCACAGTGGTCATGGAAGACGTGCTTGGATTTGACTTGAGCTCCTTTCATGTTGCAAACGAAACGGATACTAGGGAACACACGTACGAAAATGCATTGCGAGGCTCTGAGCAGAAACATGTCTACGCGCCAGACTCGGAAGCGGCCATGAACTACGTCTTTGGTATCTTTGCACTCATGAAGAAAATGTCGCCAACTCTTGACGCTAGCGAACGTGTGTTGCGTCATGCGTTCCTAGAAGAATCCGAGAAGAAAATCCATCAGATGAACGAGCTTACCAAACGTGATTACGAGACAAGAAATACTCTAGAAGGACGTCGAGAAGACCTCCGTGATACTAGAATAAATAGTAAAACTCAATTCGAACGGGAACTGAACGCATTTCGACGATTGAAAGTGAGCGCGAAATTGAGCGCGGCGCAAGTCAAAGCCTTTCGCAAACAAAAAGACGACCGAGGATACGAAGAACTCCAAAGTACGACAAATCCGTCGCCGACGACATCGAAACCCGAAACGACGCCAAATGCAAACGATGTGTCGACGAGCGCTTTAAAGTCCCTCAAACGATGTCTTATTACCGACCCGGTTCGGTCGAACTTTTACAGAAACCACTTCGTGTTGCGTCGATGACAGACAAAAAAGAGTGGAGTTTTTGATGTCCCGATGAAAAAAAAGGAAAGTGTATCACGTGTGTATACTACTGCTGCTAATACCAATAGTAATAGTCATTTAAGAGCGCACATGGATATAATTAGACTAACTGTCATCTAAGCATATATTATTTATCACCTCCTGCGTTCGTGTTGACTAAATAAATCCCACCTAACGTGATCGCCGCGCCAACAAACTGTTGAGAGTCTAATGTTTCGCCGAGAGCAAGATACCCACCAATGACGGCAAACACCGGCGTTAAGAATGTCAAACTAGACAACTTTGTCAAATTTCCTGAGCTGGCGAAATAAAAGAACAAGGAGTATGCCAACGCACCGCCAAAAACGGACGCGTAGAGCAAGTTCGCGCCATCTGTAATACCTAATGCGCCGTTACCAAAGATGTTTTCGTACACATCTGGTTCTGAGACGAGCGAATACATCAACAAAGGAATGCCACCGAGAAACATGTGCAAACCAGTCGCCATGACTGGGTCGACATACTTAATTACCCAGCGAACCATGACGGTTCCAACTGCCATACTCTGTGCGGCGAGAAGCATCCAAAATTCTCCAGATTCAAACGGATTCGCTGCGAACGATTGTAAAGCGTTGGCGCTTTCACCACTCAAACTATCATTACTACTACTGTTAATCAACCCAACTAAAGTCTCGCCCGGTATCTCCAACAACGACAAACCAACCACTCCTAACGCTAAACCCCCAATTCCACTCGCACCTAAAGTCTCGCCAAAAAGAATCGACGCCAAAACCGCCACCGTCAGCGGTTGCGAATCGATGATGACCGATCCCAATCCAGCACTCGTTTTCACCAGCCCTTCCGCTAAAAATCCTTGAAACATAGCCCCATCGACTAATGCGAACAAAGACACGGCCAACCAGCCTTTGGAATTCTTCGGAAACTTTCTATTCTTACTCATCGCCCACAAAATGATAATCAAACCGGCTGGAATCAACCTCACCGCGGCCACGAACATCGGCGACGTCAACGGCAACACCTCTTTCATCGACACCATGCTCGTACCCCAGAGAAAGAATGGGGTGACATAGAATAAAGCCGGGAACTCTTGTTCATCTTCATCGTACTCTTCTTTTTCTTTTTCTTCTTCCTTTTCTGGCAGTATTCCGTCGTACTCTTGCGTCTCCTCGATTGGACATTCCGCGTCAATCCCGACGCCGATGCACGATTCGTCTCTCGAAGACACGTCAATACCACTTGGAACCGTCGAGGAGTTCGATGTCCGACCTTCTCGAGCAGCAGCAGTTTCGGGTATCTCGCACTCGACGTTCATGCCTACCCCGACGCACTCTTCTCCAGACGATGCCTGCGGTTCTTTCTCTATCACCACCGCATCGTCGTCCATCGACGACGACGAAGCGCTGCTTTCCGCGCGCACAACATAAACATCATCGTTCAAAGTGGATTTCCCCGTCTTTTCCCCGAGAGTCATTCGAATGCTCTGTCCAACAAAACCAACGCTTCCAGCGCGGAAACATCCCCGAGCGACGATTCCAGGCCGACACCGAGTCGCGGAACGAAACGGTGGCGCGCATGTCCCGACGATCGCGGTTGGCATCGATCGAGAAAACATCATCAATTTTTTAATCCCCTTTTCGTGTGGGGAAATGTGTCCGGCATTTTCACCCACACAAAAAAGGTGGATTACGCATTCGCATATTGTGTTGCCCGAGAGACACGACGCGCGCTGCGCATCGAAGGAGCCAACAACAGAGACTCGGTACCCGGAACCATCGCACCGTCGCGCGAAGAATGTTGAGGGCATCTGGATCCGCGACGTCGTCTTCCGCCGTCTCTGCACGCGCGTTGAGTTCGAGGCAACATCACAATCGTCATCGGATTCGTATCTCTACCGCGATGAGGACGTCATCCATCGAGAACGCGAAAAGCACGTCGCCACCGACGAAGAGGAGGAGGAGAAGAAGAAGAGAGAGAACGAGCGCGACGAGAAAAGCGACGGCGCAAAACGAACGAGACGCGCCGATGACGATCGCTATTTCCGGCGGGACTGGTTTCGTCGGCAAACGCTTGACTGAAAAGTTATTGGAGGAAGGCTCGAGAGTGAAAATTTTAACCAGCAAGAGCAACACTCTTCTCGCGAGACTTTCGCTCGGACCAAAAAGCGCGTTAAGTCCGAACGTTTCTATCCATAAATGGGAAACAATCACGGGTAAGTTAGAATGGACTGACGCCATCAAAGGCTGCGATGGGGTGGTAAATTTAGCCGGTGCTCCAGTAGCGACGAGATGGAACAAAAAGTATAAAGAGACGCTAGTTAACAGCCGCGTCGGGTGCACGAATAGAATCGTAGATGCGATTAATAAGTTGCCAGAGAAAGAGAGACCGAGTTTAGTGTCCTCGTCGGCGGTAGGGTATTACGGAACGACGAAAAAAGACGAGGAGTGGACTGAGACGCGAGGCTCGGGAGGGGATTTTTTGGCAAGTTTGTGCGAGAAATGGGAAAAGGCGGCGAACAAGGCGAAGACGAATGTTACTATAGTGAGAACTGGGGTGGTGTTGGAGAAAGGTGGTGGCGCGTTGGGGAAGATTTTACCTTTGTTCTACTTGTATTCAGGAGGCCCAGTTGGAAGCGGAACGCAGTGGGTGAGTTGGATTCATAGAGAGGATTTAGTGGATATCATGATGATGGCGTTGAAGAATCCGAAGAAGTTTAAAGGGGTCGTCAACGGCGTCGCGCCAGAACCGACAACGATGAACGGGTTGTGCGAAGCTATCGCAAAAGCGACGAACAGACCAAACTGGTTGCCAGCTCCGGGATTGGCCGTGCGAGTTTTGTTAGGCGAGGGAGCGACGGTGGTTTTGGACGGACAAAAAGTGGTCCCGGAGAAGACAAGGGAAAAAGGGTACGAATTTAAGTACGCGAACATTAACGAAGCCTTAGACGCAATCGTGAATGGACCATGAACATTATATTAAAATGCCTTTACTACCTGGTATAAAACTATGCTGCTAAATGTGTGTTATAATATCCTAACCGAGCTTCTCGTTCAATAAACGCAAAGCTTTTTCTTCTAAATTGTCTTCCTCGTCTGAGTTGGTTCTTATGCTCATACCGGCATGAGCGACATCCGATCGTTTCATAGACTTCAACGCTCGCGCATCAAATGGATCGTCTATTTGATCGTCTCCATTTTGAGTACTATCATTACCATCATCGTCATCTGAACCGGATGAGCCGCCGACATCCAAGAACGCTCTCGTCTCTTCTTTGCCGACATCCTTCACTTTACGCTTGGCGCGCATCTCTCGCAATCGCGCCTTTTCGCGTCCACGATCGGCGTAATCCGCGGATTTACGTTCTTCGGCAACTTTTTTCATCCTTCTTTTGACCGTCTCGCGCAACGCGTGGTCGTTCGCCGCCGTGTTCGCGACAAAGAATTTAGCATCTTCACCCAACGCTTCAAGCGGTTTCGAAGCGGTGCCATCCTCTTTGAACACGATGCGTTTTTCCGACCCAGCAACAGAGGCTATGGAACCTGATTTGCCGATGCGAAGTTTCCCTTTTAATGCTTTTTGGCGAATCTTTTCGCTCTCTGCGTTTGCTGCGATGGCTAATTCTTTCTTCTCTTCCTCGGCATCATCAGCCAACGCGTGGTCTTTGCGTCTGACAAGTAGAAAGTCATCGTCGAGGTCATCTTCATCGTCCGAATCGCCCCCAGCTTTCAATTTGAATCGGCCACCACCAGTACGTTTGAGAACACCTGCGGAAACTTTCATACGTTCGTCCGAGTCTGACCCCGATAAATCGTCTTCTTCCTCTGATTCAGATGATGTAGACGAGGATGCATCATCTTTTTCTCCGTTGGAAGAATCATCGTCCTCATCCGAGCGCTCCGAGGAAATATCCGAGTCGTCGTCGTCATTATTATCAACATCGTCGTCTGAAAAATGCCCTTTACCTTTAGATACTCCTTTTGTTTTATTAGTGCTCTTCTCGTCGTTTGTTTCATCCTTCTTTTTAATCTTCGCACCCGTGGAATTCAAAAACTTCACCTTTGGCGCGTTCGGCAACCCGAAACTCTGCGACAGAGCCTTCACGTCAATCTCGGAAACGTCAAACACGTCTTTATTCTTCTGCAAAAATACGGAACGCAAGTAACATACCAACGCCCGTTGCGATAAATACTTCAAATCGTTATCTTTCGACAACAATCCTTGGACGCTCGAGCTAATTCCTTTTACTCTCGATTTCGGATTCATCTTGATGGATTTGATTGGGATTTTCGCTTGTTCCAACAATTTTGGAAAATTTGTCGCCTCTTTGCCTTCGTTTAATAGAATTAAAGCCTTACCACTCGCGGTATACCTCGCCGTCCTTCCAACTCTGTGAATGTATGTTTGCACGTCCTCAGGGCAATCGCATTGGACGACCCAATCCACCGCCGGGAAATCCAATCCTCTGGATGCGACATCCGTGGCAAACAAAACCGTCTCTCTCGCGTTACAAAACTGATAAAACACATGCTCTCTTCTCGCTTGTTTCATTCGTCCATGAATACACGCTAACGGTACCCCTGGTCGCATTCGTCGAAAAATCTCGTGAACGAACTTCACTTGTTTACATGAGGAGAAAAACACCAAAATTTTCTGCGTCGCATGCGACTTCACGAACGCCCACAACGTTTCAATTTTCTTCTCTACTTTACACATCGTGTACATCTGTTGTAATTTTGGCGGCGTCGCATTTACAGATTCCGCGTGCACGCTCAAAAACTCGGGGTCTTTCAAGGATAAACGTGCTAAATCGCTCACTTTTTTCGTCTGTGTCGCACTAAACAATAACGTCTGTCTCGTTTTTGGCAAATTCGCCAACACCGCATCTAACGTCTCCTTAAACCCCAAATCTAATATTCTATCCGCCTCATCTAAAACCAACACCTGTAATCCGGTACAATCAAACATAGGCGTCTCGTCCATGTGTTGCAACAACCTCCCGGGTGTACAACACAACAGATTCATCGCGTTCACTGCGTTCCTCTCCTTCTCCAAATCCTTCCCTCCAATAAGTAAAGCCACACTAAATGTGTGATTCCCTCCAACCTTAACAATCTCCTGAAATATTTGCATCGCTAACTCTCTCGTAGGACTTATGAATATCGCCCCAACTCCATCGTCTTTACCCCATTTCATCCTATATAATTTCTCCAAACTCGGCACCACGTACGACAAGGTCTTTCCGCTCCCAGTCTTCGCCGCGCCCAGAACATCGCGTCCACTCATTGCATGCGGTATGGTTGCTCGTTGAATCGCAGTCATCTCTTTATACTTACACTCTTTCAAAGCTTTATGTGTTTCCGGGGAGAGTGGTAAATGGATGAATTTCCTAACGCCGATGAGTGCAAATTTGCTGTTATTGTCTGAAGATTTTCGTGGCGGAATGGCCAGAGGATTGGAACCGGATTCTGGTTTCGTTTCCTGTGCGTGTGTGTGTGATGATTGTGTGAGAAAAAACCGCGATACGGATCAGAACGTCATCGTCGATGTAACAAAAAGCGCGCGTGAGAAATGTCGACAGTAACGCGTTAAAATGCGCACACAGAGAGAGACGGAGAGAGAATAATGGAATCAAAAGTAAACAAAATGCCGGTTGGTTTTTTGGCGGCTTGGGAGAATGCGTACCTGTATGCACCTCTCCAATTCCTGTATCTTTTGGTCCTGCAACGCCAACTTTCCGAGCTTCTTCTTCTTCTGAAGCTGAGGCTGTTTCGCGCGTTTTTTGTCGCCATCATCCCGCTTCTTGTTGTTATTTCGATGCTCGTTGTTTGCGGTCATGCTTTTTTATCACGTCACGTGCGCAAAATGAAGAGAAGACACAAAAAGAGAGGGATTACAAAAAATTTTTGGATACGTAGTAGTAGTTTTAATCAAATCTCTAATCGGACGACGATGGTTTGTCTTCTTCTACGTGTTCTTCTTCTATGATAGGCTCTTCTTCAGTTTGGAACGAGTCGGCGACTCTGTGGCCGTCGTACGGCAAATGTATCCCTACGTCTTGGGGAATGCATGTTTCGTGTAAAGCTCTTCGATATCTGTACCGAATTTTTAAGAATTTCCTTTCCAACGGGTCGACGTCGCAGAACCCGAGTAACGAGGAGTACGAAACGCCGTCGTGAAGTTCGAGTTGAGAACGTTCGACCATGTGGCGTAAAGCGACGGTGACATCGATCCAAGAGTCGTCGTCGCGATGGATATCGCTGTGTTGCTGACGCCTTGATATTCGTTTGGTTTCGTCTCCTTCTTTCTTCTTCACTTGTTCTTCGTCTGGAAATTTCATCGATCTCTTGGTCACGTCGCACTCGATGTCTTCGAAAGACCCAAACATGGCTTTTTCAATATCTAAACCACCTATTTCTCGTTCGAACAGTCTCTTCTCTTGTGTCGATTTCGCGACTAACTCGCGTTGCGCCATGGCATCTTTGCGATTTTCTTCGATTTCAGAGGCGTATCGTAAACGCATTTGTTTCTTTTCGAACCGCTTTTTGCGCTTTAGTAATGGCAAGATGACCACGTTTCGCAAAACGCCAATGACGGCATTCGGGATGGTCAAACACAAAACGGCTGTTCGCTTCGTTAAATACGGTAAGCCTGGCGCTAATAAAATAGGGAACTCAAACTGTTGATTTCTTTGACGATACTTGATTTTCAAGACGCATCCTTCGACGCCAACGCAAACGCCCCATCCGATGCTCGTTTCGCCGTCGCTCAAGGTGGCATTAGTTCCATTTTCAATTTCTATCCCCATCGTTCCAAACTTGAACGAATATTTCTTAATTTTGTTCGTTTGTGAATGTTCTGCCAGAGCGCTGTTCGGGTAATGCTGCCTCGCTTTCGCGCTCGTACCGTCGACGACTTTCCTTTGATACGACCCAGTCAAGCCAAAATTTTGTACTCCCGCACTCAAATCAAACTTCCACGCCCCATTTTCACCGGCGTTGCCTCTGCATCCAGTCGAAATGCCCGGTATTGGTCCTACGGTCCAATCGATGTTTCCAATTGCGTGATGCGTCAGCTGACGTTTCAGACCTACAGACAGGCCTGCGCCCCCAACTTCCTCACCTTCGCCTGAAGACGACCCGACTACGTTCATAAAGTCATACCTACACGTCATCGTCCCGGTGGTCCTATTTGTTAACTTCTGCTCGAAAGTCATCTCCATCCCACTATTGCTTTGAGAAGGCATTTGCATGTGCCAATCCATACTCGTCCACAATCCCAATTGTTTCCTCACACCGATTAACAACACCCCAGCGCCTCTCCCATCCGCGTTCGCCATAGCTTGCGCTTGACAATATAAGTCCATACTCTCTGACGCGCTCACGTTCATCGATGTGCTCACGCTTCCTTGCAAAAAATCTAACCCTAAATCCTCCACGTGGAAATCCCCCAGCGCTTTCTCGATCACTCGCAACGCTGCTCTTTGTTTCTCTTCACCTTCTTTCCCTTCGACGACGCGAGTCCCATCGTCTCCCAAAATGTTCATCAGTTGTTCCCGCACAGACTTCCCGCCTCGTCCTAACCGCCTCGTCGCTCTTAATCGTTCGTCGAACGCGTGCGCTAGACTAAACTTGAACTCGTACCCACCGGATTGTTGATATTTGAGTTCCGCTTTCTCCCTAGCGATTTGCCTGTTTATTCGCGAGAAGACGCGAGGAATACAAGAGAGAAGGTGTAACGTGCAAAGGTGAGTAAACAAACGAACACAAAACGACTCAAAACTCGGCCTCGCTTTTTTCGGATGCACTTTTCATCTGGTCCTCCGTTCATCTCCAAAAAAAGCGAGCACCGCGTCCACTCTCGTCTTTCGTAAAAAACACGAGACACTTACCGTTGATGATACTCAAACTCTCGTCTCATCTCCTCTCGAGTTTTCCGCTTACTCATGCTCATAATCTCTTTACTCTCGCTCCCGGCAACTCCCTCGTGCCCGTACACGTCGTACACTCTTCGCTTCTCTTCGTCTTGAAGGCATTCGTACGCTTCGTGGAGCAGCGCGAACGATCGCGCGGCGGCATCTTTCGTGCCGTGTCCACCATTCAGGTTTCCCGAGAGCTTATCGGGATGCAATTTTTGCGCGAGCGATTTGTATTTGCGCTTCACGTCGTCCGTCGTGCAATCTTTCGGCAGGCCAAGGATCCCGTAATAGTCCTTGGTGCTCGAAAACGGGTTTTCCCGGAGAAGATCCTCCTCGTCCATGACGATTCGATTTGGTTCGGTTCGAGTGATGTTACGTTTGTTCTTTTTACATGTAGTATGTATGTAGAAAAACAAGAGAAGAAAACGAAAGAAATTTGGGAGGATTTTTTCGCCTTTTTTTTTGCCACATTTAAATAAAATTTCCGCACAAAAAAAGAGGGTTTAATTTTTTCCGCACAAATAA
>MDTG01419442.1_pt1 | contig 10278 bp, 8 predicted proteins | sample 811421 | NCBI WGS metagenome assembly MDTG01 (sample SAMN05326645, study PRJNA326480) | marine metagenome | isolation source: seawater | place: Pacific Ocean: South East | collected 2011
AGAAGTTAAAATTTATTGGAGGAACAATTGACTGGAAAAGAAATTTATGAGTTGGGAGAAAAACCAACATTAGGTGAGATTCCAAAAAAAATGCATGCTTTTTTGGTTAGGCAGGATAGATTTGGTAAACCTATAGATGCATGGCAGAGAGAAATCATTGATGTACCAAAGCTGGGACCAAAAGATGTGTTGGTCTATGTGATGGCCACAGGTATTAATTACAACAATGTGTGGGCCGCTTTAGGGTATCCGGTAGACGTCATTGCAGATAGACAAAAGAAAGGTGAGCCAGAAGATTTTCACGCTGGAGGTTCAGATGCTTCTGGAATTGTATGGGCTGTAGGAGAGCAGGCCGAAGGTTTTAAAATAGGAGATGAAGTCGTTGTGCATTCTGGCTGGTGGGAACCAGAAGACCCTTGGGTCCTATCAGGAAAAGATCCTATGTTAGCTCCGAGCGTAAGAATTTGGGGATACCAGACGAACTATGGTTCCTACTGTCAGTTCGCAAAAGCCCAATCACACCAATTAAAGAAGAAACCTAAACATTTGAGTTGGGAAGAAGCGGCTTGCTATATGCTGTGTGCTTCCACTGCATATCGACAACTCATGGGATGGAGCCCACATACGGTGGAAGAAGGGGATGTTGTACTTGTATGGGGAGCAGCGGGTGGTTTAGGAGCCTTGGCATTGCAAATCGTATCTGCGTTGGGAGCCAAACCAATTGCAGTAATCTCGGATGAAAGTAAGCGGCAATTTTGTATGGAAAAAGGAGCAATCGGTGCCATTAACAGGAATGACTTCGATCACTGGGGTGTTCTTCCTGCAACGGATGCCCCTGAATATAAAGCGTGGGTATCAGGCGCTAGATCTTTTGGAAAAGCGATATGGGAAATAGTAGGAGAACGGAAAAATCCAAAAATTGTTTTTGAGCATCCTGGTGAAGCAACATTACCTACGTCGTGCTTCATCTGTGACTTAGGCGGAATGGTTGTGATTTGTGCCGGGACATCTGGCTACAATGTTACTCTTGATCTTAGATATCATTGGATGCAGCAAAAAAGGCTACAAGGGTCTCATCTAGCTAATGATGAACAGGCTGAAGCAGTCAATGAACTAATCATCGCAAAAAGGGTTGATCCTTGTCTATCAAAAACCTATTCCTTTGATGAGATTGGACATGCCCATCAATTGATGCATGATAACAAACACCCTTATGGCAATATGGCATGTCTCGTGAATGCCCTTTCTATGGGGGAAGGAAGAACAGGTTGATATAATTCGTGTAATAATAATTATTCGAAAGATAGTAAGAAGTTACATAGGTGGGATTATATCCAAACCATTTTTTTCTGGAGGAATAAAATTTGAAATCGCTGGACACAGAATTTGTGAGGAGCCAGTTTCCTGCTTGCGGAAACGATGATTTGGCTAGCGCAAGTTTTTTTGAAAATGCTGGTGGTAGCTACATGCCATATCAGGTCATCAATAGGTTAGGACGTTTTCACTCGCAAAGGCGAGTGCAACCTTACTGGCCTTTCAAGTCATCAACTTTGGCTGGGAATGAAATGGATGATTCAAGGATCCGGATGTCTGAGTTATTAAATATTCCTCCTGAAACTCTACATTTTGGATCTTCAACAAGTCAGAATACTTATGTTTTGGCAACCGCCTTTCGAGATCTAAAAACTGATAGAAGAGTAATTATTGTTACAAATCAAGATCATGAAGCTAACTCGGGGGTGTGGAGAAGGTTAGATCATTTTGGATATCAAATAAAAGAATGGAAAGTTCAAGAAGAGACTGGTCAGTTGCTTGTAGATGATTTAAAGGAACTGCTTGATGAAAATGTTTGTTTGCTAACCTTTCCACATTGTTCAAACATTATTGGGGAAATAAATCCGGTTAAAGAGATCTGCTCTCTTGCCAAAAAATTTGGTGTATTAACATGCGTTGATGGAGTAAGTTTTGTACCCCACTCATTTCCAGACATTAGTGCATTAGGAGCAGACATTTATTTGTTTTCTGCATACAAGACTTATGGTCCTCATTTGGGCTTAATGTATGTCAATACTGACTTGAATAGTCGCTTACCCTCACAGGGGCATTTTTTTAATGATCATGACTCAACGAAAACCCTCACCCCGGCGGGACCAGATCATGCTCAGATAGCGTCTATAGCTGGGATAGTGGATTATGTGGAATTGATTGATAGGCATCATTTTGGAGAAAACTCCAATGGAAATCTAGGACAGGCTGCTAGAAGATTTGGTAAATTACAACGGGATATGGAAACGGCTCTTCTTACTGGCCTTATGGATTTTCTTAATGACAAAGAGGGTGTTCATGTCTTGGGTGATCCAAATATTGACATGAACCAAAAAGTTCCCACCATATCTATTCACGTGGGGAACCGGGGAGAAGAAATAGTGCAAAAATTGGCAAGTAAGGGTTTGATGGCCGGGTCTGGAGATTTTTATTCAGTAAGGCTTCTTAAGGCACTTAAGATAAAATTACCTGCTGGCGTGCTTAGGTTAAGCTTTGTGCATTATACCAAATCAGGCGATGTCTCTTCAATGATTCAGGCATTGGATGAAATATTATAAAAACCTGAGAACCTGATAGACCCAAATTTACCAATCGACTGGAAAAATATTTGAGTCCTATCAAAATAATTGTCGGCCGGAAAAATAAAAAAGGCTGTAGATCTTATGATTAATGGGTGACGAGGTATGAGTAAAAAAAGGATCGCAGTGATAGGTTCTGGGATATCAGGGTTAGGAGTATCCTATTTATTGTCAAGCAAGCACGAAGTTCATCTCTTTGAAAAAAATTCCCGCTTTGGTGGCCATACTAATACAGTTACGGTTCCACTCCAGGGAAGAGAAGTTAAAGTTGATACTGGGTTTATAGTATATAATGATCACAATTATCGGAATTTTTCGAGACTTTTAAAGCACCTGAATATTAAGTCAAAGTGGTCGGACATGTCTGTGGGTTTTTCATTTGATGGGGGAAAATTTGAGTATGCTTGTGACAATCTAGGCAAGCTTTTTTCCCAGAAAAAAAATATATTCAACCTTAGTTATTTAAAATCTCTAACTGAAATTTTAAAGTTCAATAAAGAGGCCCCAAAGTTGTTAGATGCAGGGGATCTTTCAGGCTTAACTATGGAAGATTTTCTCGCAAAATATCACTATAGCAGATTTTTTAAAGAACGTTTCATACTCCCCATGGCTGGGGCGATATGGTCTGCAAGTCTTGAAAAGGTTTTAGATTTTCCAGCAGAGAATTTCATTAGTTTTTTTAGGAATCATGATTTGATGACTGGTTTGGGGCAGGCACAGAAATGGCGAACTCTTGAAGGTGGATCTGAGCTATATGTTGAAGAAATCATCCGAAGGCTGGGAAAAAAAAATAAAAAAAATGCTGAGGTTGTTCAGGTAAATCGAACTCAAAAGGATTGCGAAGTCATTTTCCTTAATGGAAGTATTAGAAGGTTCGATCATGTTATTTTTGCCATTCCTGCCCCTTTTATAAGAGCTTTACTTACTAACCAATCCACAACCGAGGTCTCGACGCTTTCAAAATTTAATACAACAAAGAACAAAGCAGTTTTACATTCAGACATGATATGTATGCCTCAAATGAAAAAAGTATGGTCTAGCTGGAATTTTATGCATAATTTCAATGTAAATTTGGAAGGGGAACCTCCTTCAGTCACTTACTGGATGAATAGGCTTCAGGGAATAGACAAGGGTCAAAACTTTTTTGTGTCATTAAATCCCAGGGAGAAATTAGACACCTCAAAGGTTTATTATGAGACAGAGTATGTGCACCCCCAATTTGATCTGGATACTCTTGATGCGCAAGTAGAAATTGAAAGAATACAGGGAAATGGAGGGATATGGTATGCGGGTGCTTGGTTAGGATACGGTTTCCACGAGGACGGCTTTTTATCGGCTATTAAAATTGCAAAAAAATTTGACTGTCTGCCCACATGGCTAAATGATATAGATAATCAAGATTAGAGATCGCTCATTAAAAAAACTAATGGCTTTAGATAACTGCATATATATAGGACAAGTAATGCACATGAGGCTGGTTCCCAAGAAATACCAGTTTAGGCATAAAATATTTAGTCTCTTTCTAGACATTGATACTTTTGAGAGGATAAATAGCAGGCTCAGGTTATTTAGTTTAAATTGTTTTGGTTTGATATCTATACATTACAAAGATCATGCTAACAGAAATGGCATGAAACTAAGACCTTGGGTTGATACATTATTAAAGAATAATGATTTGCCACCTGCAGAAAAAGTTTTTCTATTGAGTTTTCCTAGAATCTTGGGTTTTGGATTTAACCCGATTTCAATTTATTTTTGCTATGTGCAGGAAAAACTTTCTTCTGTGATTTATGAAGTTAAAAATACTCATGGAGGTCAGATTCCTTATGTTTTCCGAGTAGAAGTCAGTGAAGATGGTATTATTCGACATCAGCAAAAGAAAGAAATGTATGTCTCGCCTTTCTTAGATATGGAAAAGACTTATTATTTTGCGATTCGCCCTCCAGGTAGAAAATTAGCGGTTCGAATCAAAGAAACTGGGAATGAAGGTGAGGTCTTAATAGCTACTCAGAATGGACACTTTAAGCCCTTAACTGATCGTAATCTTTTGGGAGCTGTCCTTTCATATCCGTTGCTGGGTATTAAAGTTACTCTTGCAATTCATTGGCATGCTCTTAGATTATTTTTAAAAGGCCTACGCTATTATTCTTATGATGAGTGGGTTCGTAGAAATGGAAAGCATTGACTTATCCTAGGAGAGACTTGTGCAGAAAATTAGTTTAACGGGTAAATCCAATATACCGAGATGGTTTAACGGGGTATCACTAATTCTAAAAAACTTGAGATTTGGTGAATTGACAATTGTTTTGCCAGATAAAAGGTCCTTTCAATTTTCCGGAACCTTGGAGGGGCCGAAAGGGTGCATCATTGTTAAGAACGAGGAATTTTTCTCAAGATTGATTAGAGAAGGAGAGAATGGCTTTCCAGAATCATATATAGATGGGTGGTGGGATACTCCCGATCTAATGGCTGTTTTAGATGTGATTTTGATGAACAATAATGAAATAGGTAGAAGTTTTCCTGGTGGTTTCACTATTAGAAACTACGAAAGGTTGATTCACTGGTTGCATTCAAATTCCAAAAAGCAGGCGATGAAAAACATTTTTTACCATTACGATTTAGGAAATGAATTCTACGCCAAATGGTTGGATAAGACCATGACCTATTCTTCTGCCATTTTCAAAACAGGAGCAGAGAGTTTAGAGAAAGCTCAGGAAAATAAATATAAGACCATTTGTGATAGTGTTAATCCTAAACCAGATGATCACATTCTAGAAATAGGATGTGGTTGGGGAGGTTTTATGGAGTATGCCATAAAAAAACGCCAGGTTACTGTAACAGGATTAACGATTTCAAAAGCGCAGCAAGATTTTGCCAAAAAACGTCTCTTTGAAGCAGGGCTTTCCGAGCGTGCTAAGATATTACTGAAAGACTATCGGAATGAAACTGGAAAATATGACGGGGTGGTTTCGATTGAGATGTTTGAGGCCGTAGGTGAAAAATATTGGCCTGCATATTTTAGGTCAATGCAAAACTTCATGAAAGATGGAGCACACTCAACATTACAAATCATAACAATTGCTGATGAATTGTTCCCTGATTATAGAAAGAGAGTGGACTTTATTCAGAAATATATTTTTCCAGGTGGTATGTTGCCAAGTATGAAAGCTTTGGATAAGCAGATTTCAAGCGTAGGTCTACAGAAAATAGATACAAAATATTTCGGGGCAAGTTATTCTAAAACTCTCCGTTTATGGCATGAAAGGTTTAATTCTGTTTGGGGAGAAATTGCGTCTGGTAAGTTTGATTCAAGGTTTAAAAGAATGTGGAATTTCTATTTGGCTTCGTGTGCTGCAGTCTTCCAGTCTGAGACTGGAGATGTAGTTCAAGTGACCCTAAAAAGAACTTAGATTCCATCAAAAGATTTTGACAAAGATTCTCGTATATAGCCTGCCTTCTTTACCTTTAGCGGCGCTGTATTTTAGCTTGTATGTCCTTTTAGGAAATTTTTATTTTAATAAATTTAGTTTATCACTTTCTGCCATTGGAGTAAGTTTTATACTTGTTAGATTATTTGATGCTTTTTCAGACCCAGTCATGGGTTATGTTAGTGACAATTTCTATACTAGATTTGGAAGACGAAAGCCCTGGGTAATTTTGGGCGGTTGTATCTTTGTTTATGCAGCTTGGATGCTTCTTGTGCCAGATCCAGATGCAGAAATAGGGATGGTTTACTTTGCCTGCTGGCTTTTAATTTCAGCCATTGGTTGGACCATAATGTACTCGCCATATTATGCTCTGGGAGCAGAGTTAAGTAGTGATTATTCTGAAAGAAGTAAAATAACTTTTTGCAGGGAATTGTTGGTCCTTTTAGGAATTCTCCTAGCTTCTTTACTATATTCTATAAGCTTTGAACTCGACACAAATCTCTTTATTTTTGATATTAGGCCCTCTGTGGGGCTTAAGCAGATATGCCTCACATCTGGGGTCCTTTTTCTCTTATCGATGATATTCTTTTTGCTTTCAAGGGGATTTGGAAGAGATATTCATGATCATAAAAACCAAAAATTTGAAATTCAGGAAATAATAGAAGTACTCAGGAGCCAACGGTTATTCTCGCGGTTGCTAATTTCACAGTTTTTGAATGGATTAGCAAATGGGTTCCCACCTGCTCTTTTCGTGTTTTTTGTGAATTATCTTTTGCAGCTGCCGGCTCTTGTTGGACCGTTATTAATATTGTATTTTGTAGGAGCCATCATAGGGGTACCGTTTTGGCTTTTACTAAGCCAAAAATATGACAAACATAGGCTTTGGTGTGCGGCCATGATTTATGCTTGCATAGTATTTTTCTTTGTGATTCTGCTCAATAGAGGAGATTTAGTAGGATTTTCCATCATCTGTTTTTTGACTGGATTGGCTCTAAGTGCTGATTTAGCTTTGCCAACTTCTATTCAAGCTGATGTATTAGATTTGGAAGTACTTCGTACCGGAAAGCGGCCTTCTGGTCAATTTTTTGCTATTTGGGGGTTTGTCTCAAAATCTGCTGTAGCTGTTTCAACTGGTTTAGCACTGATTTTATTGGATCTAGTAGGATTCCAACCAAACATTTATAATGGTGCATTTGCTTTAACTTTTCTCTCCTTTATGTATGGAGGAATCCCCATAATTCTTAAGTGTTTTTCGGTTTATTTAATGTGGAATTTTGAGTTAGACCGTAAAAGACATCAGGAAATCATGAATTCACTACAATCCAAAGAGGCGATCTAATCACAGTCTTTAAAAAAATTGATCCATTAACTTTTTAGGAATATAGGGCCATATTTTCTGAGAATAGTCCTTTGTAGGAGTATATCTTATCTTTGGATTTTTTGTTTCTATACTTTTCAGTATTACCATTGAAAGTTGTTCAATTGGGAGAGAGTTTTTGTCAAATTGTTCTAATGACTTCAGAATCCTATTAAAAGGAACATGGTATTCAGTTTCAGAAAAACTCGTGTTTCCTATGTGATTTTTTAGAGTATTCCATATTGGGGTGGAAATTGAACCTGGTGCAACAATTATTACCTTAATAGCGTATGGCTTTAGTTCTCTTCGCAGCGATTCAGAAAAAGCCTCAACTGCATGTTTACTGGCACAATATGCACTCATGAAAGGTGAACCAATCTTACCACCCAAAATACTGCTGATATTGACAATTCTTCCAGCAGGTCCTTTCAGTTTTCTATTTGTTCCCAGTAAGGGTAGAAAAGTTTTTGTACATAAAAATGTTCCAAGTATTTTAGTATTTATTTGGGTTATGAATTCAGATGTAGGCATATGTTCAACTGGGCCAAGGTTGGCAACCCCTGCATTATTTATTAAGGCTCGAAGCTTCCTTCCCTTCAAGCATTTCTCCACTTGAATTTTAGCTTGGAGTACTTGAGATTCAATTGTCACGTCCATTATTAGTGGTTCAAATCCAGGGCCCAGTTTTTTTGATAAGGCATCTGCGTCATTTTTGGATCTCACAGAACCAAATACTATGTAGCCCTTGTTTATGAGGACACGGCATAAATCTTTTCCTATCCCACTGGAACTTCCCGTAACAAGAACGGCTTGTTCCTTGCTCTTTAAGCTTTCCATAGTGAGTGCATATTCCCACTGCTACTATTAAGGATAAATTCAGCTTGAGATCCAGCTGCATAAAAACGGCTCCCAATCCATTTACCTTCCTCAGAGTAGAGTAAATCTAATTCAATATCTCCCGTCACTTTCCAGAGTGTTGCTGGTAAATCACCATTGACACTTTTAGCCATATCCGCACCAACTTTGGAGGTAGAAACTGACAATGGATCTCCGTCTTGAGTGCTAATCCATATGTTTCTTTTTAAGAAGTCGGGTGAGAAGTAACTTGTGGTCGCTGGATTACCTTTAACTAACCCAGAGAACTTTGAACCTTCAACCAAAAACCCTTTACTTGTTCGCTTTCCTTTTGCAAATTCTTTCTTTTTACCAATTAGCGTTTCAGAATTTAGTTTTATTAAAGTTCCAGATTCCCAAGTTTCTTTATTTTTGAGTTTATAAGAAAAAGCATCGAAGTTTAAAACCTTGACTGAGAGTTCCACGTCAACTTTGGCTACTAAAGTCTTGCCAGATTTTGACAAATTAATTCTTGAAAACCCAACGTCTAAACCCCTCCAAATTAGTGAGAAATAAGTTGAAGCTTGTTCGGCTAGAGAAATAGAGGGGTAACCTCCGGCAAAAACCGAGGCACAAGTTCCAATTAATAACTTTCGTCTATTCATTTGATCAAAAAAAGTATTAAAAACCTATTGTTGACATGGCCTTTATTGTTCAAAAGTCATGTAAGTCAAACTTGGATTTAGCATCATTTTTTTCTGTTGTACAGGAGATGAATTCATCAAACAGTTTAGAACAATTAAAATCTTAAAAATGTGGTAATAAATTGCTAAATATGTAAGAAAGCAAGAGTGTGTAGTTTATTGTACTGAGCATATGTTATTTGATACCGTCCCAGCACTAAAGAATATTGTGAAACTGTCCTCTCGGTTTGGTTGGCTAGTTATACCTTCGCATGTAATGTTGTGGATCACCCTAATCTTGTTCCTGACCTTTGTTTTCTCCTATGCAGATGATCATAAAGCCGAAGATAAACAGTCTCAAATCCTTTTAAACTATGCAGAAAAAATTGTCGCGAATGATCTTACCTCAGAATATTCATTAAAAATGACCAGATCTCGATTAGTTGAGATGCGAGGATATTTGCTGGAGCGTGAAAAGGTTCATTTAAATAAAGTAAAAAATTTAACAGACCAAATTGAGGCCATGGACTCGCCTATCTTGGATGATGAAATAATGTCAGACCAGCTTAGGGAATTACGGGAAAGTTTGAAATCGGATTTAGCTAGAGAGAGTTTTCCTTTAGCCTTCTCAAGATCTGCTAGGGAAAGGGCAGAGCAAGCTATTGACAAAATTGATAGCTTATTACTTGAGAAATTCAAATCAAAACTTTTGTCTAAAAGCTCTAGTCCTTTATATTTGTTTTCCTGGAATTCTACTATTTCAGAACTATCAGTGATTGGCCAAGAAATTGTAGGGCAGGCAAGTGAATCAGTTTCAAATTTGGGTAATAGTACAACCGGAGAAATAATGGTTTCCTTATTTTTTCTTGCCCTTGGATTTGTATTTTTTTGGTTGAGGAAGTTTTTTAATAAGGAAATGGAGGACAGAGCTGACTCTATGAATACGAAAAAATGGGAATCTATTTTTTTGGTTCTTAAAAATCTAAACCAATTAATACCTGCGGTGATAGGATACATGATGATCTGCCATGGCTTCAAGTTAACAGGAGTTTTTGGAGAATATAGTGGACTGTTTTTTGACTGCGCCCTACGAATTATTTTGTCCTTAGCAGTAGGAAGGTGGTTGATCTTGAGTCTCGCCTCTCAGAGTATTCAGGTAGGTCATTTATTCAGTTTTAGTAAAGAAAAAGAAAAAAAAGTTGTCAGGCTAGTTTCCCAGCTAGCACTATCCTTTAGTGCAATGTTATTTGTTGAAATGATTCACAAAGGTTTTAATTTAAGTGAAACATCACAGATAAATTTGTATTTTCCTATAGTTATAGTCAGTGCACTTGCTTTATTTTACCTGAGCA
>MDTG01109328.1_pt1 | contig 10277 bp, 9 predicted proteins | sample 811421 | NCBI WGS metagenome assembly MDTG01 (sample SAMN05326645, study PRJNA326480) | marine metagenome | isolation source: seawater | place: Pacific Ocean: South East | collected 2011
AAGTTGAAGATCAAAATCCAGTAAAGCCAGTGAGTTATTCTGTTGTAAAAGCAGGTCTAATTGGTTTAACGAGATATGTATCGACATATTGGCCAACAAGAATTAGATGTAATTGTCTTTGTCCAGGAGGTATATACACAACTCAGAATATAGAGTTCCTCGATAAAATTAAAGATTTAATACCTATGCAAAGGATGGCTAGAAATGACGAATATATGGGAGCAATTGTCTTTATGCTTAGTGAGGCTTCATCATATATGAATGGATCTATTCTGAGCATAGATGGAGGGAGAACATGTTGGTGATTATTATTGATCTTGGTTAATTTTTAGATATAGTATAGGTGTTATTATTATTATTCTATTGAGAAGTATCTACTCTATTTATAAAACAATAAAAAAAATAGCTATATTGAATATTATTTTGCTTTTATATATAGTAAAACAATATATTAAGAAGATAAAAGATCCTCAATATATTAAATTAAATAGTTATCAAATTTTTAGGAAATATCCTGATTTTGCTAATTATAAAAATATAGCTTTATACCCATACCTTACGTGGGATTGCATTGTTGTCTATAAAATATTTGAGCACTTTATCCCAAATTTTATTTCTATTAATTCAAAAGTAGATTGCTTTAGAAAAGATTATAGGATAAATTCTATAAATCTTTTTAAAGAGATTAAGCCAAGAAATAACAGTAAAATAATATTTAATCAATTCCATCAAGATATTAATGAGCTATTCAACTTATTGATAGATCATTTAAGTATCTCAATGGGTAAATATAATTATATTGCAGCTTTTGGCATAATTGATACGTTAATCAAAGAACTTTCTCTTGAATTTATATTAAATGGTTTTTACTATGATCAAATTAAAATTAAATATTTTTTAGATAATATAATTAAATCTTTAGAGAGAAATTTTAATTTAGATGAAGCCATTGTTTTTGCAGAAAGTGCTTATATCGAAGGCTCATTAATTCGAGCATATGCATTTAAAAAGAAAAAAGATTTATACTGCTTACATCCAGATGGAACCTTTCGAAAATTAGATCCATTAAATCTTATATCAGAAAGTTATGTATCAGATAAAATATTTAATAATATTGATAATCAATATTCGGGCTTTAATGAAAATCAAAAATATAATTCTAGTAATCTTTATTTTAGTAAAAGAATAAAAGGATTGGCTGAAGATTCAGACTCTCAATTTGCGTTTAAAAACAAAACTGAATCTATCAATTGTGAAGTTAGGAAGGTAATATTTCTTCATTCATTTAGAGATGCTAATAATATAAATTCGGACGAAAAATCTATTTTTAAATCATATTTACATTGGGCTGATTATACTATGTCTGTGATTTGCAAAAATCAAAATAATTGGTGGATAAAGGTACACCCTATGTCTTCATTTTATAAGAATGATTTAGACATTTTTGAATATCTAATTTCAAAACATAGTATTAATGATAACTTATATAAGAATTGCCCTTCTACAATAGATATTCTGAATAATAAAATGCCGGTTTTCACAGTTAATGGAACAATTGCGTTAGAGACGCTATCTACTGGTCGATACGCCTTTACAACTGGATCTAGACTCGATAATAACTTATCCCTAAAAATAACTTCAATAGAAGAGTATTTACATCTATTGAATATTCCTTTAGGAAAATGTAAAAGTATTTTAAAAAGTCCTGAATCAATAGAAGAAAAAGCTAAATTTATACTTATGGATACTAAAGCAAGGTGTGACCTCCTAAATATATTCCCTACTACAAGGATTCAATCATGGTCTAGCTTTAAGGACAGGATTGATTCACTATTATCTATTGGTGACAAAAGATATTATAAAATCTATTAGTAGATATAAAAATAGTATTTCATTGTATACTTCAGTTGTGCCAGTAATATAGAATCAGAATAAATTTCAAATGACTGCAAAGAAACAACTTAGGAAATTTCTAAGACCTTTATTACGATTTCGTTTTCTATCATCAAAATATATATATGCTTGCTTCTCTTATTTATATGAAAAATATAGCAAATCAGGAATGCAGTTTAGGATGCATTATGAATTTTTTCAGGATATTAATATAACAAATACAAGTATTATCCAAGTAATAGATTTTTTAAAACTCAATTTTAAAAAATCTAACTATAGGGTAATCAATAAAAGTATTGTTATAGTAGCAAATGAACACAAAAAATTAATTATAAAAAGATTCAAAAATAATCCCTTATCACAAATAATAATTTCTATTGATGAACTTGACTTATTAAATCCACTAGACTTTGATGAAATTTTCTGGTGTACAGATAATTATGATGAAGAATGTAAGTTTTTAAGATTGGCTTATAAAAATAAGATCATTGTAAAAACAATTCCTATTCATATTCCTACAAGATCATGGAATCTTTCTCCAAAGATGAAAAATACAATGTTAGATGAAAAAATCTCTCAAGAAAAAGATGGTTTTTTTAATCCTGGGCATGGTCTAGGACTTGACGCAAGTTATCTTCTTCAGTTGGTAGATCAACAAATGAAGCTAGAAGGTGAATTTGTTGAAATTGGATGTTTTAATGGATCGTCTGGATGTTTAATGCTTAATTACTTAAAAAAGTTTGATTTCAACAAAAAGTTTTATTTTTACGATGTATTTGATGGCTTCAATTATCAGGAAGCTTTAGAATCAGGTGATATAAAATGGAAAAATACTCATGTTACTGATGGGTTAAAAATAGTAAAAGATAGACTCTCTAAAAGATATTCAAATATTGAGGTTATTCAAAGAAATATATGTGAAATAGATTCATTAAAAGAAGTAAAATCAATATCTTTTGCAAATATTGATGTTGATATTTATGAGGCAACTCTTGCAGCCTTGCTAAAGGTTGACGAAAAACTAACTATTAATGGAATTATAGTATGCGAGGATTGTGGACATGTTCCGTCAATAAGTGGAGCTTTTTCTGCAGTATCAGAGTTTTACTATTCTAATAAAGATAAATATCTTTTAATTCATCTTGAAAGTGCACAAGCTATTTTAATAAAAAGAAAATAACGAAATATATTAAAAAATTCTTGTTAAATCTGTCTTGTCATTTATTTTCTTTTCCCTATATGAATTCTTACTACTAAATTTTATTCTTAGAGGATCATATCCAAATGTTCGCATTATAAAAGCAATAGGTTGAACTAATATAATAAAAATAATTCCTAGAATAATGCGACTATTAATCCATCCAAGTATATGGCCAAGTTGCATCCAAAATTTATATGGATAGAGGAGAAGAAGAGGTTTAGTTATTCCAATAAACAAAAAAGGGATTCCCACCCATAAAGTCCATGATCTAAAAAGGTGTCCACTAAGTGCAGGAAGTATGAATCCAATAAAGATGGGTAGTCCCAATCCAATTAGGAATCCAAATTCTCGGAGTTGTTTTCTTGAACAAGAAGTATTCATAATCAATCCAATTCAAATTCTTGTTTCCATTTTTCATCTTTCTCTGTTGTGGGTTGATTACTTTTATAAAGAATCTGATTTTGCAGAACGAGAACATCCATTTCTGTTCTCATAAAGCATCGATAAGCATCTTTTGGACTACAAACAATTGGTTCACCTCTTACATTGAATGAAGTATTTACAATAGTAGGACAACCAGTTTTTTGTTTAAATGCATTGATAAGTTTATAGTAACGAGGATTATTCCTTTCATTTACTGTTTGAATTCTTGCTGAATAATCAACATGTGTAATTGCTGGAAGAGTTGATCTTTGGATATTTAGTTTATCAATCCCAAAGAGATTTTTTTGCTTTTCAGTCATGTCTTTGCATAGATCTTGTTTCACTGGTGCAACAAACAACATATAAGGACTTTTGGTATTTATTTCAAATTGATTATGAACATCTTCCTCTAGAACTGATGGTGCAAAGGGACGAAAACTCTCTCTATATTTTATCTTGAGATTCATCGTACTTTGCATCTCTAACTTACGAGCGTCTCCAATAATTGATCTACCTCCTAATGCTCTTGGCCCAAACTCCATTGGACCATTAAACCAACCAATCACCTTACCATCATTAATTATTTTAGCAAGCTTCTCAAAAAGTTCTTTATCTTCAACTGTCTGAAAAGGAGCATTAATCTTTTTCAAATAATCTACAATTTCACCATTAGAAAACTCACAGCCAAGAAAACTACCTTTCATTGAATCATTAGGGTTTGTAGTTCTTTTTTTATTTAACTTTTCATACCATGCGATAAGTGCTGCTCCGATAGCAGAACCTGCGTCCCCACTAGCAGGTTGAATCCATATATTTTCAAAAATTTTCTTTTTAAGTAACTTACCATTTGCTACACAATTCAAAGCAACACCACCTGCAAGGCAAAGATTTTTTAAACCAGTTTCTTTTTGCAATGATCTCGCAAGTTTGATAACAATTTCTTCGGTTACGACTTGAATAGATGCAGCCAAATCCATATGAAACTGGGTGATTTCTGTATCATTCCCTCTTGGTGGAGCACCAAAAAGTTTATGGAATTTCCGACTAGTCATTCGGAATCCGCGATGGTACTTGAAGTAACTAATATCTAGTCTAAAAGTTCCATCATCTTTAATATCTATTAGATGGTTTTTAATTTCATTAACATAAGTTGGATTTCCATAAGGGGCTAGGCCCATTAATTTGTATTCACCTGAGTTAACTTTGAATCCACAATAGTAAGTGAACGCTGAGTAGAGTAATCCTAAAGAATGAGGGAAACTGATTTCCCAAAGAGGTTTAATTGCATTGTTTTTGCCAATCCAAGTAGATGTAGTTGCCCACTCTCCAACTCCATCCATACAAAGCACAACTGCTTCTTCAAAAGGACTTGGATAAAATGCAGCAGCAGCATGAGATTGATGATGCTCTGTGAAAAGTAATTCAGGTAAATAAGGTTTTTCTTTGTTAGGGACAAGTTCTTTTTGCAGGGCTATCAATTTCTTTTTAAGCAATGATTTGAGAAATAGTTTTTCTTTTAACCAAACTTGCATTGCTGCAATAAATGATCTAATGCCTCTTGGTGAAACTGCAAGATAAGTTTCCAATAAACGTTCAAAGGTTATAAGAGGCTTCTCATAGTAAACAACGGATTCAATATCTCTTAAATCTAATTTTTGAGATGTAAGGCAGTAGCGAATTGCATTTATGGGAAAACTAGAATCATGTTTTTTCCTTGTAAACCTTTCCTCTTGAACTGCCTTTATAATCTCCCCCTCACAAATAATTGCAGCCGCACTATCGTGATAGAAACAAGATATACCAAGTATGTGCTTTTTCACCTTGAAATAATTTTTCTTTTATTATAAACCTGGTTAGAAAAAAAGAAAGAATATTGAATTAACTTAGTTTTTATGATTTTTTATATAATTATGTATCCTTCTTAGTAAGAAATTCAATCAACTAATTATTTAAAATTAATTGCAATTCTTTTGCAATCATCATGTTTCCTTTATTAGTTAAATGAACCTCATCAATAAATACTAGTGAGTCTGAACTTATCCATTGACTTCCGTTTTGAAAAACCTCACAAAAAGACTTATCTTTTATGCATTTTGATTTAACAGCATCTAAAATTAATGGATAAAGTATCTCAAACTGAGGTTTTAAATACTTTGCTCGCATTTTCCATTCTTCTGTAAAGAATTCAAAAGGAGCCTTTGCAGAAAATAAAGTTGGATGTAAAACAGCATAAAAATCAATATCCTTACTTTTAGCAATTAAATATGCAGAATACCAATTGTTTACTAGATGTGAAGCAATCTTTTTAGACTTTGAAAAGTCTTTATCACAATTATAACCTTTTGCAAGATTCTCGTACTTTAAGTTATTGTTATTAACTAACAACATATAAGGTTCTATTAGGATTTTAGATATTCTAAATAGAAGTTGTTTGGAAATATTTCTAATACCAACATTACGATTTTTAAGTGCATTATCAATTATTAACTCTCTAGAATGAGTAGGAATAGCATTATTTTCTACTCTGCAACCATGCTCAACATCATTGTATCCATCATAGAAAATGACCTTTGATGGACTATAACCATCGCCTAATAATGTAATAAATTGGTTTAAGGCATTTCTAGAATTGTATCCTCCTTCACCAAAATTAAAAACAGATTCTCCAGTAATTTTATTGTAATTACTAGGAATTGTACTTTTATCAGAAACTCCAGTCCCCCACATTGTGGAACCTCCAAAGAACCAAATAGAGTTATTTAATTCTTGTCCAAGAGAATATCTAGTATTATATTTACCTAATATATTTACATGCTTGCTTTTAAACTTTTCTTTAGTCCATCCAAGAAAAGCCCTGTATCGGGTTGAGGTTTTAATACTATCTCTGTAAATCTCGTTTGCAATTTTCCTGCTTGAATAAACGGGATATTCTGCTCTTGGATCAATTAATCCTAATTTATCGTTAACACTTAATAAGGATTTAGATTTCTTAAATCCATAAAGCAAAATAGAAGGTAGAGAAATAAGAAATAATAAAATTAGAATATTTATTCCAATTAATTTTTTTGATTTTAAAAGTATTTTTAACATTTTATTTTTAGAAGATTGAATAAATAAAAGGAGCAACTACTGATCCTTGGGTAAATATTATTAAGGCACCCATTAAAACTATTGTTATAATTAACGGTGCTAACCAATACTTTTTACGAGCTTTTAAAAAGTCCCAAATATCCTTAGTTAAATCTAAAAAAGCTTCCATTAGTAAAAATAAACTAATTAAATCAATTTGCTATAATATATAATTCGAATCTAAAATCACAGAGGAACAAGGAGTGAAGCCATTTATTGAAACATAAATTAGTATAAGATATGGATTTTGAGTCTGACAATAGATTTTTTAATTAAATAAAAAGCATTAATCATTTATTAGGTTAATTATCTGATTTATGATAACTATATAAATTAAATTGTTTGCTTTGATAGAGATTTATTTCTAAAAAAGAGAAAAGTATATTTAATCTATAAAAGCTTCTTTTTTTCTTATGATAGCATTAATAGTATGTTATATAGATGAATTAGTCGCAATGAAAAAGGTAGCTCTATGCATAAGTGGTAAAATTGGCAATACAAGTGGTAAAACAGGTTTTAAGAAATCAGACCCTAAGGTTTTAATTAAAGCTTATGAACATTATAAAAGACATATAATTGATAAAAATGACGTTGATGTTTTTATACATTGTTGGGATACAGAATTAAGTTCGCAAATAAAAGATTTATATAAACCAAAAAAAGCAGTTATAGAACCACAAAAATTCTTTAAAGTACCAAGATATGTAAAAGCAAGTGAAAGGCCTTGGCAGTTCAAATCTAAAAGGATTAGAAGGCAAAGTATATATAGCAGGTGGTATTCAAATAAGATTGTAAATTTGCTAAGAAATGAATATGAAATAGATAATGGAATTGTTTATGATTTTGTAATGACAACAAGGTTTGACATAGCTTTTGAAAAAGATATAATTTTTAGCGATTTAGATAATGAATATTTTTATGCAGGTAATTGGTCGGTAGTAAAAAACAAAGAGGGGAAAGACTTATTCAATGGTGGTAGAGGCGAATTATATGATTTAGTCAAAGGAAATAAGGAAATACTAAAAGAGTTAGAAATCAAAAATTATGGTTATGAAAGCAATCAGACTAGTCTACTTGATCTATGGTTTATCTCTAATTCAATTCAATCAACTAAATTTTTCAATCTTTTTGACTACCTAGATGAATATCTTAGGCCTGGTAACTGTCCACTTAGTCAAGATCGACAGAGAATAATATCTCCTCATTTATTATGTGTTTATCATTTAAAGCAAATTAAATTAGATAAAAAAATTAGATTTAAATATAATATGTATGATGATTTCCCATTGGTAAGAAGAAAATACTATGGTGAAAGACAAATAGAGACTATAAGAAGAGAGCCAAGACTTGACAGATTAATTAGATTTTTGAAAAAAATAAAGTACAAATTGATTAATATTCTAAATTAATAAAATTTTAATAGATCTATATTTTTATTTTTTTATCAATTTATTATTTGGATTTTCATTGATCAATCTATATAGATTATATTTGCCTAAATAATATAATAGTTTACAGTATGGTTCATGATGAAGAGGTGAAATATTTATGAATATAAGAGCAGTTAAAAGTTTAACTCTAAAGACATCAAAATCATTTGAAATTAAAAAATCAAAAAAATCACACTCATTTTCAACTAGTGAGTTCTTTCGGTAAAATCCAAAATTAATTATATCTTCATTCTTTTCGATATAAAAATGATTTTTATTTATCAATTCATGTGAAATTATTAACCCATGTAATAATTTGGAGAAATCATAATATAAATCACCATATTCAATTATTCCTGAGAAGTCTTGCCTCCAATCTAATAAAGAGAATCCTGATAGTTCAGTCGATAAAATATTTTCAAAATGTAAATCTCCATGTATTCTTCTTGGTACACCTATCTTTAATTCATCCCAGTTAATTCTATTTAAAAGTTCATTAATTGAAGGTATACTACATCCATTCACTATTTCTGCAGAATCTTTTTCTAAAAATCTATTAAAAAATAATTGAACCCTTTGATATGTTTTATCTTTATAAAATTTAAGACAGGCTTCATGAAATTTTTTTTCATCATATTTTTCAATATTATAATTTGTCCAAAACTTATCTAAGAAAAGAGTCAAACTAATAAAAATATTTTTATTAGAAACCTTAGATAATGTTTTACCAGCTATATGCTTGTAAGCATACATATTCTCTTTTACGCCAATAATCTCTGGCACATAACCTGAAAGTATCTTGGATCGCTTTACTCTATTGCTTATAAATTTTTTATCATCATTGTATTTAATGACCTTATCAGAAATAAACCATATCGCTTCATTAGGTTTATCTAATATTTCTGGTGAATTAGGTGATTTAATTATATTCCTAGCATAATTAAGTCGTGAAATATTTCCCGTGTCATACCAGGTAAATGGAATGCCTTTAATAGAAATACTGTTTTTTAAGAATTGATCAATCGCATAAGATTCACCAATACTTATTGAGCCATAATTCTTTCCTGAATCCATGTATTCCCAAAACTTCTTATAATTATTAATACCTGCTAATCCAATATATGGTTTTTGTGAATTACTTGACTTAACTCCTTTTTCAAGGATTTTGACAATTCTATTTTCATTTATAGTAAGAGATCGGTAATTATCATCTTCTAATTCTATATTTCCATATCCTAGCCAGTTCTCATCAGGGATAGGAATTGATTCAGTTACAAGTGCATCATTTGGTGCAAAAACAAAAGGACAGTTAAGATAATTTCTGCATTGAAGTATTGAATAACCTAACCCAGAGCCTTTACCAAAGTATTTGTCTATAAAAACATATTCAAAATTATATTCCTGGTGTGCAAGATCTAAGTAATCTTTTAATAGAGAACCTTTATGTCCTAAAGCTATCACGAATGTAATATTGGTTGAAAATTTTTCAATGATATGAGATATAACAGGCTTATTATCTACAGAGACCAATGCTTTGTTGACATTTTTATATGATTTTCCAAGTCTTGTACCTAGCCCTGCTGATGGTATTAAAACTTTGTATTCCATTTTATTTATAATAAGTCAATGATTAATAAGAATAACTTTGATTCATCTTTTATTTTAGCCTTTAAAAGCCTTAATTGATTTTATTTTAAAATCTTCATTAAATTCAAGAATATCTAAAACTTTTATTTTATTACTATTATCTAAACAGATTTCTAATTCAATCGCTATTTTATAAGAATCCTCTATAAAAGCTAATGGTGTAGCTTTTATGTTTTTAAATTCTATAAATATAGACCTATTTGCTTCGATTACACTATCTATACCAATCGAGTACACGTTCCAATCTCTAAGTGAAACATCTAATGCAAACATCTTCTTTAATTTAATTAAATCTTTATTATTAAAATTATTGATGTAATCCATTGCCAATTTTTTCAAAGAAACCATAACTAAATTATTTATTTTGATAATCACTTTATCTAGACAGGCACTTTAAAGGAAAAAGTCTCTTAATAAAAATTAACAAAAGCATCGAGGTAGGTATTCGCTTTGTCTATTTTGTTTGCCTCTATCAAATTCATGTGTTCTTTTAAAAGAAATAAGTAAGCTAAATTTTAATTTCTTATTACAATGAATAATTCATATATTTAAAT
>MDTG01138439.1_pt1 | contig 10277 bp, 7 predicted proteins | sample 811421 | NCBI WGS metagenome assembly MDTG01 (sample SAMN05326645, study PRJNA326480) | marine metagenome | isolation source: seawater | place: Pacific Ocean: South East | collected 2011
TAATACTAATACTAATACTAATACTAATACTAATACTAATACTAATACTAATACTAATAATTTAGTAATAACTACACTATCTTAAATATATATAGATTATAATTTGTTCCAATTTTCATTATTAAATGGTAATAATAATATATTGCCTACTCTATTTTTCCAAAACTTCACTCGTTGATCAAATAATAATTCTTTTTGTGTTTTTGGATATAATGTATCAGACAACATTTCCGATTCTAGATCACTCTTTTTAGGTTTTACACCATAACAATTAGCCCCTAATTTTGTATAAACATTTGATACATAACCACCATTTACTCCTGGAAGTCCACAATCATATTCATGTCCTTCCTTTTTTTGTAAAACTTTCCAATCACTTTGACTTGTTGGATATAATCCTAATTGGTCTTTTGTCCAACCGTAACTACACCAACTTGCACCTTTTTTATTTGCCTCATTTAATTGATCATATGTTGCCATTTCACTACCCATTGCTTTACATACTGCTTTGGCATCATTATAGGTGAATCTATTTCCTGGAATATGGTAAACTTCATTATTATCAACAACTAAATTAGAAATATCTGTTTCGGTTTGAATTATTATTTCAGGTTCTTCTGTTAATCCATTTTTAAACTCCGTAATAATATTTATTCCATAAAAGTACGATAAACCATTTACAAAAATTAGTAATATAAAACCTCCCCATAAAATGGCTTCAATAAAAATTGAACCACCGTTACTATTATTTTCCCCATTACCCGAATTTCCTAAAAATGCAAATAGAATGTAATATATAATTATTATAATTATTAATACAAATAAAACCATCGGGTTAACAAAATAACTATTTAAAGTATCAAAAAAATCATGTGTTATATTGTTATATAAACTCATATTTATTATATATAAATAAATATTATATAATAAATATTTATTTATTTGATTAATTTGTGATATATAATTAAGTAATTTTCTGATAAAATAAACAATACGATTGAGTAGATATTAATTTTGATTCGGGAATTTCAGTTACACTTGTATCATCAAAATGATACCATTTATTATTTGCATTTTTAACAAAACTAGTATAATGTCCTCCTAAACAACCACCACTATGATTACATATACCAAATAAATTATATTTAAAACTATCATTATTATAACCAATAACATATTTGGTTAAATCCAAATTATATATTGGAATATCAACTAAAGTATTTATTTTTTTATTAAAATTATCAAATCTTTTTAAATCTATAATCAATATTTCTGGTAAATTCCAAAATAGTAATTGTTTATAAACATCTTCTTTTTTATTTGTTTTTTCATTATACCATGCATTATCATCTGATAATAATTCACTAACAGTATATAGATCAAAACAATCATATAAACTACAACCTTTTTTATTTATAATAGGAAGATCGATTAGGCAAAATGGTTCAGGTCTAAATGATAATATTGTTTTATTATCCAAAGATTTAATAACAGAAACATGTATTGCATAAAATAAATTTAATAATTCAGAATATGTATTTGAATACATTTCTTTTATCATTTTATAACATTCTTTAGCAAGCATATCTTTATCATTATGAATATTTCCAACTACAGACATAGATACTTTTCTTGTTAATGAATTATGAAAACAATCAATTAAAAAAATTAAAAATTCATGTAAATCATTTTGAGCAAATCCACTAAATAATTCCAAATTTTTTTCGCTGGAAACAGATTGAACACATTTAATAAAACGATGAGGAGCTATTATGCAATTTTTTGACCACATCATATTTTTCAAATTTTTCCATTCACTAAATAATAAACTATCATTAATAGAATTTAAATGTTCTTCCGTTTTGGATTCTATAATATGATCTAGATTATAACAATGTGATAAAATTTGCATACAAGAATTAATATAACATGTATTTCCCAAATTTGCCAATCCAGTCAAACCTTTATCTTTGTATTTTTCTATATTCATTATGGTTATATATTAATATAATTATTATTTAAACATATTTAATATATAATATATAATATATAAATATACAAAATATATGTCATATTTTCTAAATGATGATTATGATAATTATGAAGTTTCAAATAGTGAACAAATAAATAATTCTTCAAATGTTTCAAATGTTTCAAATGTTTCAAATGTTTCAAATAATGAAAATAATTATAATGTGATTAATCTTTTTTATAATCATATGGCATCAATAAATTCATATGTAAATACTGTTAATACATCAATAAATACAATAAATAATGGTATTAATTTAATGGAAAATTCTTTTCATACATTATCACAATTACATGAAAATTTAAATGTTAATTATAATAATTTATTTGAAGTAATGAGTAGAAGTAATTCTTCAATTCAAATTAGAAGAAGAAGAAGACGAAGAAGAGAAAGAGAAATAGAAGATGAAGAGGAAAATAATTATTATAGACAACAGCAATTTTATAATGAGCATGATAATGAATTTTATAATAATATCATGAATAATGATGATACAACAAACAATGATAATACAACAAACAATGATAATACAACAAATAATGATAATACAAGAAATAATGATAATACAAGAAATAATGATAATACAACAAATAATGATGAAGAAATTAGTATTAGAACAAATATAAATCAATCAAATGAAGTATTTGAAACAATATCAAATACAAATTTTAATATATTAATGGAGGATAATGTAGAAAACACATTATTTGAAAATATTGAATCTCCAATAAATAGCGAATGTAGTATTACACATGAAGAATTTAACAACGATGAGGAGGTATCATGTATAAAACACTGTAAACACATTTTCAATAAAGATGCCCTTAAAAATTGGCTACGCCAACACCAAACATGTCCAAATTGTAGATACAATATTTTAACTAATTCAAATTTGGTAAGTTATAGATCTTCAGATAATAACTATTATATCTTTACACCAAGACAATTTCGTCAATATATAGCAACAAATATTGTGAATAGTTTGTTTAATACAGATAGTTCGAGAAATGTTATTTCATTTGCAATTAGAAGATAAATATATAATTTAATTACTGATTTTTTTTGTTGAAATATATTCGTCGTTATTATATAATAAAATTTCTACAGGTGCAACTGGTTTTTCTATATAAAAAATAATTTGTAATAATTTATAAATATATTTATTATAAACATAAATTTTACTGTTTTTTAAATATTGAATTTTTTGTTTTTTAATAGATTTTATAAATAAAGCAGTATATAAGCAGTATTTTGGGTTGACTAGTCCACATTTTTTTGTATCAAAAATAAATTCAAAATATTCTTTTTTATTATATAATTCTAACCATTGTTGTGTAAAATTTGTAAAATCATCATTGGACAATATAGTACCACTTAAATCCACTTTTACTATTGGAAAATTATCATAATTATAGTTGGCAAACATATTATTAATAATTATATTTAAAATTAAATATTATTATTAACAAATAAATATATAAATTATCAAATAAATATATAAATTATTACTATTTATTATAATTTATTTTTGTTTCTATTCATCAATGAACCAAATGGATTCCAAAAAGGTAGGATAGTTGGTTTTTGTTTTAATACTTTTAATTCTTTGGATGATAAGAATTTTTTGTCTACTACAACTTTGAAAACATAATTATTAAACCATTCCTCGGACATATAAAAATATCCATTTAAATCTAAATTACTGTTGACATTATCTTTATCTTGCCCGTGCGAGTTTTCAATTAAAAACCCTTTTGTTTTACCTGAATTGAAGTTATATCCATGTATTACAACTGCATGATTAGGATAACCTTGTCTATAAGTTAATGCATCACATTTTTCCATAATATTGTCAAATCCAAAAATATCATTATAATTAAATCCTTTGGGGTCTAAAAATCCTTCTTTACGTGCAGTAAATTTACCAAACTCTACTCCAGTATATACTGCTTCTTCATTATCTATTGATTTCATGATTGCCTTTTTTATAATATCCATTGGAACATTAATATAGTTTTCTTTAAAACCATTCGTCATAATGTCTGTTAATTCTACATTATATAATTTATAATAAGGTATATTTTTACATGGATAATTTATTAGCATTACTTTGTCTCTAGCATTAAATGGAACATATTTTTTATAAAAATCTATAGGAGTAATATTTTCAATTGTATTATATTTATCTTCTTTTTTATTTTTTGTATAATATTCCCATGTAATTTTTTTTGGTGGTTCTCCCAAAAATATTACTAATATCTTATAACATTCTTCTAAAATATCTTTGATTAATTTATTTTTATTTTCACGCGATTCCATTAATTTTTTTGCAGATTTTATTAAATAATTATTGTAAAATTCATTTAATTCATAAGTATTTTTGCTATGAAAATGGTCATCCATATTTGTTTTTGGAACTATTCCATATTTTTCTATGAGACTTGTAAATTCATTCCACTGACCACCATCACTGGTTGTTTCATTTAATAAATAAATCAATTTCAAATCATTAATATTATAATTTTTAATATTATTCAAATTTTGTTTTTTGTAAGATATAATATTATTACAAAAAGTATTTGCTTTTTCTAATTTATCATAAAAAAATAAAAAATTTTGAGAGAATTCAAAATCTTCATTTAAATTATATTTCTTTATCATAGGTATACGCATAACATTTAAACATGCAAATAACCAACATCTTCCGCTATGTTTTTGATCTGTAATATTAGGTTTTATTTTTATTTTGTTTTTAAAATATTGTTTTTTATTTTGAAAATAATCCGATTTTATTATTAAATCTCTAAAATTAGTTTTAGTATTTACATTTTTTAAAACTTTATTTGTACGAGTTTTGTTAAATTTATTAGAAAAATTATTTATATTCTTTGTTGTAATATTAAATTTATTAATCATTTAATAATTATATATTAAAAATATTATAATTATTATAGAGTTTTTATAGAATATTATAATATTTATATAATTTAAGATAAATTATATAAATATGGGTATTAAAGATCAACAGGAGATAACTGCTTTTGATTTATATAAAGATGCTAAACACTCTAACGGTGCCCCTATAAGTGATAATAAAAATTTATATGACAATATAAAATATATAACTTCAATAGAATATTCTGCGTTAGAGGATATAAAAACCCCATATGATAAAATAAAAAAAAACTTTTTTGATAGTAATTTACAAAAAAATGTAGTTATTAAAACACCAATAAAAAGTCTTGGAAAAATACCTGAAACAACAGATACTTTAACAGGTCTTGGAAAAATGCCTGAAACTGTCGACAAGTGTAAAGAAGCTATTAAAACAGAAAAACCTAAATTTTTAACAGGACAAATGAATTTTTTTCATGACGCAGGAAGTTTTCCAGAAAGTTTTTGTGAAAAGGAAAAAGATTGCAAGTATTTTGAAACAATAGCTTCATATATTGATCCTGGGCCTCGTAAAGATAGTAATACTTTTATAGATACTACAACAGTTTCAATTTATCCGCCAGATATTTTATATCAATGTGGAATTGGTTACATGGGTACGAAAATAGAGTATCAATCAATACCAGAAGATAACAAATTTTGTAAAATAATTATAACATTTAAACCTTTTAAACATTTAAATTTAAAAGATATTAATACAATTACACTTGAAGGCAAAATTAACAGATATGGAAATTTTAAAGACATTAGTGTAAAAGTTAATGGTGTTACATCTTTAGCTTTAAATTATGCTTATAGAGAAGCATTACAAAAATTATTTAAAGGAAATAACGCAAAAAATGAATATATAAATTCTATTGTTAATAATCCTGATCCTATTGAAAAGATAATTGCTACTTTATATTATTTATGTAAAGAATTAGGTGATACATATCAAGCTATTATTTTCAAAATGATAATAAATCATTTAGAAACAACACCCCCTACTGTATCTCCTTTAATGGGGTTTCAAGTAGAAAAAGGTACAAAATTTTCCTCCTCCACACCTTTAAATGATTTAAGGAAAGATAATTGTTGCCTATCAACTAATGACTCGGTTTTATTTTTAAGAAGCAAATCAGATGAAATAAATATTCCAGTATTACTATATAATCGTGGGTGTGTTAGGTATTATTCACCACTTTCAAAACGAGAAATTATAAAAAAAATTTTAATTGATGAAATAAATAGTGCAGTTTTTGAAAATGAAAGTACAATTAGTTTTTTGGATAATATAAGTGAAGTCACTATATTTAAAACAGGAGCTAGTGATAATAAAATTCAATTAAATCTTGGTAAAGAAACAGATTATTATGATCCTATAACTAAGGATAAAATTAAAATTACATGTAAAGAATTTTTAGAATCTATTATTCATAATGTTCGAACAGTTAATCACTTTTTAAATGGTTTGAAAATGTATATAAATAGTATTATCTCTCCACCTCCTCCTACTCTTTTGTCGTCTCCGGCACCTTCTACCACTAACGAAAAATTACAAAACATACGAGAAAAAAATATTAGAGATGTAAATGAAACTTATAGACAAATATGTGAGGTGCTTCCAAGTTTGTTAGACGGGGTTAGTATAGATACTAGTCTTATGCAAAGTATTAAAAACAACATTATTGCTTTTAAAAGTTTACTAACTGTAACAAGAAATGATGATCGTATAATTTTATATCAAACAAAATCAATATTTCAACCTATATCATTATTAAAACCTGATAGTAAATTGCGTGATATAATGAAACAATCTTCTTTTTATCAAGCTACGGTGGGTAATAGTCCATTAAAACTCACATCTTTTAAAGACTGGTTACATGCTAAGCAAAATCGTTTAGGTGGGAGTATAAATATAACCAGGCTTTTTAAAGGTAAAAAAGATAGATTGAGAAAGAAGTCACAATACGATAATTTTATTTTTCTTTATGAAAATTTATTTACATATATAAATTGTTTTCCACAATTATTATACTGTTTTAATGATTATAAATATTTAAATAACTTTATTAACTTATATTTAATAAATAATGAAGAAAGATTATTAGTAAATAAAGAACAGGTTTTACCAGAAGATTTTGAAAAATATTTAGAAAAACTTATTATAGAATCTCAAAAGTATAACCCTGATAACCCAGATACAATAATAGATAACTTTTTACACAATATAGAATTAATATCAAAAAATTTTAATACAGAAAAGCTTTCTGAAAAAGAAATATCATATGAAAGTTTTATTAAAAATAATACAATAAAAAAAACAAACAGAACAAAAAAATTAACCAAAATTTTAGGGGATTTTATCAAGCGTAAATCAAATACATTTAAAGTATTAAGAAAGAGAGTTAAATCTCCATCAAGAGGATCAAAACCTAAAATTAGTTATAATTACAAAAAATATTCTCTTGATAAATCTTCTAGTAAAGTAAGTCAATTAAAAATAAATAAGCGTGGAATTACAAAATCAAAATCTAGAAAGTCTAGTTCAACTAGAACTCTTAGATCACCTAGAAATCCTAGAAATCCTAGAAATCCTAGAAATCCTAGAAATCCTGGATCATCTAAAATAGTAAAAATTAAAATAAACTAAAAATAAAATAATATTAACTTTCAGATAAATATTTTACTTCAATTTGTTTAAATATTTGTCAAACAAACATGCTTTAACTTCTTTACATCTTAATTCTTCATATTTTTTTATATATTTTTCCGGTTCCGGCCACTTTTCCCGTAATTTATCTAGTTCTTGTTCCCATGTTAAATTCTTTTTATTATTATATTCTTTTAAATAAAATTGCCGTTCTTTAAATTCAGGAATTTTCTCTAACGTTAATGCAAATAATTGTAACAATGGTTTCATGATTTGGTTACTAATATAATGTCCATAATCTAATTCTAATTTATTTTCATTAATAAAAGTGGGTGTTTCTATTTTTTCACCTTGCAATGCTTTCTTATTACTATTTTTAATATATGCATAATTCATTCTATCTCCTGCTCCTGGTTTATTTCCAGCATCTCGTTGACCAATTCTTTCCGCTAAAACTTTATGGGCAATTTGATTCGGATTTTTATAATATCCTCGCAAAGCTTTTGTCACACATAATTTTTCAATCGAATATTTACCTCCGACAAGATTATCCAAACAATTATACACAAAATTTATAGATTTTTCAACAGATTTATCTTGCATCAAAATATTAACAACACCACCATAAATATCTTTTACAATTGGAGCATTATCTCGTCGTTTTAACACAATACCCATAAACTTCATTTTGCCTTTATCTGGATCTTCCTCATATAACATTCCAACATACCGTTTTTTAGACAATAAAGCCCATGGCCAAAACGTTTTTTCATATTCTAAATCATGCGGATTTTTTAAAAATTTACTGGCTAATTCACCTGCTTCTTTTGCCAATTCAATAGTATAAACTAATGCTTCTTTATTAATTATTTTCTTTTTAGTTACAGCATCTACTAGATTAAATTTGAAAAATACAGAATCAGTGTCCCCATATACACATTCTGCATTTGTAATAACTTTTCGACCATCACTTAATACTATTTCTTTATTTTTATAGCATTGTTCTATAATTTCTCTAGCATAAAATAATAATTTACGACCTATTGCAGTAGTAGCTGCCGCAACATCAGGGTCAAAGAATGCACTTGTTTCAGCACCTGTTTGACCATATACAGAATTGGCTGTTACTTTAATACTTAATTGACGTTTGTCTAAAATATTTTTCTTGAATTCATCTGCTTCTGTTTTAATTTTTTTTCGTGTGGTTTTACGAGCAAGTAATAATTCTTCTAAAATAGATGGTACAATTCCTTTTCCATCAGGAAATTGAGCAAATCTACAAACTTTATATCCTACAACAATTTTTGTTAAAGCTGCTTTAGGTGTTTTACGTATATATTTATATGTATCAAATGTAATATCAACATAACTATAACCCTCTGATTCTAAATTATCATATATAAAATTGCCATCTTTGTCTTGTTCTCCAGTGCTTACTAATAAGTTATGACTCAAGTCATATTCTTTAGTCCATACTTTGGTATCATGTGAAATATTTTCACTAATCATAGACGAAGGATATAGAGAACTATAATCAACACATGCAACCGGATCTTTTAAATATAAACCTACAGTAGGCTTAAAAACATGTGCGCCTTCATATCCGCCAGAACCGCTATTTTTCTCAATAACAGGCATAAGTGTATTTTTTTCACCACATTTTTTTGACACATAAGTAGCTAATTTAATTCCTTGTCCTCGTAGCAAAAGGAAACTTAATGGAACATCACATAAATTAGACATTTCTATTTTATCAGTAATAACATCTACTTTTAATAGTAAATAAATAACATTATCACAATCACCAAGACAATATTTGCCAACCGTCAATCTATCATAATCTGTTCCATTTGATAAAGCAAATATTTCTTGGGGGGATACGTCATCTTTTGCTAATCCCCAATTAAATTTGTAAGTTTTTAAATCAAAATCTTCACATGCATCAATAATAAATGTTCCTTCTGTCTTGTCAATATCTATTACTTCGAATTTTTTGCCTTTTTTATATTGATTATTGCTATAACCTACTTCTTCAAATTTAACATATGAACCAATAGATAATCCAGTTAAATTTTTACTATAAATTTTAGTACTATTGTTTTCCAAAATTTCGCTATTTTTCACAGAATCACTTATAAAATATGAAGATACATAATCTAATTTGTTAGAACTTAGTGTAAATTCTTTTCTAAAAATTACGCACATATCAATAATAATACGTCCAGGCATTTTAGGAAACCGAAGATTATATTCTCCACTTGCTAAAACAATTTTGCTATTTTCAATATCTTCTTTTTTGGTTCTCCAATCTTTATTAATACATACTTCATACTTCATTTTTATTTCTAGATAATTTTAAAAATTCTTCAACACATTTCAATTCTTGGCACCGTTTAAACATGAAGTCAAAATCAAAACCAGTAATATTATAACCTGTAATAATGTGAGGATTTTCAGATTTAATTATTTTTGTAAATTCTAATAAAACTCCTTTTTCACTAGATTTTCGAATAATACTAACATTATTTTCTTTAACCCAGGATTTATATTTTTCAGGAACTTTGCATCCACCTTTTACAATAATAATTCTTTTGTTTGGATGTTTTTCACTATATTCAATAAAGCTCATACCAATGAAAGTAACAATGTCACCTTCTA
>MDTG01163159.1_pt1 | contig 10277 bp, 10 predicted proteins | sample 811421 | NCBI WGS metagenome assembly MDTG01 (sample SAMN05326645, study PRJNA326480) | marine metagenome | isolation source: seawater | place: Pacific Ocean: South East | collected 2011
GTTATTTTAGCGGAACCTTATATTCGCACTCTTTTATTACTCGCCTCAGCTGCATATCTAGGCTATCTTGCTTTACAGATAGCGATGAGTGGCACTAAGGTTGCGTTTATTGAGCTAGATGCCCCTGGTTTTTTTGCAGGCATGACGCTCCAATTCATCAATCCTAAAGCGTATGCCGTCCATACAACTTTCTTCACGGGCTTTGCTTTTTATCCAGAAAGTTTTTTTTGGGAAACTACCGTAAAGCTTATCATTATGAATTTTCTTTGGATTAGTTTACACCTATGTTGGCTATATGCTGGTTTCAAACTCAACGAGCTAAATCTTCCACCACAAACCCAGAAGAAAATTAACGGCTTCATGGCAGGATGTCTATTAGTGGTAGTTAGCTTGCCTATTTGGTCAATTATGACACCTGAATAAAATTTTCCTTATTTTAAAATTTGGTACCAAGCATGTGCTCTCAAATTAATTTTTAGCTTCTTCTATGATGTTTGAACTCTTTATGATTTGCCGTTCTCAAAATATGCTATTTGATCGAATTCTATATTCTTTAAAGCCCCAAACAACACGCGCAATCCGATCTATAATGTTACGCATTACTTCAGTAAAAAAACAAATTAAAAGAAGAGACTGCATCCGATAGGATGCACCCAAACTAAAATTCATTCCTATTAAGACTTAATCCACAACTACCAGGCCTGCGAAAATGCAGAGAGTTGCTCTCGAAATTATGTATTAAAAATAGTGCGGCTAAGTTCCCTTAAAGAAAACTTAGCCTGATTCTTTGTTACTATTAGTTGGAATACTAAATAGCAGACAAATTTATCGCAGCCTGTTTGCCGTTGTTACCATCTTCAATATCAAATGATACTTTTTGATTGTCATCTAGACCGGTCATTCCAGAGTTTTGTACTGCTGAAATATGAACAAAAACATCTTTGCTGCCACCATCGGGTGCAATAAATCCGTATCCCTTTGTTGAATTAAACCATTTGACGGTACCAGTGGGCATTTTGACAACTCCTAAATCTATTTTGTCATAAGGACCCTTATATGTTGAAGCACAGCATTGCAAGTCCAACACTTTACTATGACTTTATGATCACTAAAATAAAATCAATGTTGCAACGGGAGACCAGAGTCTTGCAGCTTCAGACTTTATTTCAAGTAGTTTACGTATGGACATAATATCACATTAAATTTTCAATGCTGAAATTAGTCACATTTAATCCGAGTTTTAATATGTAGGTAGATTGTCAATTGAGCATCGGCAAAGACTAACTCTTTTAACGCCTAATTGATATTTCTTTAAAAAACATTGTTTTCCCTCAAGTTTCAGGTCCAAAAAATTTTATTACTAGAAGGCGACAACAGTGATATTTGTTTTGTTCCAGTTTTATGACTGATTACAGTCACATTTGAGATTGCTGTCTACCTATAAAATCTTACTCTAGGCGAGAAAAGAAAGGTGCCGTGATGACCTCTAAAATAAAAACACTTGTAGTAGAATACTTCAGAGGAGTTGATGATGAAGATATCACCGCAGTCCTAGGTACATTACGGTTTAACTGCGTATTTTCGATTGAAACTCATAGAATTAAATTGCAAGGCCATTATCAAATTGCTGAGATGCTCCATCGCCTTTGGAAAAATCATCAATGGGTGCGTCACGATCACTTTCATTATGTTGAAGATATATCAGCGTCTGATCTTGCTGTGCGATTTCGGGTGACGAACAAACTGCATAGTAATAAATTAATTTTCAAATCGAATTGTAACTTTTTTACTATGGAAGAGAGTAAATTCTCGGAGATCCGGGTATATATGGCAGGCGAAAACACACTTAACTTAAATGAAGTGACTTAAAAAAATCAGAGGCATAATTTATCTAGGTAGATCTAATAAGTGCGTCTAGGATGTAACAATAGCGACAATTTAGTTTTTAACTCATTAAAATTCGTATAAGCTTAAAGCTAAATATTATGGCTATAGATGGAAAAACTGTGAACGATGAAAATAGCTGTTTGCCAGTGTTTGCCAACAAACGGTGAAATTGAACAAGCCTTTGTTAACTTAGAAACTAATTTATCCGCAGCTTCTAAAGCAGATGCACAAGTTGTTATCTTCCCTGAACTTTTTCTACCGGGATATAATCGACCAGACCTACATAAAAAGCTTTCGCAAAGTAAGGATGATGAGTGGTGTGATCGGGTAGCTAAAATAGCTAATTCTTACAAGTGTGCATTGGTAATCGGTTGGGCGGAACGTGAAGGTGATAAAATTTTCAATGCTGCTAGTTGTTTCGGAAACGATGGAAATATAATTGGCCATTATCGCAAAATTCAACGTTTTGGGCCGATGGAGCATAAGAGTTTTGGAGCTGGGGACCAATATGCGACTTTCGATTTTTTTGGCCAAATGGCCGCAATTCTCATTTGTTATGATGTGGAGTTTCCACAGCATGTAATAGCTTTAGCGGAGCAAGGTGTAACTTTGATCTTTGTCCCTACCGCGAATCCTGCCGGATACGAACATGTTTCAAAAATACTTGTTCCCGCCCGTTCGTCAGAAATGGCTGTGACCATAGCTTACGCTAATTACTGTGGGTCAGAGAATGGTTTGGAGTTTGCCGGTAATTCAGTTATCGTTGGACCCGATGGAAAACCACTAGTGAGCTCTGGAACAAATGAGGCTTTGTTGATAACCAGTATTAACAATGATTGTGATCCTGAATTTCTTTCATCACAGTTGACAGACTATACAAACCTGTCAAGCTAATAACTTTCAAATTAATTTTCAACATGGTTGATTGCAGTACGATTTTATTACAAAATAACGCATTGTACGACTTCTTCTGTCTGCTGATATGCTCTTACGTTTTCGTTTGCAAAGCGATCACTTCTCCGGTTATTTAGCAAGCTTTTTAACCAGTTCGGGAAATGTATCCACAATGATGTCATGGTTAGGATTTGGATTTGGATCTGGTGGGCCAGATGGACCCCATTCATTTGGTCTTTTTACAAAGGCCGTCTTAAAACCAACGGCTTTTGCAGCATCTAAATCGAAATTATGGCACGCTACCATGCAAATCTCACTCGGAGGTAATTGAAGCCACGCAGATACAGTTTCATAAGGGGCGGGTAAAGTTTTATATTGCCCTATCCCTTCGCACGAAAAAACAGCGTCCCAGGACAAGTTATTTCGCTTTGCTGTATCCAAAATAATACGAAAGCTTAGTATCGTGAATGAGCAGCATAAGAACTGCTTTCTCAGCTGAAACAAAGCATCCGGGAAATCATCCCAAACCTCAAAATTATGCGGGACATCAAAAGCTATGACTCTGCGATCTTCTTCCGAAAAAAGATCAAGCTCAAATTCTTGACATAATTCCTTCAATACCATTCTGTGAGCATCATCAAAGTTATACTGAGGCGGTTCTTTTTGACCCAGATTGATCATCTTTCCGAGAGATCGGCGCCTCAACTCATTTGCAATGTGATGCCAATCTCTTTCTAAACCATGATCAGCCCCGATACTTTTAAAAATCGAATAAAACCCCGTGTGCCAATCCAAGATCGTCCCACCGGTATCAAATGTTAGAGCCTTAATATCTTTAATAGCCATTTCACATTTATCCTTTGCCTTTTTGTCCACATGAAAACTTATTCTTATAAATTATGCATCCGCAAGAATTAAGAATTCTCCTAATAATCATTACAAAGCCTTTAGTCTGGGCCCTTAAAATTTGACGCATAAATCTCCAGTCTAAAATTAAGCAGTATAAAGTAAATGTAATCAGGTATTGCTGTACATAGAAGGGAAAAAGGGGTGCTAATCTTCCCTTATTCTCCAAACTATCTTAAATCTTCTTGATTTTCATAATAGTGATAGTGAGAGTTTTAACTCGAGTAGAATCTACTGCAGAACATTTTCAAAACTACTGCCATTTTAGTTTAAATTGTAAATTATCAAATTGACCTGCTAAAAGGAATTATCAGAGTTCAAGCCAAAGGCTTATTTCTTAGACTTCTAAAAATAAACAAAATCAAACCAATTAAAATAAGACCAATCACAAGAAAATAGCATGTCCATTTGATCATACAGTAAATTGAAGCTCTTTGAACGCTGCCAGACGAAAAGGTGCCGTCCAATAAATATTGATTACAGATGACCGATAATTCAAAGTTTTCCATAAAATCGAAAAATACCTGGTTTAGCGGAAAAAGATTCAACCGACCTAAACGACTCTGATTATATTTTAAAAAGAATGAAACCCAAACCACGTGCATTATACCATAAATAAGGGCAAAAATCATGTCCCAAATTTGAAGTAATTCGATATAAGATTTGATCTTTTCTTCAGAACGTGACGTCAAAAAGTCAGATATTTTTGTTTCGTTAAACCCGAAGGCTGTGCCTAAAGATTGCACATTTGCGTTGGGAACTTGAAACTCTAAAGCTTTACCAATGAATACAAAATACAAGAAAAATAGCCATACCAGCGTTATAGAAATCGCTAAGTAAAAATTTGAGCACCGATAAAAAAACTTTGACAGTTTATTCATAATATCCTCTAAACATCTGCCTTTATGGTTAGCATTAAGAAGAAAGTCAAAAGTAGACGCACTCAAAAGTAACGTAAAACGGGATGAATGGAATTAACTCTACGCATTTCGAAAAAAACTGCGTCATATCTTATGGCAGGAAAGATACTGATTTCTTTTACCTAACCTCCAGTGAGAACATATTTCAAAAGGACTCAGCGGTATATCTAAAGGTTTGGCTTGATTTGAAGATATTTTTTTTCAACACTGAACGACAATTTTAATTTTAATAAACTTCTATGTTCGATGACTATTAGGGAAAGTATTAATGATCACTCCATGGGACTACGCCAACACCGAATTGCCATGCACGGATCCAAACCGATCAGAGCATATGAAGGAAATGGGTACAATGGGTTGGGAACTGGTGTCAGTTACTTCTAATCCAGCAACAGGTGCGCATGTTTTTTTTTGGAAACGACCCTTGGAAGATAGCCAAAAAAAAGCTTCTAACGGCAATACCTCAACCCATGAAAGTCCACTTAAAGAAATGTCTAAAGCTAGATTGGGAGAGGTGCGGGCCACCAAACAAGAACCAATTCGTGAACATAAATTCAATCAGGAGATACCTGCATCAAACTACGAATTGCTTCCCAAACCGCAAATTGTAATGATCGTCAAATACCGACCAAAAGAAGGATGCTTCAACGAGTTCCGAGATGAACTTTACAAAAGAGATTATCCGAACTGTATCGCTAGACATATGGGCTTCAATAAACAGAAAGAGTTCATTTGTTTAAGCCTAATGGAGAGTATTGATGCTGCGCTTGATCTGGAAGGTGTCGGTACGAACTGGTTAGATTCGGTGGATCATTTGTTGATCAAATACCCAAATGGCAGTCGAACGGAGTCCTTTTCGGGGCCGGTTTGGGGTTGGTACCCTAACTTTGAAAATTTTAAAATTTTCTACAAGCATTCTAGAGAATTCAATGTGGTTTTGGTAAAAATGAAGGCATCCAAAATTGACGATTGTAAAAAACTGATTTTAAGGCCATCAAACGCACCAAACAACTTGTTTAAATGCGTGGCTCAATACAAAGACACGGATGATACAATTATCCTTTTAAGTTTAGATGCTCTGAAAGATCAAGTGAGTACAGAGGATAACTTTGAAATCGAATATTGTTCGTTACTGGAACAATTAATTGTTAAAGAGGAAACAAGAAAGTTTTTTTCTGGCCCAGAAGACTTTGTTTGGTTAAACAAAATTTCATATAGTAATAGTCAAATAAAATAACTCCAAAGAACCAAATTCCAATTTCACGGAATTTAAGGCTATTGTACTAGATATTTTGCAAAGCAGACCGCGTTTAGGCTCTCAAAATCAAGCTATTTGCTACCTCTTTTGAGAAAAAGATAAAATTCCTTACCTCCACTGAGTAAATAAATTTTAATTAATTTTACCGTGCGACCCTTCGGCACAACCACAATGTGTTCTGGATGTAATCCGAATTATCACCTCATAAACAGTCACTGTTCTGCTCAATTTCAATCAATCGCGCTTGTGGAAGTGGCAGTCATCCACTCCAGATTTCTGGTCCACCCAAAAGTTTTGGATCAGTTGTCCCAACAACACCATGGTTCTTATAATTGTAGTCAAATAGTGACAGTACATGCCTAATTACTTGAAGCCTCGCACGTTTCTTGTCGTCAGATTTAACCACGCACCAATTTCCGAAAGCGTGATTTGTTTTTTCAAAGTTTTCCTTGATTGCTTCACTGTATTCTTCCCAGAAGGAAAGCCCCTTTACATCAATGTCCGATAACTTCCACTGCTTTAGTGGATCATGTTCTCGTTTTAAAAAGCGATTTAATTGTTCTGCTCTGCCAACATTCAGCCATATTTTTATCAAAATAATCCCTTCTTCTGCCAACATTGTTTCAAACTGAGGCGTCTGCAAAAAAAAGTTATCTAGTTGTTGATCATTGCAAAATCCAAAAACTCGCTCAACAACAGATCTGTTATACCAACTCCTATCGAAAATTGTCAGTGTACCTGCGGTCGGCAGATGACTGATATATCTTTGAAAATACCACTCGCCGCGCTCTCGTTCCGTTGGTTTGGCTAAGGCAACCACGCGAGAAACTCTTGGGTTCAGATTTTCTGTTGTTGCTCGAATACAGCCTCCTTTTCCGGCTGCGTCACGACCTTCAAAAAGGATTACAACCCTTTTTGAATTAATCTCCAGCCAAGCTTGAAACTTTGCAAGTTCAATCTGTAGGCCTGCCATTTCCTCAAAATACCTAGTTTTCGAAAGTCTTTTTTTGTATGGGTACGTCTCGTTTAAAATATCCCTTTTGCCACTTTCCAGTATTAATTGTTTTAATTCTTTTGGTGCCTTTTCATTCAGAAATTGGCTTACCATACCCTCAGCTGCTAGTGACATAACCTACCCACCGCCCAGTTAAAATTTACACACTCTCTCGTGTGTATTGATTAAGATGTACCTGTCAACAAAATACAAACACTTTTTTTAGTTTCAGACAATAGCATCTTCTAACGAGCCAAAAACTAATCAATCCGGAGGGTGAAGTCTGTTAATTGAAGAAAGCATATAAAATCAAAATTCATCTTACACTTTTCTTTTGTTGAAGTAACTTCCATTTGTTGACGCGGCTAATCCCAGTACAAAACCTTTTTAAAAACATAGGTTAAACTATTTTTTTCACTGCCGTTTCTGTTGATGGCATGGAATACCTTTAAGGCGATTAAATTGACTACAAAAATCGATGGAAATAAAAGTGAAAGTATTGCTCGTTCCGATGAATGGACCTCTTTTAATTTGGTGCCAGCTGCTCCGGTACAAACAATTGGCAAAGTATTCAGGAAGCGTGATGCTCTTCACAAGGAAGTATCTGAGCAAATTTTGATGGCAGCGAATCCTTCTTATGCGCCTATGAAAACCAGATGGATTACGGGAATTGACGGTAACGTTCGAAGAGTCATGGTGCCAAAGAAATTAAAGAAGTGGTGGGTCATCTTGCCGAATGGGAAAATTCAAGTTTCGGTATACTGGAAGAGAAAACGTTTGGAATTGGAACCCGGAAAAGACGCCATCGAAATAGACGGTAAATCGGAATTGGTGGCCACCTTGGAGAGTGTTCAGCGAAGCATCGATCATGGAGACTTTGACACTTTAATTTAATCCATATGCATAAATTTGGTTTAAACTTTCGTTTGGAAATTTCAGTTCTGTGTTTTGACAAATATTTAGTTGATATAATTAACTAGAAATTCCGTTAGTTTTAAAATACTAAGGTCATGAAAACATACATTTATTTGACTGCTATTATAGAATAGAGTTATGCGGCCTGCCGGATGTCGTACACAAAGTGAGCGTCTTTTACCGCCCGGAGCAAAACACTTTCGGCTTCCTCGTTGCTTATCGCTAAAACGGGAATGTTTTCATGTTGTTGAAATTGGCAATTTACAAAAGACACCAAGAAAGTTTTCTTTTCTGAACTTTTCATAAAATATCCCTCCAGACTAACTTTCTTAAAATTTTAATGGTAATGAGTCTATTTAATTAATCGGAAAGCAGATTTAAAATTAATTAATGTAGATGGAACGCGTTTATTTCATTAAAACAAAAGTTCATCCATGAAATATTAGCCAATGGTACGCTGTATATGAAGTTTTTCGACTTCTGAAAGCGCAGACTGTCTAATCTGAAGAATAGCAGGACACATTATATTAGCTTTTACACCAATTCCTTTAATAAGCCTTGGTCACGATTATAATTTTTATCAAAACAATATTGCGGTTCTCCAATCCTTTCCAGTTATCACAAAAATTAAATGTAGAGACTCAACATCGAAATCATGCAAAGTGGATCACATCCTATAGGTTGATATATTCTCCCTAATGATTTGCTAACGAACAAAACTTTGCCTTTATAATTGAGAAAACTTTCTTTTACTTCATTAAGAAGAGACAAAACCGCATAAGATTAGGTAATATTAGTGAATTGTTTTAATGTTTATGAGACTTAGCTTACATTTGTAAGCTTTTTATAATACCGTTGTATCCCAATACTATAAATTTGACGATTATTCCATGAATTCTAAACCAATTTTCAGCAGTGGTACATATACTCTTTCCCTGGATTACGCAGCTGCGGCATCTGTTATATATGATGCTGATGCGTATGATAATGATGGCGAAACACTAACTTATACTCTTCTGGACAGCATTAATATCTCTGTCGCAGGCGATGAGATAAATGGCAATATAACAATCGCAATGTTCGATGACGTTGCTCCTTTGCACGTAAACAGAATTGAAACTTTGGTGATGGAGGGAGCATATAATGGGGTCATATTTCATCGAGTAATTGATGGTTTCATGGCACAAACTGGCGATGTCCAATATGGAAAACTGGATGGAGGAAACTTTATTAATGCTGGCCTTGGTGGCTCTAGCAAGTCAGATTTACCCGCTGAATTTTCAAGTATTCCATTCGAAAGAGGGGTTGTAGGTATGGCTAGATCATCTGAACCCGATTCTGCAAATAGCCAGTTTTTTATGATGTTCGACGATTATTTTTCTTTAAACGGCTCATATACAGTTTTTGGTCAAATAACGGCGGGTCTAGACGTTCTAGATGCCATAAAACGGGGCGATCCTTACGCCAATGGAAAAGTTGACTTAAATCCCGACTACATGGCAAATGTAACCTTCAGTCCAGCCAATGAATTATTTAATATAAATGCCTCTAGTGGAACAGTTAGTCTAAATAGTGCCCCTGATTTTCAACTTTTTGATGCAGGTGAGTTTGTTGTTTCCGTAAGTGATGGAAATGAAAACGCTTACCAAACAGTAAACCTCTCTCTTCCCGAACAGCGAATAGATATCAGTGTGTACGAACCCAACGGAAGTAAAACACAACTCTCTAATCAAAATATCATTTTTAGAGATGATTTAGAAACTACCCTTTCTATTAACAATGGCACTCTGGCCCCAATTTCACATGATCTCAGCTTCACTCATATTGAACTAAGCTCACAGAGCTATAATCGCGGAATTTCTATCAATGATGTCGTACTACAACTCCGAGATATCGTTGGCTTGAGCACTTTAAGTGGGAAACAGAAGACTGCTGCAGATATAGATGGTGATGGAACAATTGGAATCAGTGATGTTGTCTCAGTTCTACGTCATATTGTGGGCCTTGATACACTAGAGAAATGCGCCTTAATTGATAGCTCCGATCAGCTTGTCAAAAGCCTTACGACATCAACACTAGCTAACCTAGAAATCATTCAATATGGCAACGTTGACCTTAGTTCTTCATTTACAGATATTGCATAGTTCGTTCATCTGGTAAAATTTTGCTTTTTCGCTGATAATAAATAATCATTTATTTAAATCAACCTTTTGGATAATACTCGTTAAATTCCAGTAACTGAGCAATAGTGTGTCCACTTTGAGTAATGCTACCCGAATTATCTTTAAATCCAGCGTTCTCGATATATGCAAATGCAACGTCATCGGTATCAGTCTGAAGCTTTTTTACGGCCATAGCTGATTAGTTTGTTTAGAATTTTATAGTCAAAGGTACTAATAGTAACCTCCAAGTGCTCAATAATTGACCGCTGGCTATAATTATCAGGTATCTGCCTCTATGTGCGGTTAAGTGAGAGCTAACCATAGCTTGACCGAGCGTATTA
>MDTG01226168.1_pt1 | contig 10277 bp, 7 predicted proteins | sample 811421 | NCBI WGS metagenome assembly MDTG01 (sample SAMN05326645, study PRJNA326480) | marine metagenome | isolation source: seawater | place: Pacific Ocean: South East | collected 2011
ACGCACTCAAGCACGATATGGAGGGCGGCGCATGAAACCACAGAAAATACGCCAATTGGACGAGGCAACCATTGGTTTTATCGCGGCAGGAGAAGTGGTTGAGCGCCCGGCGCAAGTGGTCAAAGAACTCGTTGAGAACAGCCTTGATGCAGGTTCAACCTCCATCGTGATCACCGTGGAACGTGGTGGATTTGACCGTCTAACCGTTGAAGACAACGGCAGCGGCATCGAGCAAAACGATCTGGCTTTGGCTTTGGACCGCCACGCCACATCGAAACTACGCTCGAAAGAAGACCTCGCATCGATTGTGTCCCTCGGTTTTCGGGGTGAGGCTTTGGCCAGCATCGGGATGGTCTCAAAATTGCAAATCTCCAGCAAACCGGACGGTGAACAGGGGGCAACCATTGTCATGGAAGACGGACTGAAATCGGCAGTTGAACCGATCGGAATGGCTGAAGGTACCGTGATATCGGTTGATCATCTGTTCCAGAACACCCCTGCTCGTTTGGCCTTCCAGCGACGTCCAGAGACTGAAACGGCGCGTATTGTTGACGTGGTGGTTGACCATGCCTTGGCCCACCCTGGGTGTGGATTTCATCTCAAAACAGAACGAAGGACCTTGCTCAATGTCCCGGCTACCGACAACATGTTGGATCGACTGTACGACATCATGGGGGCGCAGGCTACGGAACTCATCCCGCTCAACCAGCCGATTGAAGACGAGGACGCACCGGGTCAAGAACGCTGGAGCGGTTGGATCAGCACACCCGACATCACACGAGGAAAGGGCGATGATATCCACGTGCTCATCAACAGCCGACCCGTCGCGGCTGGACCCTTTCTTCAAGCCATACGCCGCGGCTACAAAACCCGGCTCATGCAGGGACGCCATCCTCTGGCCGTGGTGAACCTAGAATGCCCCCCGGATGAGGTCGATGTTAACGTTCACCCAACCAAGCGGGAAGTTCGGCTTCGGCATTCTTGGCGGGTTCTTGAACGGCTTGAACGAGCCGTTGCTCACACACTTGAAACCGTCCCAACCGAACCCGACGCAACGGGTGGAATACCTGGTTTGCAAGGTCTTTCATCAGCCCATAACATTAAGCCAGTTGAAACTTACTTAAATCCGAGTACCGGAGCATCCGAGGCTGATCGGTTGTCATCGGCGGCGGGACTGACCGCCCCGGCCACCGCCACAACACCTCAACCCGTCGTGAAACCACCCGCTTGGGCCGTGGCGGCTGGAAAACAACTCAACCTCGTTGGTCACGAGGCCGAGGAAGAAAGCGTTCGACCAAAAGGTCGCCCTGTTTCTGCCTCACCACTTGGCCAATCCGTCTTACCAGAGATGGCACCGGCTCCGGTTTCTGCACCGCTCTCAACGGCAGAACGGGACCTTCATCGCCATGCAGGCTGTGGACACACGTCTCGACCCAGCGATGAGCAGCCGCTCGAGGGTGAACTCAACGACCTTCCCCCCATGGAGCCACTGGCTCAATTTGCGGATTCCTACATCCTGGTGCAAGCCCAAGATGAACTGCTCCTTATTGACCAGCATGCTTTGCACGAGAGGGTTCGATACGAACGACTCCGCCACAGCGGTCAAGCATGGGAACCGCAGCAGCGATTGAGCCCACTTGAATTGAATCTCGATCCACGTCAAACCGCGTTGGTCGACGCACACCATGGACGATTGAATGAACTTGGATTTCACCTAAGAGAAATGGACGGTTCATGGACGCTAACAGCCTCGCCGCAACTCCTTGAGGGCGAGGAAATTCGCCGCTTTTTCATCGATTTACTGCAAGATTTGGCTCAAGACGGTGGACCGCTTGAAACGCTCGAAGCAAAGAAAGATCACATTGCGTTCATGAACGCTTGCCGAGGGGCTGTAAAAGCCAATGAAACGCTGAGTTTGCCAGAGATGCGGAGATTGCTGGATGACATGCGTCGAATCCCAAATCCATGGGCGTGCGTCCATGGACGCCCAACCTCACTGCGCATTCCAATCGACAGCCTCGACCATCATTTCGGAAGGCACGGCTGAAGTATATTGAATGGATAATCAGTCAAATGCGTCATGCAACCCCCGGCGGCTATGGATTGATTGGGGCAAAGGCAACAACACCACAGCCTGCATTTGCAAGGAGTGCTTCTGCAAAGACGACCACCGAGAACAGCACACATCCGGCGTGAACCAGCACCAACGCCAGGGCATGAAGGGAAGTTTTCCAGTCAAACAACAGCCTTAGCAACAAAAAAACAAGATTTACCCCTAGGCAAAAAAACGAGGCGAGGACCAACCCTATGCCAATTTTCTCAAGGGTGTTGTCCGAATCTGAACATGTTTTTTCTGGAGAATGCTGACCGAAACCGACGTCTGCGAGCATTCCACCTAACAAAGCTGCTAAGATAAAAAAGAGTGTGAGGGTGGTTTGTGCTCGTTTGAGCCGTGATGTATGTTGCTCTCCAGTCTCGTTCTGAGATGACTCAAAATCATCCATTTTGCGCACATCCTGTGGGTTGGCGATAGAAGAGGTGATTATCAAAAGTCTCCCTGCGAATGAGATTCAACGGGGTTGTTGCAAGAAGCTCTCAATCTCTGCTCCCACCAAACGCCACCGTTCGAGGGCTTCTGGGTCGGCCACTCGATGGAGATGAGCACCTTCAATGATGACCTCTTCTTTGCAGCCCATCGCCAAGACGAGCGCTGTCATTTGCATTCGATGGTCACCAAAGGTTCGTACAAGGCCTTTGGGAGAAACAAGTTCCTGTCCCCCCGGGACCAGAAGACGCCCCTGATCGTAGGAAGCATCGAGACCAAATTGCTTGAGCAAATCCACCGTGCCGATGGTTCGATCTGTTTCTTTGTAAGCAGCATGTTCAGCACCAGTGATTTCACCACCGCCTGCGAGGGCGAGCAGGGCTGCCACGGGTGTAATCAGATCGTTCCCGTGACGAAGGTCAACGGTGGTGGATTGTCCCTTTGAGACGGCGTTGATGATTGACCCCGTGATCTGCAAACCAACGTATTGAGCCAGTTCAAAAAGAACCTCATGGCCAAGGGCATCTTCAATGCCTGGAACATGCTGAATGTCAACCGAGGCGGATGAAACCTTTGCCGCCAAAAGCGCAAAGGAAAGCATGGAGGCGTCCGGCGGTATGACGGTTGAGGAATTCTCAATGTTTGGATTCCAAGACGTGAGTTCACCGTTGTGAATGGAGGGATTTGCCCCCGTTTGTTCACAAATTCGCTTGGTGAGTTCACTGTGCCGTAAGGAGACGCCGGTGCCGTGGTCTTCAACGGTGAGAGGAACAGGGAGAGCACAGGCTGCGAGGCAAAGTGCGGTGGTCGGTTGGCTCGAGGAGGAAATGTCCAGTGAGATCGATGCAGGAGGCGTCCAGGGGCCCTCAAGGCAAAGTGGGAGGTTCTGAGCGCCACTGCGAGAGACCCTGACCCCGAGTTGTTGAAGTGCTCCAACCATCACATCGTGATTTCGGGAGCGCAACGAAGCATCCCCGTCAATGGTGATGGCGGCGTCAAAACGAGCACAGAGCGCCATCAAGATTCGGAGGGAAGTTCCAGAATTGCCGGCATCAAGAACACCAGAAGGGAGTTGCAAACCGTGCACGCCAACACCTTCAACGCACCACGATTCGGTTCCTTCTGGAGGTTGTCCGGGATGCTTTCCTTTATCCGCCAAGGGTTCTCCGTGCTGGTCAAGGTCAGTGATTCGAACCCCGAGTTGATTCAAACAACGCCGCATGGACAAAATATCCTGGCCGGCTTGTGAAAGGTTGTGGATGACCACGTCTTGGTTGGATTGAGCCGCAAGAGCCAACCAGCGAATGGCATGACTCTTGGATGGCGGCAGCCTCCATGGGATTTTTTCTATAGAACTTGAGGGCTGGACTTTGATGACGGTAGCCGAGGTTGAGGCATCGTCGTCCGTTTTGGTGGGACGCTTCGTCGTCCACGCCCTGTTCATGACCTTGCCTTATGTCACCTAGACATGAACCCTTGTAATACAGGTTCAAGAACCGGTAAGGACTGACCCGAACATGCGCCTCGTGGATCGACGTGAACGTCCACTTCATGACTTGCGCATATCGATCACTGACCGTTGCAACTTTCGGTGCACCTACTGCATGCCGCGTGAACATTTTGGACCCGAACATGACTTTCTCCATCGGGACTCATTGCTGACGTACGAAGAAATCACAACCGTGGTGCGAGCCTTGCTCCCAACCGGCCTTAGAAAGGTCCGACTCACCGGTGGAGAGCCGCTGTTGCGCAGGGACATCACCACCCTCATCAGCCTCATCCGAAAGGCTGGCCCGAATTTGGACATTGCCCTTACCACCAACGGTTCCCTTCTGAAAAGGCATGCCGATAACCTTCGGAAAGCGGGCTTGAATCGGGTCACGGTTAGCTTGGATGCCATGGACACGCACGTGTTCCAATCCATGGCAGATACGCAGCAGCACTCCGCCGATGACGTGATGGAAGGCATCGAACATGCCCTGGCGGCGGGATTGGGTGTCAAAGTGAACACCGTGGTTCAAAAGAACGTAAATGAGGAGCAGATACCAAAGTTAGCAGATGCTTGCATTCAACGTAGCATCCCGCTTCGTTTCATCGAGTACATGGACGTTGGAAACACCAATGCCTGGGTCTTTGACGAAGTCGTTTCTGGCGAAGAGGTCCGGAGCATTCTCGAACAACATCACGGTCCACTTCTGCCTGAAAAACCAAAGCACAAAGGCGAAGTTGCCCGGAGATACACCACGGTTGATGGTCATGAATTCGGTTTCATAGAATCCGTCACAAACCCATTTTGTGGAGATTGCACTCGCGCCAGGCTATCAGCCCACGGCTCGCTTTACACGTGCCTGTTTTCATCAAAGGGACACGACCTCAAGGGCATGCTTCGCATGGGAGCAAACCAAGCAGCAATGGGCCTTGCCATCCGCAGCATATGGCTACAAAGAAACGACCGATATTCAATGGACAGAGCAACCGCTGAAAAGAAAACGGAAAAAGTTGAGATGTCCTTCATCGGCGGTTAGCATCACGCCATAGCAGGAAGCAGCACGTCAACTAAAAGCGCGTTTGAAGTCTTTTCAACAAGGCGGAAACGCCAGGTCCCATCGTCCGATCCAATGGTTTCTGAATCAATGACAAAGTAATCACCTTGTGTCACGGAATACCCTGCATCACGGTCGTGAAACGAGACATTGGTCCCAATGACACCGTAGACATCCGGGTCTGCGACCTGACCTCGTATCGGAAGCGATTCGGTGAGGTTGGCAGGCAAGAGATCAAACTGCAAACGAGCAGGGTCAATGGATTGGTCAAGGCTCGTGATTCGCACAACATGGAAACCGTTGTCCAGCCCTCGCACACTGACCGTGGCCTGTGGAGCCGATTTTTCCACGGTGGTCAAGGCGCCCTGCATCAACACGAAGACCATGCTGGACAGCGTAACGGTGATGGCGAGGAGTAAAACGGTCGCAATCACGGGGCTGACCGCTTCTTCGTCTCGTCGAATTGACCCTCCCATGAACCACACGAGGCCGTCAAATCACTTGAACACACCGATGAAGCCACGGGCCCACACCTTCCTTTTCGTTGATTCCGCCACGACCTAACCGTCAATCAGGCCTCAGGCGTGCCTGTCTTTGACAATGTTGGTGATGAGCTGCATCATCTCTTTGGCTTGACTGTCAGGGAAGTTGTTCAATTCAGCTTGAGCTCGTTCAAGGTGGGTTCGGACGAGAATTTCGGCATACTCCATGCTGCTAGAGCGTTCTAGCAAGCTCATCAATTCATCAAAATCTTCGTCTGAGAAGGACTCGATGAGATCAGAAAGGCGTTGCCTGTGCGTTCCGTGTGAAAGAGTAAGGGCGTGAATCAGTGGCAACGTCATCTTACCTTCATAGACATCCGCCCCTCGTGGTTTCCCCATTCGTTCATCTCCCCGAAGGTCAAGGATATCGTCAACAAGCTGGAAGGCAATTCCCAACTCCATTCCAAAACGTTCCAGTGCCTTGGCTTGCTCATCCTCGAGCCCAGCAACAAGACCTGCTGCATAGCAACCCGAGGCAAAAGGACCTGCTGTTTTTCCTTTTACGATGGACAAGTAGTCCTCAGGGGATGTCGCCAAATTGAGGACATGGTCAAGTTGATCGAATTCAGAGACAGCAATGTTCGCACAACAACGGGCGATGACAGAGACGATTTGTTCCGAATAGCGGCCTCCTAAGCCAAATCCCTGGACGAACAACCAATCGCCTGCAATGACGGCTTTCGCTTGCCCTGCTTGAGCGTGAATTGTTGGGATGCCTCGTCGCTGTTTGGCCTCGTCGTTGATATCGTCGTGGACCAACGTTGCGGTGTGAATCAATTCAAAAGCCAACGCCAACGGCATGACATCGTCCTGCTTGGTTCCTCCAGCGACTTGGTAGGCAAGAAGGAAGAGAATCGGACGAAGGCGCTTCCCTCCTGCATTCAGAACCCTTCCTGCTTCCAGTGCGACCTCGCCAGCCCCCAATTCAACCTCGGATTGAATGAGGTCGTGAAGGGCTTGGTTTACCTCTCCACGCATCACCTCGAGGGATGAATTCAGTGTCTCAACATCGCTGCGCACAGTTTGCCTAGGAGGGTGGGCTTCTTAACCGGTCGTCCACGCCCTTACCTTGTGAGGGGCGACCCTCACCGAGGTGAAACGATGGAAAACAGTGAGCGTCTCGTGATTCTCACCACTCCTTCTCGCAACGATGGTGTACGCCTCCATGTTGAACGGGCTGTGCAAACCCACGGCAAAAATCAGGACCTTTTGCTCAAGCAACTGCCGCACATTGAAACGGCGATTGAGACCTTAAAGAGGGGCACGGGCGACCTGGTGGCCATGAGCGCTTTTGACTGGCAAAAGTACGATGTTCTCGGCTTGAACATCGTCGGCCTTCTGTCTCGGAAGGAACCGACATGGGTGTTGGTTTCCGATGATAAACCGGAATACCTCGAACAAGGGGCGGTGGTGATGTGTGATCATGAATTGCTGCAGCGGCAAATGAAGCGCATGCGCCCCGATCTGCGATTGGAACGCATGGAGGAGACCGTCCAACGGCTCAACGCGCAAGCATCCGTCGCAGAACTGGATGAAGAAGACATCTGGCCGTGGATTGAAGAACAGCGGTTGGAGGGTCATCTCGACGGTTTCATCGTACCGAGGGCCATTCACGCAGGTCATCGAATGAAAGGCCGCCGACACACGCTTGGCCTCCAACGGGATCAAACCGAGAGTAACCGAGAGCGATTTATCCCTCCACCGCTTCACGGGTTTACCCTTCTGGTATCAAGAAAGGGCTTTCCTAAAAACAGCGTTCGAAACATGCTTGACCCCAGTGCAGAATTAGCCTATCGGCTTGAAGCATCGTTGATGGAGAGCATAGACCCGAAACTAAAACCCATTGTCGGAGCGTACATTGAGCAACGGAAAATCTCAACCTTGCTCAAGAAAGCATCCGAGGCAGGTGACGAAACGCTCCTTGACACCTTGGTAGACCCGAACAAGAAGCGAGCAGCTCACAAAAGTGGTCCTCGAGTTGAAATGCTGATTGAGACCCTGACCTCTGACGGAACAGTGACCGCAGCCTGCGAACGTATCGTTCAGCCAGAGAACAGCCAGATGGGCCTGGTCACATTGTTGCGGGAATTCATGGACCTCCTTGCCGTTATGACCACCGACCACGAGGAAACCAAGCGAAACATTCCAGGTATGCCGGCCAGTTTCATGGAGCCGAGACCACGCCTGATGGACTTGGATGATTAACTCCCCCCCGCCATCCTCCAGACCTACAAGAACAGGCATCCTCCACTCCATCGGACGGCGAAGACATATATGCTTTCAATGCGGCAAAACCCGTAGAGGTGAGGCATCCATGGACACGTCAGCAATGTTGGGTGAGCTTTACCAAGCCCGTTTTGATGCCCTCAAAACACTTGCTCAAAAGCATGAAATTTCAAAAGCAGGGCCCGTTGAATCGCTCCGAGCCCGCTTGATACGCCACCTTGTTTTCCCGGATTGGGATTTTTCACCTGCAGGCCTCCGCACCATCCCCAACAGCGAGTTGGGTGAAATCCTCGGTGTGTTTGGAATCAAGAAATCAGGCTCAATCAAAGCGAGACGTCAGCGCCTGTTTTTGCATCTCAATCACGATCCTAAATCGCTTGCAGTGGAACGCCTTGACGACATGACTCGAGACGAACTGCACGCCATGTGCAAAGATTTTGAACTCCCTCTCTCGGGAAACAAACAAACCCTTCTCGCTCGTGTGGCAGGAGTGCTGGCTTCGCAAGAAAATGCGTGGGGTAAGGTCAAGAAAAGCCTGCGTCGCCCACGAAGTAAGGTCAACGTTCCAACCATTTCAGCCCCCTCGGACAAAAGGGAACTCCCAACGATGGAGGAAACGGTTGCCAATTTTGTTGAGGAACACGATGCCGGTTGGACCTTTGAAGAGGAAACAAAGCTCAGAGAAAATTTGGCCAACACCGGCCACAATGTTTCGGACTCCAGCGTCGACGCCATCGTTGACGCCCAACTTCGGCCGGAACATCAAGCCGCTTCACCGGGGACCCCACCGATGATCCAGACGACTGGAGGAGATGAGGTTCACAGCCTTGAGACCGAAACGGCGCTGATGGAGCTTCGGGAGCGAACAGCGGAAATCAATTCACTCGCCAGAGATTTCCTCATGGTGAGTTCAACCACCAATCAGGAGGACATGGATGCGTTTATTCAATCCCTTCGAACACAAGGATTTGCCGCTGATTTACCACCTGTCCATCAAGCCATAGCGAAGATCATTATGGAACTTGATTACAGGATACAAAACGAAACAAACGCCGCTACGGCCATGCCGCAATCTTGGAGTGAACGTGAAGCCCTGCGACGATTTGAGGAAGTTCGTAGCACCTTGAGAGATCGACTGGAAAACATTCTCGCTCTCCACAAAGACGACACCGTGAAGGCCCGAATGGCCTTTGAAAAAGAAGGACGCGAACTCGATTTGGATTTGCGTGTTCCAAGCGTCTCTGGAAGGCTACATGCTTTGTTCGACCTCCATATCGAAATCGCTGAATCCCAAGCCCTTCATGATCCAGTGGTTCAACGTCGTCAACGCATGCTCCGCATCCTCCACCGTGGTGCGGTCCACATGCCGGAATCAGAGCGAACGACCATTGAGCGCCTTGAACGAAACATCGCCTCGTTTGAAGAACTGGTCCAAACTATCCTCGAATCAGGAGAGGAAGGGTTTGACGAGCCGCAACAAGCGCTCGTTATCCGCTTTTTGGAATCGAAGGGCTACAACGTCAACACCAGCACACTTCGCCCACGAATCTTGGCTTGCGCCGGCATTCTTGGTGCGGAATTGGGATACCTTTCACCAAGTGAAATTCCACGCATCGCTCCGGGCGTTTTGGTTACCGAAACGGAAGTCGATGCTATCGTCACTGAACTCAAATCCCTCGCAGCGAGCTTCAAACCAAAGGTTGAGACGATTCAGGAAGAAGAGGAAGCCCTGGCTGAATCGGTCTCTGACGCATCGGACAACATCGCTCGTGTTCGAGGAAAAATCGACCGCATCGATGACCTGTTGAACCGCTTAAACGGTTGATTCAGTGTTGCTGAGCATAGAAATTCTGGACAACCGTGGTGACCGTTTGGATGTCTGAAATCCCACGCTGGCAGAGGTCCTCAATGATGGCCTGCCGTTGAGAAACATGACGCTCAAAAACGTCAGGGGTGACACCCGCTGCGTTGCAGATGGTTTCACGCAATTTCGATGGAATGCCCGTCTCTTCGATTTCATCGGTAGCGGCGTTGTACTTCCAAATCGCGTTCAGACGGGGCTTATCACCCTCCATCCCTGCGACTTCAGCCACTTCAGTAATTTTACGGGCGGTCTTCCCGTTCACGTGTAACCTTGCTTGGATAATGATGAGGTCAAGACCGCTCAGCATGATGGGGGGTACACTCATCGGGGGATTGATCATTCGGGTCACGGTCTCCTGTGCTGTGTTGGCGTGAAGGGAACCAAATGATCCGTCGTGGCCCGTGTTCATTGCCGTGAGCAAGGTCGCACACTCCGGGCCGCGAACTTCACCAACGATGATTCGGTCCGGTCGCATGCGAAGACTGGACTTTAGGCAGTCGTTCATGTCGACTTCTTGCGTACCATCGGGTCGCTCACGTCGTGTTTCCATTCGCAAC
>MDTG01319233.1_pt1 | contig 10277 bp, 8 predicted proteins | sample 811421 | NCBI WGS metagenome assembly MDTG01 (sample SAMN05326645, study PRJNA326480) | marine metagenome | isolation source: seawater | place: Pacific Ocean: South East | collected 2011
GGAATGGGCTGCTGATCTGGGTGCCATGGTGGCGGCCAACGGCGCTGATCAACTTTGGCCGATGGTGGCATCTCGATGAGCCAGTCTATTCGCTTCGACCCTATCCGCCTGCCGCCTGAAGCCGAGATTCTGAGAACCGAGGTGCGCGAATTTCTGGCTGAGGAAACCGCCGCTGGTCGCTTCGATCCCCATATAGCGCCCATTCAGCATGGTTTTGACAGAGACTTTAGCCGCCGGGTTGGAGAACGAGGCTGGATCGGCATGACCTGGCCGAGGCGATACGGCGGTCACGAGCGTAGTTACCTGGAGCGCTACGTGGTTACCGAGGAATTTCGAGCCGTCAGCGCTCCTGTACGGGCTCATTTCACCGCTGACCGTCAGAGTGGTCCCGTCTTGCTGAAGTATGCTTCGGAAGACATCAAGATGGATATTCTGCCTCGCATCACCCGCGGCGAATGTGGTTTCTGCATCGGCATGAGCGAGCCGAATTCCGGGTCTGATCTGTTCGCTGCCCGGGCCAGGGCTGAGAAAACGGAACGTGGTTTTGTCCTGAACGGCACCAAGGTTTGGACTACCTACGCCCAGTACGCTGACTACATGATTGGGCTTTTCCGGACATCATCGCCCACCGATGATAACCGCCGCCATGGCCTGACCCAGTTTCTGATCGACCTTAAATCCGATGGGGTCGCCATCAACCCGATCAGCAATATGGCAGGTGGCATGGATTTCAACGAAGTCGTTTTTACCGACTGCTTCGTGCCGACCACTCATCAACTAGGGGAGATCGACGGGGCCTGGAAACAGGCGACTAGCGAACTGGCCTATGAACGTAGTGGTCCCGAGAGATTTCTTGAGACTGCTTATATCCTAACCGAACTGACCCGAGCGTTGGGCAAGGAACCAGACCGCCGCGAGGCTGAGGGTCTGGGGCGTTTGGTGGCGCAATTGCTGACACTCCGGCGCATGTCTGTTTCCGTTAACGGCATGTTACAGGCTGGTCATGAACCGGTGCTTGAGGGTTCCCTTGTTAAGGATCTTGGAACGATATGGCAGCAGGTTCTGCCGACGAAGGCACGGGATCTGATGGCATTTGCTGAGACCGCCCCGGAAGAACGTAAGGCTCTCGATTTGCTGTTGCCGCATGCGTTGCGTATCGCGCCGAAGTTAACCATTCAGGGTGGGACCACTGAAATTCTGCGCGGCATTATAGCCCGCGGCCTTGGTCTACGTTGAGGGGGCTGACACCGTTACTGGCGCCGCGGACGGTGGCCGTAGTCGGCGCTTCCGATGATCAGAACATTTTACGCGGGCGAATCCTAAATGTCATGCGCCAGCATACCTTTGATGGAAAGCTATTTCCCGTCAGCCGCTCGCGCGATGTTGTGCAGGGCCTCCAAGCATATCCGTCTGTGGAGGCCTGCCCGGAACGGGTGGATCTGGCGATCCTTATCGTTCCCGCCAACGCGATTGCCGATGCAATGCTGAGCTGCGGCCAATCAGGGGTGAAGGCTGTGTTGGTCCTGGCGTCGGGATTCGCCGAAGAACCTGGCGCCGCTGGCGATGCTATGCAGGCTGAGATGTTGGACATCGCGGAAACCTACGGGATGCTTGTGCTCGGGCCTAACGCGGAAGGTTTTTCCAACATGGCGGCAAAGCTTTGCGCCACGTTCAGTCCGACCATGGAACTGGACGACACACCTCTGGTCCCGGATTTACAGAAGGGCGGACACGTAGCCGTGGTCGCGCAAAGTGGTGGGGTCGGGTATTCGTTCTTCGACCGCGGCCGACCGAAGGAATTACCATTCAGCTATGTGGTGACGACCGGCAATGAGGCGATGGTCGAAAGCCTGCACGTGGTGGATTACCTCATCGATGATGCAGCGACGGGCGTGATCTTGGTATTCATGGAGGACGTTAAAACACCAAAACTTCTAAAACCTGTGGCGGAAAAGGCACTGCGCGCGGGGAAACCCTTGATCGTCGCAAAGATCGGCCGGTCCGAGGCAGGCGTCCGGGCGGTCAAATCGCACACGGCAGCAATTGCTGGCGACGATACGACCTACCGCACTCTGTTCCGACGCTATGGCATTATTGAGGGGCTTGATCAGGACCACATGGTTGATCTGGCGCAAGGCTTTTCCGTCTACGCCGACCGGTTGCCGGCGGGCAAACGGGTCGGTATTTTCACGGCCAGCGGCGGTGGCGGCGGTTGGCTGGCGGATGCCTGCACGGACGCAGGCTTGAGCGTGCCCAAACTGGATGCTGTAACGCGGGCCGCCATCGACGTTCATCTGCCGTCCTATGGTACTTCTCAGAACCCCGTGGACGGCACCGCTCAGATCATCCGTCAGCGGGGATATGCGAAAATGTGCAAATTGATCGCTGAATCGTCCGAGGTCGATGCGGTCTTGGCGGTCACGTCAGCGCGCCACCCGGCCGGATGGGAGCGAGAGCGCGAGGCACTGTTACGGGTCGGACGGGAGACGGAGAAGCCAATTTTGCTTTGGGCTTACACCTTACCGCATCCAGCGGTGCGCGAATTGGTCAGCCGCGCAGGACTACCCCTGTTTGAGAACGTGCGGAACTGCGCCAAAACGGCGGCCGCTATGGCCGACTATAAGGCCTTCCGCGAAGATTTCTTAGCACAGTCGACCGTGACGGAACCGCCCCTGCATTCGTCGGTTTCTGACATCCTGTCAGGGCTGCCGCCGATTCTCTGTGAAGTTGATGCCCGGCGTGCATTGGCGGTTTACGGCATTTGTTCGGAAGGGACGACACTGGCCAAATCGGCAGAGGAGGCCGTGGTTGCCGCAGCTATGATTGAGCGGCCTGTTGTCCTTAAGGTCCAATCGCCTGACATTCTCCATAAGACCGAGGCCGGCGCCGTGGCTGTCGGCGTAAAGGGTGAGACCGAGGTAGCGGCCGCCTTCGAAAGGATAATGACCAGCGCACAAGCCTATGACGGGGCAGCGGATATCCAGGGCGTGCTTGTTCAGCCGCTAGCCGACGACGGGTTGGATGTAATCCTTGGCATTCATCGTGACGTCCAGTTTGGGCTAATGCTTATGCTCGGCCTCGGCGGGGTATTTGTGGAGGTGTTGGACGACGCGGTTTTCGCCCCTGTCCCGGTCGACAGGAAAACAGCGCAATCGATGATCGACGACCTGAGGGGAGCGGCCTTGTTTGGTGGTACCCGGGGGGCGCCGCCGGCGGATCGCGAAGCTTTGGCGGATATCGTGGTTCGCCTGTCCCAGTTCGCAGTTGATCACGAGGACCGAATTGACGAAATTGACCTCAACCCCGTGCGTGTCTATGCGCAGGGCGACGGCGTCAACGTGTTAGACGCCCTGATCGTAAAACGGAGTGATCTATGACCGCCTACGGAACTTATGACGACATTAGCGTAAAGTTGGACAACCTCGTTGCCTCCATCGAAATCCAGCGTCCGCCAAATAACTTCTTCGATATTTCGTTAATCAACCAGATTGCCGATGCGCTGGAGAAATTGGACGCCGATGAGGACTGTCGGGTCAGCGTGTTATGTGCGGAGGGCAAGGCCTTCTGTGCAGGCGCCAACTTCGGTCGCGGCGAAGCGCTGGATGAAAAGGGCGAGTTCAAGAGCCAATCGGAAGAGGAACGGGTCCGACACCTCTACATGGAAGCCGTGCGCTTGTTCGAATGCCGGAAACCCATCGTTGCTGCCATCGAGGGGCCGGCCATCGGCGGTGGCCTGGGTTTGGCCATGGTTCCGGACTTCCGGGTGACGTGTCCAGAGGCGCGCTTTGCAGCCAACTTCACCCGCCTCGGGTTTCATCCTGGGTTTGGTTTGACAGAGACCCTACCGGCCATCGTGGGACAGCAGAACGCAAACCTCATGTTCTTCACCAGTCGTCGATTCAAGGGCGACGAAGCGCATGCCATGGGCCTGGCCGACGTTCTGGTAGCGAAGAAGGAGGTGCGCACCACGGCGCATATGCTTGCCGCAGAAATCGCCGAGAACTCGCCGCTTGGCGTGCTCGAAACCCGGGCCACCGTACGTCAAGAGTTGGCCGACCGCGTCCGGGCTGCGACCGCGAGGGAACTTGAAATTCAGAAACGTCTGAAGGCAACCGTTGACTTCAAAGAAGGCGTCAAGGCCATGGCTGAGCGGCGGGTACCCAATTTTATTGGCGCCTAACTGCCGCTACTGGGAGCGTTTTAGCCGATGAAAATTTATTTCATTCTATGTTGATCTAATGCGGCCACCGGATAAAACACAGGCGCCTTGGATAGTGACGGCTGCGGTCCGTTGCCACCAGGAGGACACGACATGAATACAAGACCCTCAGTGGCGGAGCCCTCCGCCATGCATCGCATGTTGCACGCGCGGTCGGTCGCTGTAATTGGCGCATCCGAAGACCGCAGCAAATTCGGTGGTCGGCTGATCTATAACCTGTTGCACCACGGGTTTCAGGGGATGGTCTATCCTGTCAATCCGAGACGGGACGCGATCTTTGGCCACAGGGCCTATCCCGATATCGCCGACGTGCCGTCCCCCCCGGACGTCGCCGCTGTGGCCGTACCGGTGCAACACCTGCTGACGTCCCTGCAAGGGTGTGTCAACGCGGGCGTCAAAGTGGCGATCGTAATCACTGGTCAGTTGGCCGAAACGGGCATGGAGGGGACGAAGCTCCAAGATGACGCCGTGGCTATGGCGCGAGCCGCTGGCATGCGCATCCTGGGACCCAACTGCCTGGGTGCGTTCAACACCCCCGCCGGTATTTGCTTATCGCCGTCGGTGACCATGAGCGTTGACAAACTGCATAAGGGCCGCGTCGGCGTCGCCAGTCAGTCGGGCGCACTGCAGACGGCCATGTTCATCCGCGCCTTTGACGCGGGTATCGGATTTTCGTCGGCCATCACGCTGGGCAACCAGGCAGACCTGGAGTTGTCTGATGGATTTGAATACTTAGTCGATGATCCGGATACGGACGCTATCCTGATCTATGTGGAAGGTCTCAAGGATCACAAGCGGTTCAAGCGGGCGGCCCTGCGCGCCCGGGCTTTGGGCAAGCCTGTGGTCGCAGTAAAGGCTGGTCGGACCGACGCCGGGGCGGCCATGGCTAACTCCCATACGGCCAGCCTGACGGGGTCCTACGAAGCCTTCTCAGCCCTGTGCGAATCGCTTGGCATTGTTGTGACCGATCAACCGGATACGGCCGTGTTCTGTGCCGATGCATTGGCACGGTGGGGCGCGCCCAAGGCGTCCGGGGTGGCTGTCGCGTCCGGCTCTGGCGGGGCAGCGGCATTGGCGGCGGACGCCATTGACGATGGCAACTTTCATGCGGCGCGCTTGGGCCCGAGGGCCATTGCCCATCTGGCCGACCACCTGCCTATGCGCAAGGAGACGGCCAACGTGGATTTCGGCGCCTATTTTAGCGCTTTCGATCCTGCAGTGATGCGTGACACGCTTGAGACGTTCGCCGACGAGCCAGACGTGGGCGCGGTTTTGCTAATCATGACGCCTCAGCCGGCCATGGAAAATTTGGCCGAGATCATGCGCGAAATCGGCTCGACCCGCGGCGTGCCCGCCCTCTTGTGTAATAAGGCCGGGAGTATGGTGCGTAATAAGTTGGAGGCGGACGCGCTGGTAACGGGGTATCCTATCTACACGTCGCTGGATGATTGCTACAGGGTTTTGGAGGCCCTTATGGCGTATCGTCAATTCCAAGATGAAGGGCTCGCGCAAGAAACCGGGAATACGCCTGCCGGGGCCATCGATGCGTCGGCATCAAGGCTGTCGCCGGGCCTGTTGACGGAGCCCGAGGCGAAAGGTCTTTTGGCCGCGGCCGGTGTGCCGGTGACGAGTGAGATCATGTGTCCGGACGTGGATGCCGCGGTCCAGGCGGCGCAGAAAATTGGCTTCCCAGTTGTTCTGAAGGGCGTGGCCCGCGGTCTCATCCACAAGTCAGACGCCGGCGCGGTTAAACTCAATATTCCCAATGTGGCTGCCGTGCGTAGCGCTTTTGCCCATATCCAAGATGCCATTGCCGACACCGCGCTGGAGGCGGCATTCCAGGGCAGCCTGGTTGCCGAGATGGCAGTGGGCGGGGTTGCCGAAGCGTTTGTTGGCTCAGCCTGGGACTCGCAACACGGACCTGGCGTTCTGGTCGGTGCCGGTGGCGTCTTTATAGAGGTGGTCAAGGATGTGAAGTTAGCCGCCGCGCCCGTGAGCACGGCGAAGGCCCAAGCCATGATTGAATCCCTGCAAACGTTTCCTCTTTTTGACGGCGCACGCGGGCGACCGAAGGCGGATGTGGCGGCGCTGGCCGATATCGTGCATCAGGTCAGTTTGCTGGCCGCTCACCTAGGGCCGCGCCTGAAGGAATTGGACGTTAACCCTATTATCGTTCGGGCCGCGGGCGAGGGGGCCCTGGCTGTTGACGCCCGGGCGGTTTGGACTACCCCGGAATAGGAGCTGAAACATGAGCGACGCCGTCACGTACGAAACGAACGGCCACGTGGCCACCATCACTATGAACAAGCCGGATCGTATGAACCGACTGGACTCGGAGATTGTCGATGCGCTCCATCAGTCCTGGAAGCGGTTCATGGCGACAGATGAGGAGCGGGTAGCCGTTGTCGCCGGCAACGGTCGAGCTTTTTCTGCTGGCGCTGACTTGAATGCTATTCCGCATGACCTTTACCGAGCGATACCGGGCGTTGGTGTGCCCGTGGACAAACCGGTCGTGGCCGCAGTACAAGGCTGGTGCGTCGGCGGCGGAATGGTGCTGACCACCATGTGCGATCTGATGGTTGCGGCGGAAGATGCCATGTTCTCTTACCCGGAGGTAAAAATTGGCTTTTCGGGTGGATTGATCTCGAATTTGGCAAGCCGCATTCCGCACAAGATTGCCATGGAATTGTTGCTGACCGGGGATCCTATTACTGCCCAGCGAGCCTATGAGGTAGGCTATGTGAACAAGCTAACGCCGACCGATGAAGTTCTTGCCGCGGCGACGGGGTTCGCCCAGGGTATTGCCAATCAGGCCCCCTTGCCTTCCCGCATGCTCAAGAGATTTACCGCCGAGGCCTTGCCCAAGGGTCCGACGGAGCAAGCCGGCATTGCCCGGGTCCAGGTGGAGGCGATCAACAATAGCACTGATGGCGAAGAGGGCATTGCTGCGTTCATGGAGAAACGACCCCCGGTTTTCAAAGGCGAATGACGTTGCGATTTATCTGAGCTGAAGGACCGTCAGGCCGTTCGGCACGGAAAACCGGCTTTCGCTGAGCGCCAAGACCTTCAGGTTGTGCACGAGATCCAGGGAATGCTTTATCTGAGAGCTGCCCGCCGCGTAATCAACCGATGTGTTGTGCCGCCGCCTTGCCGGTATTGTCAGTTGAACGCACCTAGTTATGATGGTGGAGATGAGGAGCCCATGACAGTGACCAAGTATGCCCGTCTGACCGTGCTGACCATTGGCAACGAAGAGTTTGATCGCGGGCTGGTCGGGCGCGTGCTGGAAAATGCTGGGAACGGCATGGTCGTGGGGGCGGTCAAAAGCGTATATATCAGGGCCATGTTGGAGACTTTTGATCTGGCGACCAGCGACATCGAGATGCCGGAAAACTTCGACTATAAATTCCTATCCAGCGCGCATATTCGAACGACTAATGCCTTCGTGGTCAAGCCGCCCGAAGCTGAAACCCTGAATAACTACATCCAGCGCACCGTGAGTTTCTCGCTATGAACTGGGCCTTCGCCGCCGTCGAGAGGGTAACCGGGGTTGACCGGGCTGGCCAATTGACTGCTTACCTGGTGGCGGTGGGCCATGGCGGAACGCACTGGCTGATGGCCACCATGTACATCCTGTTGCCATTTGTACGCCAAGACCTAGGTCTTTCGTACGCTGAGATTGGCGCTGTAATCACCGCGATGAACGTGGCCGCCTTCGCCACCAATATTGGCGCTGGCCCCTTGGTCGACATGACCGCGCGGCGGGCGATCCTATTGGCTGTGGCGCTGGCCGGATGCGCCGTGGCGTTGTTGAGTATTGGCTTAGTGCCGTCGATGATGGGCTTGACGATGGGGGTCATGATTATCGGGGGAGCTAACAACTTGTGGCATCCCGCCGCGTTTTCCTATCTCGCCAAGCGGTTACCGGATAATCGAGGCTTTGCACTATCTATTCACGGGCTCGGTGCGAACACGGGAGATGCGTTAGGACCGTTGGCGGCGGGAAGCTTGATGGTTTGGGTCGGTTGGCAGGGCGCGGCCGTGGCCAACGCGCTGCCCATGTTCGCATTGGCCCTGTTGATCCTGGTCCTCATGTCGCGTCAGGAGAAACGCACGGAGACGGCGGTCGCGCCGGTGCTCAATCTGCGCGCATACTTCCGCGGCATGGTCGACATGGTCAAGCAGCGCGCGGTACTCATGCTTTGCCTTATGGCTGGGTTCCGAACCATGACCCAAAACGGCATCCTCATTTTTTTACCCATGTATTTGGCTGATGCCATGGGTTTCCAGGGTGTGATGCTGGGCCTTGTGATGTCCAGTATGCAGATCGCGGGCATTATATCCGGGCCAGTCGCAGGCACTTGGTCGGACAAGATTGGTCGACGGCCAATTGTCCTCGGCGGCTTGGCTGCGTCGACTGTGGTCATTATCGCCTTAACCGTCGTTCGTCACGAGGCGGCATTTGTTGGCGGAGTAGCTATTTTGGGCTTCTTGCTTTACGCGGTGAGGCCTGTGGTCCATAGCTGGATGATGGACCTGACCCCACCCGGCATGAACGGGAGCGCCACTAGCCTAATGTTTGGCACCCAAGGGGCGTTCAAGATGGGCCTGCCCGTGTTCGGCGGTTTCATCGCCGACACCTGGGGCTTGCCGACGGTGTTCTATCTTCTAGCGGCGACCATGTTGGCCGCCAACGTCGTTGCTGTCTTCTTGCCACGCCGTCAAGTCGTCTCGGCCGTCTAGCTAAACCAGGGATTGTCAGTTGTTCTTACGCGTGATTGAGAACTGTCAGTAACGTCGTTGGAAAACCCGTTTCATTTGAGAATTTTGACTGATGACGCTGAACGGGTTGCGACTTCATCTTGACATGGAAAAAGTCATACACCCGGACCCGCGCAGCGGCGAGGAACCAAAATGTGAATAGACTTTTGATTTCAAGGCCGACTTGTCCGAACCTCAAATAGCGAAACACTGGGGCGTTGTCAGGCGGTTCCTTTCCGCTTAAACGAAATGGCACCGATTAATAATCACGATGGACCCAACATGAACGTTCAAGAGGCCATTCTCTCGCGGAAGTCCGTCCGCGCCTTCAACGCCGAGCCAGTGCCTTACGAGATCATTCAGAAGATCATGGAAGTTGCCCAGCGCTCGCCCAGTGGCACCAACACTCAGCCATGGCATGCCTATGTCTGTGCCGGTGCGATCAAGGATGCAATCACTCGCGATGTGTTAGAACTGGTGGATCAAGGGAATGCCAAGAAGTATTCCGACTACGACTATTATCCGGAGGATTGGAAGCCCGTGCACCGGGACCGCCGCCGCGGGGTAGGTTGGTCCTTGTACGGTCTTCTTGGTATCGAGAAGGGCGACCGCGAGGCCTCGGCGCGTCAAGGCAAGCGTAACTTCAAGTTCTTTGATGCCCCCGTCGGCTTGTTCTTTACTACAGATGCCTATCTGGGCAAGGGCAGCTGGTTCGATGCGGGTATGTATGTCCAGACGGTGATGCTGGAAGCCCGCCAATTTGGTCTTCACACCTGCCCCCAGGCGGCCTGGATACCCTACCAGCAGCCCATCTTTGAGCACCTCGGCATTCCCGATGACCAGGTTTTGCTCACCGGCATGGCCATGGGCTATATCGACGACACGAAGATTGAGAATACATTGGTTAGTGAGAGGGAAATGGTCGACAACGTCGTCAAGTACGCCGGATTCGATTAGCGATTTCTGACATCATTGTCTTCGAATCCATCGACCAACCCCATCCTCACAGCTCCAGGCGATGGCAAAGTGTCAATGATCTGTATCTAGAGGCCCAGCAAGCTCTTGGCGTTACCGCACAGGGTCATCTCGCGCTCCACATCCGAGATACCCTGATGTTCCATCACCACGTTGACGGGCCGCTGACTTGACATGTCGAAGCAGCAATCGCTGGCCCCGTGGGGTTGCCGATGAAGTTGGTCAGGTAGAACCGGGTTAGCCGGTTAGGCTCGACGACGCGAACCGGGTGCAAGAACATGTGCCAGCCCATCTCTTGCACGGCCTCGTAAATGGGGAAAAA
>MDTG01442916.1_pt1 | contig 10277 bp, 8 predicted proteins | sample 811421 | NCBI WGS metagenome assembly MDTG01 (sample SAMN05326645, study PRJNA326480) | marine metagenome | isolation source: seawater | place: Pacific Ocean: South East | collected 2011
AATAGATCCTAAATTAAAATGAATGACGAAGATAATAAAAGACATACAGAGGTGTTTTAAGAAATATTTATTTTTTTTTTGAGTAAAAAAGATTATAAAAAATAATGTAGGATAAAGCAAAACAAGTGTAGATCTTATTTCATTTACAATAAAAATTAATAAGATTAAAACGAAGAGATTTTTCAAATTTGGATCATGATTATATTTTAAGAGGTAAAGAATTATTAATGAACATCCAAATATGTAAACAGATTCAGACATAATTTGTAAAGACATTACAAATGGGTAGGTATAAAAAAAACAAAGAAATGTTAAAACTAATGAAATAGCATTACTTGCATTTAAAAGTTTAAAAATTCTATAAATGATTATAGGTAAACAAGAAATTAAAAAAATTTGAAAGATAATTGGAGTAATGAAATTTTTAAAAATATGAGTACCTGTTAGATAAAGAAATAAATCATATCCATGAGGTCTTAACCAAGCTGTACTCGAAATATAAGCATAAGAATCAATGCTTAATGATATAGGTGAAAAATCTAATAAAATTAAATGAATAGAAATGGCCACGAAAAAGAGACAGGAATAAATTATTTTATTTCTATCGTTTAACTCTAATTTGTTAGAAGTTTTAGGATTTAATTTTTTTAAATATTCTATTAAAACCATCAATCGCTGTAGCATATAAAGGTGCAAAGAAAATCATAAACATACAAATTTGTCTAGGACCTGTAGAAATTAAACAAGATAAATTCATTATTAGTATTCCTGAAATTAAAATACTTAAACTTAGTATCCTCATTTTAGAGAAAAAAGTTAAAAAAATTAGAATTGGCATAATAATAAATGAAATAATAATAAAAGCTCTGTTTGTGCTTGATAATACATAATTTGGTAAAGCAAATTTATTACCATGTAAATGGTAAGCCATAATTGATTGGGACTCACTAATTTTTATAAATGGTAAAAATATATCCTTAAAACTAGGAATTCTGTAGAAATAATCATTTCTATATGGCCAATCATTGACTGGATTTAATCCATTTAGTTTATAATTATCATTTCCAACAACTGCATCCATTTGATAAAGCCAAGAGGAATATGCACTACTACTGAGTGGAAATAAATTTAATAATTCAGCGTAATTATTAAAATCATATTCATCAGGAATAAAATAATAAAATAATTCATCATGAAAGGAAGATACAAGTAAATTACCATATAAATTTGCTAAATGCGACTTACCAAATAACTTATAGTTTTTTTGTATGGCTTCGAATATGAGTCCTCTCAATAAATGCCCAGTTTCTTTATATCCGTAAATGTTATACATGTGTTGTGCTAATTGCGGCCATCTATGAGGTGTAAGCTGTCTATTATAAAAGATGTCATCCGCTAGTTTAGAAATTGTTTGATTGTTATGGTCTAAAAAATCTGTCCTTATGTTAGTTTTAGTACCAACAATTGACCTATTGGAAGCCATATTATAAAAAAAATTTTTATCCGAAAGTAATTCTCTAATTTTTTCATAAAATATTTTTGAATTTATTCCATTTGAGGGATTTAGAAAATATTTCTGATCTAGGATACCTTTTTTTTCCCAATCAATAAATTTTAAAGATGACATAGAGTGAATTGCAAAAAAAGGAGCCATATTTCTAGAATTTTTGTGAGGATTAAAATGAAAATTAATAAATGGAATTTTTATAGTTTTATCTGGTATTGGACCAGCCGATTTATAGTCTAATTTTATTGATAATGAACCAAAACTGATATGCATTATCGCTACTAAAAGAGTTGCAACAAGATGCTTCAAGATTATTCTTGAATTATTACCAAAATAAATCGCTAGTATAGATAAAATAATAGCTGGATAAAGTAAGATTAAGGATTGTCTGATTTCATTTGTAATAAATAAACAAGTAAGTAATAGTATTAGATTTTTTGTGCTTTGATTAGTACTGTAATTTATTAAAAAAAAAATTATTAGTGAACAACCAAATATGAATATGCTCTCACTCATAATTTGTGAACTCATAACATATGGATAAGTATAAAAGAAAAAAATGATTGGAACTAAAATTGCTGCATATCTATTAAATTTTTTAAAGGATAGAAAAAGTATGACTGGAACTAAAGAGACAAAAAAAAGTTGAAGGAGTATTGAAAGCAATATACTGTCAAAAATTTTTATTCCAGTTAACAATAGATATAAATCATATCCATGAGGTCTCATAGATGCATTACTTTTAATATAACTAAAACTATCAACTGATATTGAGATGGGATGAGAATCCAAAACTATTAGCTGCAAAGAAAGAGATATGAAAAAAAATATAGTTATAATATATTTGTCATCTTTACTTAGCATTAAATTTTATTTATTAAAGATCAGATAATTAAAGTGATTGGTTATATTATTTAATACTAATATGATATATTGAAAAAGTGAAAACTAAAATCATAAAATTTTTATTTGTTATATTAATTTGCAATATTTTTTTACCAATCGCTGGCCCAATTTTTGGCTTTGGAAGAGGTGAAGAATATTTATTTTACCAACTTTTTGAAATTACAAGAAGGGAGCATTTAGGATATTCAATTATTTTAATTTTCTATTTTTTATTAATAATCTTTCTTCCATCACTGTGGAAAAAAGAGCATAATTTTTTGTTCAAAAAAATAGAAATAAAAAAAATAAAATTATTCTTTGAGTCCAAAACCCTTATTAAATTATTTTTTTTTATTCTAATCTCAATCCCAACAATTGTTTTGCTAAATAAATATATTAGTTTAAACAGAGATTTTTTCGAAATTACAAGAGTTCCAAATTCTAATCTACCATTTTTTTGGAGGTCAGGAATTTATTTTATTGTTGCTTACATGCTATTTGTAAATTTTTCATGTTTGTACATTTATAGAATGATTTTAATATCTGAAAAGAAAGAAAGAGAGAATATTTTTTTTTATTTTCCAATAGCTAATTCACTATTGGTTGTAATTGTGATTATTTTAGGAATATATTCTAACAAAGATTGCGAAGATCTTCCAAAAGAAAGATACTGCGGTTGCATATATCTTGAGGCTTATAAGGGGGAAAATGATCAAGCATATAAGTCTCTATTTAATGAAAAATGTTTTAAGTACTTTGATTAATTATTCGTCGTTTTTATTTCTATAAAAATTTTCAATATTGATTTTAAAATTTATTAATTTTGATAATTGAGCACAACCGGGTACTATTGTACCCAATATTAGAAGAACATACACTATGGAAAAATATTTTAAATTATTGTAATTTAATTTTAAGGCCTCTAAAAAAATCAGAATAAAATATAGACTTAGAATAAAAAAGTAAATAAGTCTCCAGGTATCAAACAAATAGGAAAAGGGTATGGTAATTAAAAAACAAACAAAGAATAAAGGAATACATGTTTCAAATCTTTGATTTAAAAAATTATTTAAAGATATATTTCTACAAAAATTTTTTAGTTTAAAAAAAAATCCTGTTGAGGCAATCCCTCTTGCAAATCTTTGCACTAAATATCCTTTTAAATCTCTATCTTTATGATAAACTCTTACATTATTTGAAAAAAAAATGGTTTTATTAAGTTGTTTAATTATTCTATTTGAAAATTCCTGATCTTCTCCTAAATAAATTTTCGAATTCATTCCATTTAATGATTCATAGTCAACTTTTCTCATAATCATATTACAAGCACTTGCTTCAGAATAGAAACGAGATTTTGTAAGCGATTTTCTAAAATTATGTGCCCCTGTTATTAAAAAACTTCTGTTACTTATTCCTACAGCATTCTCAATAAAATTTTGATTGGGAAAAGAAATTTCTGGTCCTGTTACAATTCCTACTGAAAGGTCTTTTTCAAGAATTTTAGTTGCATTCTTAAACCAATTTCGTTCTGGGTATGCATCACTATCAAGAAAAGCAATATATCTTGTATTTGCCTTTCTAACTCCAATATTTCTTTTTGTACTTATATTCGTTTCTAAGGTCTTGATTAATTTGACACGTTTTGGTAAAGCGAAATCTTTTGATTTCTTATTAAAAACTATATTAATTGGTAAGTTAGAATGAAATGTTGAACATTTTTTAACAACCTCTAATAAAAGTTTATTAACTTTAATTACAGGGATGATTATTGTGCAATTCATTAATTATTTTAAACCAATAGCACGTTTTATTAATCTGGGTTGATATTTATAGTTTGACATTACGTTGTAAGTCATCGCGCATTCATATGTACAATGACATTTTGTCTTTTTTATCCAATTTTTTACCGATTTTGATTGGTCTGATCTCCATAGATCTAAGAAATTATAATTATAATCCAACAACTTTCCAAGAGGTTTATCTAATATTTCGCAAGGATGAACTGTTCCATCACTGTCTATAACTCCAAAAATAGAAGCTGAAGGGCAATGACTCAGAAACCTTGGCTCAATATAACTTTTAATATTATTTTCATGTTGAATTTTATCTTTTTCAGTCAAAACACGTCCCATAAAACTATGTTTATCATAGAAGTTTGATATTTTCCCCTCTAATCTCTCATTATATAGAGTATTTATGAGTGATTGATAACTATTAAGAATTTCTTTTTTTTGTTCTTCAGGCGTTTTAAAAACACCTTCATCTCTAACCAAAATCGCACTAAATCTTTTAATCCTATATTCCTTTTTCATAAATTCATAAATCTTGGTTATTTCTTTATAGTTTTCATGAGTACAAGTAAGAGCAACACTGGGTACAACATTTTTACCTTTCTTTTCAACAAGCTTATATGATTCGATAGTTCTCGCAAATAATCCAGGAATTTTTCTAATCCTGTCATGCTCTTCAGGATATGAGTCAATCGAAAATTGAATAATAACTCTTTTTTCCGGATATTCTTTATTCAGTTTATTCAATAATGAATCAATTCTTTTTGGATAAGAACCATTTGAATTTATTAAAATAGAATTTACATTTGCGTTATCAAAATACGCTTTCATTATATCATAGATATCATTACGTAGAAAAGGTTCTCCACCAGTAAGATTTACATGTTGGAGAGATTTACCTAATGTTGAAGTCATTTTTGTTATTTGTTCAATAGACATTTCATTCTTTTTGTTTTGAGATACCGCATCATCAAAATCAATAAAGCAAAAAGAACATCGAGCATTACATCTTCTGGTTAGAAAATGTATTAAACCTACAGGTTCTGACCTAAAGAAATATAGTGATTTTGCTGCATGTAAGACTTTAGTAATACTCATATTTATTCTCTATATAACTTTACATTAAAAATTAAAACATTCAATATAGTCTTAGTAATTTGTAAAAAGTATAAAATTATAAATAATTTATAATATCACTTAATTTATTAATTGTTGTAAATTTTCCATCTGGCCTTCTTTCATTGTATTTATAATCAATAAAAAAACAATCTGCACCTACATTCTGACCAGCTTTGATGTCACTCCACCTATCACCAACAACTTTACTTGATGATAATTCTATATTTAATTTCTTAGATATTCTTTTCAACATACCTGATTTGGGTTTTCTGCATTCGCACATATCCTCATCAGTATGAAAACAAACATCTATATAATCAATAGGAAGATTTTGATAAATGTAATTGTGCATTTTGTCAATTTCGGAATACATATAATCAAATTGCTTAACATCAGGTTGATTTGTAAAAATTGCAATTTTATAATTAAAATATTTAATTTTTTTTAGTGTTTCATTAATACCTTCTAGCAATTCAAAATCTTTAAAAAATCTTGGCGCATAAGGTTTTCCATTTTTAATAATAGACTTGTTTAAAACACCATCCCTATCAAGAAAAATACATGACATTTTATCTTCCAAAGAAAAGAAACATATATATAATATCACATAATAAAAAAATGTTTAGAAAATTTTTTCTTTCCTTTTTAATACTTTCTTTCATGAGTATTTTAGTCAGCCTCTTATCTCCTATAATTGGTTTGGGATTTAAAGATAATTATTTTTTTTATAAATATTTTGATATTAGCAGAAATGAACAATTTAAGTTGTCAATTATTGTTTTTTTTATTTCAACTATCGGCCTTTTCAATTCTCAATTAAAAAACTTTGGTTCGAATTATTTACTTAATACGAAAACCAGGAGTGCCATTGAAGATATAAAAAATTTTATTTTGCAAGCATTGGTCATTAAAAGTAATGAAATATATCTTTTATTCTTCGGTCTGATTTCTCAATTATTATATTTTGTTTATATACCCATTCTTTTTGAATGTGATGCCGCAAGCTATTATAATTCGGCAAAGGAGCTTTTACCTTTTTTAGAAGGTAGTTATAATTTTGATAGAGGACCCTTTTATCCAATATATCTCATATTAACTGGAAGTATCTTTCCTGGTACTTTAATAATAAACCTGATAATTCAATTTATTTTAGGAGTCGTAAGTGGAGTGGTTTTTTATAGAATGTCAATTTTATTTTGTAGTAAAAATATTGCTTTTGTAGCTTCAATCATTTTTATAATAAGTGGTCTTTCACTGTTTGGAGCTAAGCAGATTCTACCATATCAGTTTTTTATTTTCTTTTTTATGGTGAGTATGTTGTTCTTGATCAAAGTACTAAAGTCATTTGAAAAAAAAGATATTTATGCTTTTTACTTTTTTGTAACATTCTGTTTATTTGTTCGATGGGAATTACAAATATTACTTATACTAGGGACAATATTTATGTATGTTTTTGCACCAAAAAAAATATATGGAATTATTACATACTCATGTCTCAGTTCTTTTTTATTGATTTTCTTTTATACATTCTTAAAATTTATTGCAACTGGAAATTCAGAGCATATTGGAAGAATACATATGCATTCTGGTTCACAAATATTTTGGAATGTATATAGCGCGGCATATCCAGTAAAAAATAATTTTGGAGATGTAAGAAATATTTCTTTAGTTTCCAAAAATAATGGTCCAAATACTCAAAAGCTATATGATATAATTCTAGAGGTGATTGAGAAGGACTACAAGGTAGTCGAGTCAGAAAAAGTATGGTTATCAGAAGAAAAGGTATATAATTCTCAATCTCTAGACCCACTTGAGAAGAGTGCATACTTTCAATTATATGAAAAATTTGGTAAAGATACCGTATCACTCGTGAATTCAATGTTTCATGTGGGAGACTATTATAAAATAAATGAAGGAAACAACGGTTTTTACACACCTTTTATAGTAAGACATTTGAAGAGCCAAATTGGTCCTAGAGAAGCACAAAAGTTATTATGGAAGGTTTCATACGAAGCTATAATTAATAATCTAAACATTTATCTGAAAAGAAGAATTTTTAATTTCTTTTCTTTTGCCAATTTTGACCTTTATTCTAAATCTTTTTACGGTTTTTCTACTGAATATGTAACTATATCACAACCATTTAATCTAGGAAATTGTGCAAAAAGTCTTCTTCCCTCTCTAGCGATGAAAGAATATACTTTTGAGAGAAAAATTTATGAAAATCTTCCATTTCTTGATAACTTCAAAAAAATTTCAAGCCAAAAACGAAATTATTATAGAACTTTTTTTGGTTTGACATTTTTTTTAATAACAATAATTTTTCTATTTCTTAAAAATCATAATAAAAAGATCTTGTTTTGTTTGATTACTTACAATTTGGCACATATGTCTTTGCTAACACTTTTAGCAGGAGGTGCTTTCACCAAATACGAGGTCATAGTGATGATAATGAAAATACTGATATTTTTTTGTTTTATTTCAGGTTTTAGAGAGATTAAAAAAAATTATAAATAAAATTCAGAAATACATTTGATCATGTGATCAAGTTGATCCTTAGTCAAAAATTGATGAACAGGAAGAGTTAACAATCTTTTTGCTTGATACTCTGCATTCTTGAAATCACCTTTTTTGTACCCCATTGTTAGTGCAGGTTTTTGTAAATGAAGTGGTTGTGGATAATGTATTTTTGTCTCAATTCCTTTCTTTTCTAAATATGCCTTCAATTCATCTCTTTTTGTACATAAAATCATATACAAGGCGTATGTTTCTTTGAAATCAGTTGGTCTTGGAGGCAAAACGATAAATTTTTTAAAACATTTCTTTGAAAGTTCTTTATCTAAAAATCTTGCATTTTTAGTTCTTTTTATTATAACTGAATCTAACTTTTTTAAACCATGCAAAGCGACAATAGCCTGAAGTGGTTGCATTCTTATATTCACACCCCAAAACTCTATATTATCTCTATCAATCATGCCATGGTTTCTATATTTTAATAACCAACTATATAGTTTTGTATTATTTGTCGCAACAACACCCCCATCTCCCATTACATTTAAAGATTTAAGAGGATGCATGCTAAAAGCATTGATTATTCCAAAATTTCCAGGTGAAAGATTACCGACTTTTGCACCTATGCCCATACAGGCATCTTCAACTACCCTAATCTTTTTTTCTTTTGCAATTTTTAAAATTTCTTGCATATTTGGTGATGCCCCTCCCCAGTGAACGGGCATAATTGCTTTTGTTTTCCTATTTATTTTTTTTTTTAAATCATTAACGCAAATTTGATATCTATTGTCTGAATCACAGAATACCGGTTTGGCTCCAACTGCAACAATTGCTCCAGCAGATGCATAAAATGAGTTACATACAGTTATGACCTCGTCTCCATCACCAATATTAAGAGCTTTTAAGCAGAGAATAAGTGCGTCTGTCCCGTTATTTGTAGCTATACAGTGTTTTGCCCCAATATATTTCGCAAATCTGGTTTCAAATTTTTCTATATATCTGCCAAGGGTAAAATCTGTAGACTTTATTAACTTCTTCCAATCTGCGATAATTCGACTAGGATTTTTAAATTCCTCTGCCAAATAGTTGTAATTTACTTTCATCTTATATTACTCTACAATTTATTGACATCTATTATTGATCTCCCCGAAATGTTTCCAACTAAAATTTTTTTTGTTAAGTTCTTTAAATCTTTTAAAGTATAAGTTTTATACATTTTTTCCAAGATACTTAAATCTAGGTATTTTTCTAAAAGACCCCATGCCTTAATTCTTTTTTTTATTGGAGTATAGACACTATCGATACCACATAAACTTATATTTCTTAATATAAATGGGAAAACTGTTGTATTAAGATTGGCACTTTTTGCTAAACCTGTTGAAACAACGATACCGTCGTACTTTGTCTCAGAAAGAATTTCTGAGAGTACATCTCCACCAATTGTATCAATAGCTCCAGCCCATTTAATGGATTTAAGAGGTTTTTTTTCAATTTTATAATCTTGTAACTTAAGTACTTCTGATGCACCGATGTCTTTTAAGTAGTCTTTTTTATACTTTTTTGTTAAAGCAACAACTTCATAATTTAATTTAGATAATAGATTAACTGCTATGCTACCAACTCCCCCAGTAGAACCAGTAACTAGTATTTTTCCATCCTTTGGTGTAATATTTTCGATAATTTTCATCACACATAACATTGAAGTATAGCCTGCTGATCCAATCATCATGCTACTTTTTTCATCAAAATTTTGAGGTATTTTTAAAAGCCAATCGCCATTAACCCTTGCATATTGGGCAAAACCTCCGTAATGCTTTTCTCCAACTCCCCAGCCATTCAGAAGAACTTTATCATTTTTAGAAAATTTTTTGTGAGAGGAATCAATAACTGTTCCAGAAAAATCAACACCGGGAATCATTGGCCATCTTTTAATTATAGGCATTTTTGAGTCAATGGCCAGTCCATCTTTATAATTAAAAGTACTATAAGAAACTTTCACTAAAACATTTCCAGGCATAAGATCGTCTAGCCCAATTTTTTTAATTTTCTTAGAAATTTTTTTTTCTTTTTTTTCAAGGATAAATGCATTAAATTTTAAATTCATTTTTAAAAATATAGATTTTTAAAGTTTCATAATCAACAGTTAAAGAAATTGATTGTTAATGTATATTAAAAAAATAGATTTTCAAAATAATATTCTTAAGGATTATTCTCAAATAATTGATGTAAGAACACCTAATGAATTTAATGAAGATAGTATACCCACATCAATAAATCAACCTGTGCTGACTAATTTGCAGAGAAAAGAAATTGGAAAAATTTACAAAGAAGATCCATTTAAGGCAAGAAATTTAGGTGCTCAAAAAGTTATAAAGAATATAAATAAAATTCTTAGCAGAATGAAACTTAAAAAGTCTGATAATATCCTTATCTATTGTTGGAGAGGTGGGATGAGATCATCTAGT
>MDTG01012236.1_pt1 | contig 10276 bp, 12 predicted proteins | sample 811421 | NCBI WGS metagenome assembly MDTG01 (sample SAMN05326645, study PRJNA326480) | marine metagenome | isolation source: seawater | place: Pacific Ocean: South East | collected 2011
CTCGTCGGGCGGCAGATGCACCTAACAAGCCCCCAGCGACTTGAATACCAGCAGAGATCATCGTACCCCATCCAATCATGACTTAAAAACCCTTATGAGAGTAGTGAAGACAGTAAGCCCTGTGTCGACACGGTCTCATTGTCTCTACGTTTTGATAGAAGGTTTGCGTACTCAGCAGGAGTGAGTGCGCGGCCACCAAGCCCATACATAAACTGGTTGCCTCCCGCCATACGAGCGGCTTCTTCTTCAGCCTTTTTCTTGGCGGCCTGCTCTGCGGCGAAGCGTGCTTCTTCGTTACGGATGGCTTCGGAGAGGGCGCTAAGTTCGTCTTGGGCCTGATCAGCACCATACTTCTGTACGTCAGAGTAAAGTGTGTCGTAGTTGTTTTGCATCGTGTCGAGATCACCCGTGGTATAGAAACCTCCGCGCGCATCATTTAGATAGTTGGCGGCTTGGGTTTCAAAATCGTCACGTTTGTCTTCAAGGTCTGTGAGACGGCTGAATATATCGGCATCACCGGATACGTAATTATCTTGAATTCCGGGCGCTCTACCACCTGAATACATTCCGAGTTTTCCGGCTTGGCGATTTAGGCGCGTTGAAATGTCGCGCATCTTTCGTTCTTCCCAAAGGTCTAGGCCAGATAGTTCTGTGCCGTAGTCGGAGAGGTCGGTTTCGTATTGATCGAGTTCGCCGGATCGTTTGGTGAGTAGGTCAGAAAGTTTTGTGTCATACCCAGTAAAGTCAGAGCCAAGGTTAGTGATATCGCTAAAGTCGAGTAGGGACTCATAACCTGAGATATCACTAAGCCCCTCATCAATTAGGTCTTGTGCATCGTTAATTGAACCAAGATCATAAGTTCCCATGCGGCGAGTCATAGACCCAAGTCCTGATGCTTGGCTTTTAAGTCGTGAGGTGTCCGAACTAATACGACTGAGTTCGTCTCGACGGTCTTGCTTTAGGTTGGCTAGTTTGACACCGAGATCATCAATGTCTCCAAGGTAATTCGTGTTGTCGTATTCATCTGAGATGACTGTATTGAAGGAGCCAACTTCACGATTTAGTTTTCGTAGCGTATCTTCAAGCGTGCCCATACCCTCTTCGTCGGCGATTGTGTAACCGCCGAACGCAGATTCAGAATTACTTATGCGGTCTTCAAAGTCTTCCTTGGCATTTTTAATACGGGTTAATTCATTATCGCGCTTCGTTTTTAGAGCGCCTAGTTTTGTATTGGCTCGACCCAGTTGACGGTTTGACCAAGAAAAATCAGTAAAGTCTTGAAGCGGAGTTTCAAATCCGCTAAGTCTTCCTTCAATATCTGTATAGTCGCTTAAGCCTGTTTCAATATCATCACCATCCGCGATGCTGAGACCGTAAGCGTTACCAACAAGATCGCCAATCTCACTTCGGATACCTTCGCGGAATGTATTATATTTTTCTTCTGCCGCACCGCGATCAGTGTGCCACTTAGTAAGTTTGCCAAGGTTGGATTGAATAGTATCAAGATAAGGTTGAACTGTTTCCCCAATGTCCGGCCCTTCAGATGGGCTAGTTCCCTGCCAATGGCTGAGGTTTGGGTTAGTGAATATATTTGAGTTGTATGCGTTTCCGCTTGTGGTCATCAAACTTACAGAGCCGTGATCTGACCTTTGAGGCATACCACTATTGTCCCAGCCTTCTGCCATTACACCTTGTAAAGCGGATTCGTTACCCTCAGAAATTGACTTCATTCTTTCAAGTTCGGACAGTTTGGTGCTTTTCCAACTTTTACCACCGAGGTCTTGGATTTTGCTCGTGTAGGGAGAAATCATCCTCCCGATGTTTGGCAGACTTTGGTTCCAACTTCTTACGACTCCATCCCATTGACGGCGAGCACTCGCAACGGCTCTGGCGTTCATTTGATTTACTTGCTCTTGGGTGTACACCGATTTATTTTTACCGCCGTGTGCCATTTTAATTCACCTCTTTCTCGATTCTGTAAAGTATCCCCATCTCTTTAAATCCATGATGACGCATCAAGTATTTACCCAACTTCTGATTAGCCTCTTGCGAGTCCCTATCGGCCCACCCAAAAGAGTGGCAAAAATAAATATGTGATGCATTTTTTGACTTAGCCCATTTAACATATCGAGAGATAAGTCGAGGGCCGTCTAGTGTGTTGCCATACTGAGGATCAATGAAGACGATCTGATCGCTCGACTGAAGTTCTTTACTGAAGTAGGGCGTTTCAAGATAAGCCAATAAACCGCCGACGAGTCTTCCATCCCGCTCAACAACAATAACGAGAGAATTGTCATCCATAATTGCTTTGTTGATTTCTTCTCGAAGCGTCTCTCGATCAAACTTTAGATGCTTGTATGCGCTTTTCCTATGTACGTAAGAGCCTAGATCGATTAACGACTCCAAGCACCCCGGACGTTGTAGGTCAGTAAAGTTAAGTTCTCGAACAGACATTAGGTTATAGCGGCGACCGAGAGTGTTACTTCGAGATCAGTTGGTGTTGAACCACTGGTTACTTGGAAGCCAAGACTAAGGCTTGCTGTGCTTGCGTCGACATCAACAGGGGAAGTGAATGTAATGTCGCTGGCAGTAACAGCCGCCGCTCGTGCAGAGTCCTTTAAGACGCCACCAACAAGGAGTTGGACGTTGCAGGTTCCACTGGCTGTACGGACACTCATTCCAGTAACCTCGATGTGGTCTTTCCACATTCTCTTGATTATGAAATCAGCATTAGCAACAGCACCTGCTTCAATGTGATAGACACTTTCTGTGACAAGTGTAGTGGGTAACTGCGAGTTAGGAAGGCGACCAGTGGAGTCGAGAGAAGCGACACCGTTGGATGCGCCCATGTAGGTTTTAGGTACAACAGCAGTTAGATCGACATCTGCCCACACGGTTGCGGTTCCTGACCCATTAACTTGGAGGAACTGGCTTGCGTTCGTCGTTGTGAATGTGGGGATTGATTGCTCTGCGGCAGTCGATAACCAAACCGTTCCGTTGTAGAACTTGAGTTCGTTTGGCGTTACCGATGTATCAAGCCAGAGTGCGCCGGATGCCGGAGACGTTGGCGCAGTGGAGGCTATCGTGATCGATGGTGATGCCGCTAAAGCAGTGACAAGCCCATACACTTTGGCTTGTGGAATCTCGTCAGACGCAATGGAGAGTTTCGTGTAATCAATTAACCCTGAAGTCGTGTCGGTGTACTTGGACTCAAGCATAAGTCCCGCGATTACAGACTCACCTACGTTCTCAACCGTGAGAATCGATACCGTGTCTGCGGCAGGGACAGTAGACGTAAAGGTTACAGTATTAGATGATGGGTTGGTTGTGTAGTCGTATGAACCACCGTCTCTCTGTAGTAGACCGTTTCGATAGACCTGAAGGCTTGTGTCAGCGTCATGTGTAAATGGAAAAACAGCCTGACCACCTGTTGGGACTACAGTGTCCGTTCGGGTATAGCCAGTAATGTCGTCAGCACGTATCTTGTAGATGGATATAGTGTTGCCGACAGAAAGGCCGGAGTTAAACGTGACCGCTCCTGTGCTAAGAGAGCCAGTGGTGTGGCTTTTCGTGTAGTCATAGGTTGCGCCTTCACGCTGAAGAAGGCCGTTCTTGTAGACCAGAAGTTGGTCAGACGAGAGTTGGTAGTAGTCGATGACCGTCTGGCCTGCTGTGGCGACAGTGTCTTGACGCGAATACATAATTGGCGCGCCAATTTCTCCAAGGTCTTTACCGGGAGTTCCTCGAATAGACTCCATTGAGGCAAGAGTGATCCAGCCTGTTTCAGTTGATGTGTATGTTCCGATTCGGTACTGCAATCCAGCAGTGGCGTCCAGACGCATTTCGACTGGGCCGTCAAAGTTACCGTCAGTGTCGAACAGGACATCAAGCAACTCGCCCAAGGTCTTGTTCCCGAGTTCGGCGACGTTGATATACCGAACGAAATTCTCAAATTCGGTGCTGATATTGCCCGAAGACATGTAATTGTTCGGGTACTGTTGACGAAGGCGAGCCATAGAGTTACCTCATTTTTACGATAAAACCAACGACTCGCACCAGCCCCTTCGATTTGGCTGTGAAGCGGAGTCGTAAGCCTTTAAATCTGGCATTAAATTGACGGTGATATTGTTTCGATAATGGCACGCCAATGTATCTGTTGTCGTCCGCATCCCCGCTAATCTCCATGACCCATGAAGCCAATTTTTTATCCTCCTCGTTTAGCGCCTCCACTGTTATTTCTCCGGGGCCGGAGGCTATGATCGTCAGGCTTTGCGATTCCTTCACCCCTTCTAAATCCTTGAGCCAGAGAATTGGGGTTACAGCCGTCATCTGCGGTTCCACGGATGCGGGATTTATATCCTCTGGTTTGTCCACGTTGAACGCACCACCGCCTGTCCCAACAACGAGTTGCCCTCCGTAGAAGGCTCCGCACTTTGCATTTAGGTAGGTGCCTGTGCTCCACTTAATACGTCCTTCCTGTTGCTGTGTGTTTAGGTTCATGGTCAGGCGCTGAGTTGTAACGCCACCTGATATGGGGAAGTAGATGTGGTACTGCTTGTTGTCCCGGTCGAATATTGCGCTCACAGTCTCCGGGTCGTCGACTTGCGCTAAGAATGAGCGATACAGGATATCGATCTTGTCGCTCAGGGATTGAGACATTAATAGGATGCCGTTGTCCTCTGATCTATGAACAGTGTGTACTCCAGATCGAGAGCAGTAGAGTAGGTCGGAGCCTGCTGACTGAATTGTGTTGTGGGAAATACAGCCAATGTTTACCGCCGCCCGATTATCTAAAATCCATTTGGCTATATCGGGGTCGAGGTCGTAGATAAAGGTACGGTCTTCAGTGAAGATCGCCAGTTTGGTCTGCTCGAATGGAGCGATGCCGGTGATACGGCCAGCGGAACCGACGATATTTGCAATACTGATTGTTCCTGCGCGCAGTGCGTCAGTAGAGTCGATGACTTCATCGTCTGGCCATATTTCGTGGTTATCAACGCGGGATATGTAGACGGTTTGTTCGTTACCCGCTACGCCAGCCGCGATCATTCGCCTCTGTACCGCAGTAAAGTATGCGGGACGCATGATCTCATTCATCGCGAACGATTGATTGCGCTTCCATACGATGCCGTCGTAATAATAGGATCGCTGTAGGCGTGAGGTGAAATGCACCATCCTGTTAAAACTGGTGGATGAGACCACGGAATTTACAGAGTAGGCTTCCTGCGCAAGATTTGTATCATTATTAAGGAAGATGGCACCTGCGCGTTGTTCAGCCCACACGAGTTGATCTTTATCAAGGAACTGCATGTGGATGATTGGGTAATCGCCAACACGAAAGTGGGCAGGGGATTCCCGTACGATCTGCCCTTGGGCGTCACAGTAGCAGTTGTCCAACTTAGTCATGTGGAGAGACTTTGGTGTGTCGAGGGAGGTCTCATCCCTTGATGCGTCTAATCCAGAGAAAGTGGAATAGACGACCTGCTTCGTTGGAATCCCAGTGGGCGCACTGGTTTTGCTTGCCATTTTAGGTTACGGCTTTTTGTTGCCCAGTAATAATCGACTGATTGATTGGACTGTCCATTGGGCGAATCTGAATAGCAGGGGATCGGTTGCCACCACCATCTGTTGTGTTCGTGGTGTTGAGGCGATTCCAGAGTTCTTGGTTTAACGTCTTGTAAAAAAGCATCGTAAACATCTGTGTTTTTTCTGACGCCTGTTGTATTGCATATTGAGTAAGCAAGCCAGCGATCATTATCTGATCTGGAACTGGACGAGCCTCCGACACAGATGTGTAGTAGTCCAATTGAGTGTCATCCCAGTAAGGGTGATTTCGGACATCATCAATAACGAGATTGGCGAATTCGAGCATCATCGTCATTAAGTTACCGTCCGATGTATCGGGCGCAAAATCTCCGAATCTCCTTAATGCTGAGAAGATTAGAGATTCAAGTTGTGCGTTACCGTCTTTTATATGCGGCGTTGAAACACGGATATCAGTCATGGCGAATTATGCGACCAACCTGAAAGTGGTGGTGTGCCTCGAAGCGGTCTTTTTCTGATGCGGAGATTTTCCACATGAGTCGACCATCGGGCTGAAGAGACGGTCGCCATCCTCCGCCGGGGTACAACACTTTGAAAAGTGGTTCCCGTTCTTTGGTGACATAGGAAAATTCCATTTCAACTTCAACCTTTACGGCTTTGGCTTTGGCTTTGGCTTCTGGCTTGGCTTTAAGCGCAGACTCTTTTTCGAGGGCTTCTGCGGCTTTATCTTCTGGGGATTTACTTACTTCTTCCATTTAACACTCCAATAAAAAGGGGGCTTTACAGCCCCCTTTTTACCCGGTTAAGGATGAACTGTCGTCCTTAGATTAGGAGAGAGCAGTCCAGTTTTTGACGTAGGCGTGAACCTTGTCCTGAAGCATTTCAAGACCACACTCGGTCAGATACTCATGCTTCACCGCATCCTCGTCGTTCGCCTGACGATCCCTTAACAACTGGGTGTCACGATCTTTGAGGTGACGATAACGAACGAATGGGAAGTCGACGATCAACATCGAATTCTCCATGCCCGAAATCATGCGGAACTGTGGGTGGACGTGAACAAGCAGGTCGCCAGCGAAGGTTGCGTAGCGTGTCATGGACACACCGTAAGCGCCTTCAACGACGGTCGGTTGCCAGCGATCCTTGCCCATCTTCTGTAGGTTGCTTGCAACACGGGCACCAATGAAGGCGACCTTCTGCTTTGAACCGTAGGCGAAGATAGTCTCGATGAGTTCACGGTCGAAGTTGGTCTCGCTGATAACACCAGACGAGTAGGAACCGGAGTTCCCATCAACAACAGTCGTGATCGAGTTGAGGAGTCCGCCCGTGTAACGGGTGGGCTGTGCAGACGAGCCGTTGGCTTCGTGCTTTTTGCCCCAAATCATTGCACGTTCGATATCCATCATGTGCATCCGCAGACCTTTGGTGATGACCTCGTCTTCCTTACTTCCAGTGCGGAGGTAGGTTGACTTGAGGGTGTTCGTCACCTTGAAGGCAGTACGGAAAATCTGGGTGTAGTTTGATGCGACGACAGCGTCGAACGACACGGCGGTCGGGCTAGTTGCCCCTTCCGATGCCGCGAAGCCAACGATGGCGAGGTCATCATTGTCGGTGATGGAAAGAGACGTACCGCCGATGTTGCGCTCTACGGTGATAGCCGTATTCGAGGTTGAATCAGCAGAGGCTCTCATCACCTCTCCAGTATCGACGTTGACAATCAAAGCGCCCGTTACAACAAACTTGGCGTTTGTATCAGAGTCGATGGTGAGGGCAGTGGCTGACGTGTTGTAGCCAGCGCCGTTGTTGATTTTGAGAGTGCGCTCAGGCATCTCATCCCGAAAGTTTTTAAACTCCGGGTCGTCGGTGCTTTCGCTGTTGGCCATTGCAAGAAGGGCGTTGAACGGGGCCGAGCCATTCGGTTCCAAGAGCGTGAATAATTCACGATAATTCTTGGGCCGGAAATCGACACCGAATTCACCTGTCCCGCGTAGACCTTGGATTGGAGTAGACATTACTCGTGGTCTCCTTTATAGGATTAAGTTGAACGGTTTGTTTTTGGCTCGCTATGCGGAATGTCCATCGCACTGGCGAAAAAGCGAAGGGCCGTAGCGCTTCATAGTTTTGAATTGTGAACGACAGTTTGTTTTGTGTCGTCCCTTAGACTGATTGATTACGTTGCGACATTATCTGTTGCGCAAGGCGATCAAGGTCAGTTGACCCTTCAGGTTCGGCGGCTCGTCCAGCGGCTGAATCTGATCCGGGTGATGAGCCAATAGAGCCGGAGAAGGCTTGGCGGCGTTCTCGTTGTGCTCGTAGTTGGGCAAGTTCTGGTTCAGTCCCCATGTTCTTGAAGTCTCGAACGACGTTGACGAGCAGTTGACCATCAATAAAATCTTCCATTGTGTAGCCACGATCTTCTGCAAAGTTGACGAAGTCTTGGGCTTGATCATCAGACATAGCAAAGTGCTGTTGTACTCGGTCAAGGTTGTTCGCGAGTTGGCGTTGCATGTTTATTGAGTTCTGCTCTTGTGTTTTCTGATTGGCTTGGGCGGCGGCTTTGACAGCGCCGTCACTGTGAGCGAGAACGGCGCGAAGCATCTGCTGAGTTTCGGCGTTCATTGCGGCAAGAGACTGCATGGTTCCGTTGATGTCTTTGTAGCCGGGGGGCAGGGAAGCAGAGTTTTCTTCCTCCCACTGACGAAAAACATCTTCTTTGTCGACGGCTTGGGGCTGAGTGTTGTCTGGGGTTGCTCCTACTGATGCCGCACTGGCTTGGGCGACGTGAGGAGATTCAGCAATTTCAAGAATTGCTTTGGCTAGTTGATCAGGGGAAGTCTGGTATTTGGCTTCGAGTTGCTTGATGACTTCCATGACTGGCTTGTACTGGGCGTTCTGATAGTTGAGCGCCTTGTATCGATCCATCGTGGAAGCAATTTGCTTCTCGGTTAATTCCCGATCTCCAACCTTGTAAGTCATCGCAGGCGAGTTCATTGCGTCGGCTTCGTCTGCTGGGCTTGCGGCGGCTACTGCGGCTTCGGCCTGTGTTGGTGTATCTTTGTCTTGTGCTTCAGCGCTAGGTGCGGCAGTTACCGGCGGGGTTGCGGGTGCTTGCGGCTCTACGCCCATTGCTTTTGATGCTAGTGCATCTACGAGTTCATCTTGTGCCATTATTGGTCTCCATATCAGCCTTGGCGGAATTAAGAGCGACCTCCGCTTCAAGTCGTGCATACGCCTTGTCGGGAAGGTCAATCAGTTGACGAGAAGCCCACATGGCCCCACGCCTGAAGTCGACTTCTTTTTCTGTCATGGAAGGGTTATCAGCCAGTTGATATGCGGCATGGAGGACTTCTTTCTCCATGATGGCTTTCAAGTAGGCCCACCCTTTTCCAGTACGTAAAGAGTCAAGTGCTTTTATAGCGGCTTCTGGTTTCATAGTCGTCCTTTTAATACAGCGTATGCGAGCATAAGAACTTCACTGTCGGTGTGCTCTCCTTTTGCCCTGTTGTACCCCCAAGCAACTAGACGCGAATTGGCTTTCGTGTAGCCTTTAGACGAGTCAATGCGGTCTATGCTGGGGGCAAAAAAGTTTACGTCTCCGATTTCCTCAGAGAATTCAAAACAGATGCCAGTGACCTCGCATCTACCTAATGAGAGTTTTTCGTCGATCCAACGTCGATCAAGTTCAAAGGCTCCGAACCGCTTTCCCCTTCTTTTAGCCCCTGATAAAAGCAGGGTGCCAAAGTGATTGATACTGGTCTTTTTACGCCTGTGGTGTAGAGATTGATGGTATTTGTTGAAACAGGGTCGGCATAAGTTTCGTCGGTCAACCTTATTATCTCGGGTAAGCGTTGTATCGCATTTGCTACATAGAGCCACCGTCACCGTGATCTCCTTTGGGGGGGAGTGCGGAGGGAGGGTCGGAGACCACGGGACGGGGCATTGGATCGGGATCGTCGTCGATTACTTTTATATCTCGCACCATAGAACGAGGGATGTACCAAAAGTTGCCAAAGTAGTCGCCGGACTTTTCGTGGCAATAAGTCATAGCCAGAATTATCCAGTCCTTGCTTTTGTCTACAAGTAAACCGTATGTGTAAGTAAGTTCGTAAGATGGGTCTGGTTCCCCCCAGCCTGCTTCCGTGTAGGCGTCAAGCCATGCTATCCGGCAAAGGGGATAGTTCTTCTTCCCAGTATTCTTCCGGGTACTCACTTAAGAATTCTGCAACCCATGCGGGTATATCCCCAGTTAAAAGATAAGCACTGTAAACCGCTTCGATTTCATATTCACTCGCTTCACCAAACACATCAATGAACGCGCGTTCAAATAACTGCCAATCGCTACAGTCAAACAGTTCGGCTATGTTAGAAATAGTCCTCATAATGCTTCATGAGTAGTATTAGGACATGAGTAGTAAAGTTAAGTCGTCCCGCCTAACTCTTCTTTTTTCTCTCAAAACCGTTAGGTATTAGATATCCCAAGATCAAAGGGATTAGGATTATTCCGCCTAATAGCCAGCCACCTGTTTCGATGACTTGTCCCATCATTGGCCAGAAGCCAGTTATTGGAGCGTCGCATTGGCTTCCGCTCAAGCCACCAGTCAACAGGCTTGTGGCTCCCGCGCCAATCGCGGCTCCAGCCGCCGCTCCTCCGGGGCCACCAACTATTCCTCCCAAGCCAGCCGCCGCGCCAGAGACGCCAGCGGTTTTTAGCGCCGCACAGCCAGAAAGGAAA
>MDTG01124136.1_pt1 | contig 10276 bp, 12 predicted proteins | sample 811421 | NCBI WGS metagenome assembly MDTG01 (sample SAMN05326645, study PRJNA326480) | marine metagenome | isolation source: seawater | place: Pacific Ocean: South East | collected 2011
CTGGGGAGTCTAATCCAATAAAAATCGCACCATTATACAATCTGGGGTCCAATCTTTTTTTGTTAAATTTTTTCTTATCATTAATTTATATTTTTAGTAATTTTTTTTATCAAATCACCGCTAATAATTTTTGTGCAAACGCTTAATGAATTTGAAAAACCGATATAATCTGTACCTCCATGACTTTTAATTACTGGTGAGTCAAGGCCGATAAATATTGCTCCATTATAAAGACGAGGATCTAATCTTGCTTTAAATTTTTTTAAATTATAAATATTTAATAAAGATGAAATTTTACCTAATAAATTTCCTGTCATTGTTTTTTTTAATTCATTTGTAATAAAATTTGCTGTGCCTTCAGCTGTTTTAAGTGCAACGTTGCCTGTAAAGCCATCTGCAACTATAACATTTACATCTCCATTCATTAACTGATTACCTTCTATATACCCTTTGAATTCAAAATCTGAATTTTTCTTTAAATTTAATTGTTGATATGTTTCTTTGATAATTTCGTTACCTTTAAACTCTTCAGAGCCTATATTTAGTAAAGCTACTTTTGCATTATCATTTGGATATAATGATTTAAACAATGATGAACCCATAATTGAAAAATCAATTAAATTCTTAGGACTGCATTCAATATTTGCTCCTAAATCTAATACAACACTCATTCCTTTTTTATTTGGCCATAGCGCAGACAAAGCAGGTTTATCTATATTTTCAATCATCTTAAGATTTAACTTTGAAATCACTAACAATGCTCCAGTATTTCCAGCTGAGATTACAATATCAGATTTTTTTTCTTTAACATTCTGGATTGCTAACCACATGCTTGTATTTTTTCCTCTTTTTGCTGCCTCAAGTGGACTGTCAGTACCTTTAACTGTTTCTGTAGTATGAATTATTTCATAAGAAGATTTTGGAATATTGTTATCTATATGATTTAAAATTTTATCTCTGTCACCAAATATTTGATAGTAAGTATTTTTATTTTTTTGAAAATGATGAATAATTCCATCTACAACTTTTTTGGGTGAACCATCACCACCCATTGCATCAACTGCAATTTTAATAATTTTACTCATTTAAGTTTAAATTTTTATTCCTTGGGGTCTAGAATTTGTCTTCCCTTATACATTCCTGTTTTTGTATCCAAATGATGAGATAGTCTATATTCACCAGATTTTTTATCCTCAACAATATTTTTAGATGAGAACTTCATATTCTGGGATCTTCTCATTCCAGTTCTTGACGGAGATTGTTTGCGTTTTGGTACAGCCATAATAAAATTAATGTTTAATTACACCTTTTATATAAGAATTTAAAGTATTTTTTAATAAATTTAACCTATATTTTTCAAAATAATCTACCAAAAAATCAATATTGTCTCTATTGTCTAAAAATTTTGATAGTACAGTGATTCTATTTTTAGGTTTTAGATTGTCCCAATCATGAATTTCATTAATCATTGCATAAAACAAATTTAAATAATCTTTCATTTTTTTATTAATTGATTGATCTCCATAACCAATTTCTCTAATACTTAATTCAATCTGTCTAAAGATATAATCGTAGATTTCTTGCATTAATTCTTTATTATTATCTTTTTTATAAATTTTCAGAAAAAAGGCGAAATGTAATAAAAAAAAAATTAATCTATCAGAGAATGTATCTTGGGACTTAAAATCTTTGTACAATTCTTTATTTCTAGTTAAAATGATTAAATTATTATAAATATTGATATATTTTGTAGACATGAAATTTTTAAAATATTTTATTATTTTTATCTTTATATCTAATTGTGCATTAAATAAAGTTGTAAAACATCACGGTGTACATAATTTAAAAAAAAAGAATGATAAATTAGAGATTTTAGGCACTAATCGAAATGATGTCCTAATCCAACTTGGTTTACCTTCAACTAAAAGTTCATTTGATAATGAAGTATGGATCTATATGGAAAGAAAAACATCCTCAAGTCAATTAAGAAGTTTAGGAAAACAAAAATTATTACTTAATAATGTCTTAATACTAGAATTTGACACAAAAGGAATGCTTGTAAAAAAAGACTTTTTAACAAAAGATAATATGAATGAATTAAAAATTTCAAGTAATGAAACACAAATTATTAATCAAAAAAATACATTCATAGAAAGTTTTCTATCAAGTTTGAGACAAAAAATTAATGACCCTCTTGGTGTAAAAAAAGCTAAATAAATTAATTAAACATTAAAAATCTAACCTGCAATTACAGCTAATAATAATAAAGCTACAATATTTGTAATTTTAATCATTGGATTTACTGCAGGTCCAGCTGTGTCTTTGTAAGGATCCCCTACTGTATCACCAGTAACTGCAGCTTTATGGGCTTCAGATCCTTTACCACCGTGATTACCATCTTCGATATATTTTTTTGCATTATCCCAAGCGCCTCCACCTGCAGTCATTGATACAGCTACAAATAGACCAGTTATAATTACACCAAGTAACATCGCTCCAACTGAAGCTAAAGCAGCTACTTGGCCTCCAATAGAAAAAATTATAAAATATAAAACGATTGGAGATAATACAGGTAATAATGAAGGTATTATCATTTCTCTTATTGCAGCAACAGTTAACAAGTCTACTAACTTTGCATAATCAGGTTTTTGTTTACGTTTCATGATCCCAGGAAACTTTTTAAATTGTCGTCTTACTTCTATTACAACAGCTCCACCAGCTCTTCCGACTGCTTGCATACCCATTGACCCAAATAAATAGGGCAACATTCCACCAATTAATAAACCAACTACAACGTAAGGATTTGATAAATCAAATGTAACTACAATGCCCTCTAGTTTTGATCCTGCTACATTTGAAAAATGTTTTATGTCTTCAGTATACGCTGCAAATAAAACTAAAGCTCCGAGACCAGCTGACCCTATTGCATATCCTTTTGTAACAGCCTTTGTTGTATTTCCTACAGCATCTAATGCATCTGTGGTTTTTCTTACATTGTTAGGTAATTTAGACATTTCTGCAATACCGCCCGCATTGTCTGTGACTGGACCATAAGCATCTAAAGCTACAACCATTCCAGCTAATGCAAGCATAGTTGTGACAGCTATTGCAATACCATATAATCCAGCAATTGAATTAGTTACTAATATACCTGTAACAATAATCAATGCAGGTATAGCTGTCGCCTCCATTGAAACTGCTAATCCTTGAATTACATTAGTACCATGACCTGTCGTAGAAGATGAAGCAACACTTTTAACAGGTCTATAATTTGTTCCTGTATAATATTCTGTAACCCATATTAATAAACCAGTTATTACTAAACCTATTATTCCACAAAAGTATAAACTCATACCATTAAACACTTGTTCACCAACTGTATACTCTGAATTAAATCCTATAACATAGTCCGTAACTGGATATAAAATTAATAAAGAAGAGATAGCTGTAACTACAAATCCTTTATACAAAGCATTCATTACATTTTTACTTTTTCCAAGTTTAACAAAAAAAGTTCCTATTATTGATGTTAAAATACATGCAGCACCTATAGTTAAGGGATAAATCATCATATTCATATCCCCATGAAAGAAAATTGAAGATAAAACCATGGTTGCTACAATTGTTACTGCATAAGTTTCAAATAAATCTGCAGCCATTCCTGCACAATCTCCTACATTGTCTCCAACATTGTCTGCTATAACCGCAGGATTTCTTGGATCATCTTCAGGAATTCCTGCTTCTACTTTTCCAACCAAATCAGCTCCAACATCAGCTCCTTTTGTAAAAATACCACCACCTAATCTTGCAAAAATTGAAATTAAAGAAGCTCCAAAACCTAAAGCTACTAAAGCATTAACTATTTCTCTTTCTTCAATGCCAAATTTTAATAAAAAATAATAATAAACAGCTATAGCTAACAGTGCTAAACCAGCTACAAGCATTCCTGTTACAGCGCCAGATTTAAAAGCTATAGAAAGTCCACTAGCTAAACCTTTTCTTGAAGCTTCAGCTGTTCTTACATTTGCTTCAACTGAAACTAACATTCCAACATACCCGGCTATTCCTGATAGAGCAGCACCAATTAAATAACCTAAACCAACTAATGGACTAAATACTAAACCAATTATAACCAACACAACAACTCCGACTATGGAAATTGTTTTATATTGTCTTGCTAAATAAGCTTTTGCCCCAATTTGTATCGCTGATGCTATTTCCTGCATCTTTGAATTGCCCGAACTTGAATTAAGAATATTTTTACCAGTAAAATATCCATAAACTATTGATAAGAGTCCCGCTGCTATTGTGTAAAGTAAAATTGTTTCTGGTGAAATGTTCATAGTGCCTTTTTAGTTGTTTGGTTGTTAAAATAATTAATCTTTTAAAATCCGGACAATACAAAAAAGTGAATAAAAGGCAATATTTAACTTAATAAAATTCATGAATATAACCTTTGTTTTTAAGCATAATTTTCATGTTCTTTTTGTCAACAATAGAGGATTTCTTGACTAAATTTTGAATTTTTCCAATATTAGTAATCTTAATTCTATTTTTTAAAGCTAACTTTTTAATGATTCTTCTTTTGTTTTTAGAAGCTGTAAATAAAATCTGATAATCATCTCCTTTAGAGATAAAATTGATTTTTTTTAATTTTTTTAAATAAATTATTTTTTTTAAATTTTTAGAAATAGGTATATCTTCAAGATTAATTTTATAAGAAAGTTTTTGATTATTTATCATTTTATCTAAATCAGCTATCAATCCATCAGAAATATCTATTGCTGTATTTGCAAAATTTTTTAATCCATTTATTAATTTTAATTGAATCTCAGGTTTATAATATTGATTAATAAAATATTTTTTTAATGAAGTTTTAAGACTAATCTTATCTTTTAGTATTAATAATCCAGTATAACTATCACCTAAATTACCAGTTACATAAATATCATCATTGATTTTAGCTTTATTGCGATAAACAATATTATTTGAGAATCCAATTGAGGTGATTGAAAAACTTAATTTACTTGAAAAAATTGTATCTCCACCACCTAAAAAAATTTTATATTTATTTTGTTCTTCATTGAGAGATTTTTTAATTTTTGACAGGTTTGATTTAGAAAAATATTTTTTATTGCCAGCAGCTGAAATAAAATAATATTTTGGTTTAACACCTTTACATATTAGATCTGAAATCGAAGATCTTAAAATTTTTTTTATAACTAAATCAGGTTTAATAAAATCATAAAAATGATTACCTTCTACATAGGTATCAATTGAAACAACTAATTTACTTTTTTTATTAAAAAAAACATCATCATTTAGTTTAAGAGAACTTGAATTTTTTTTTGAGATTTTTTGAAAATATTTATGAATTAATTCAAATTCATTCATTATTAGTTCTTATTTTTTTTGCTAACTTATCTAATATAGCATTTAAATATTTAGTTTGACTAATTTCTAAAAAAAAATTCGATGCGTTCAGATATTCTTTTATGATAATTTTTGTTGAAATTTTTGGTTTATAAAGAAATTCGAAAATAGCAGACTTAATTATTATTTGAAAAACTTTATCTAATTTATCTAATTTCAAATCTTCATTTAGGTGATTTTTAACTTCCTCTATTATTAGCTCATCCCTTTCGATTGTTCCAAAAACAACATCTTTAATAAATTTTTTGAATCTATGTTTTTTAAAAATTAAATCTTTATCATTATTAAAAATATTACCGTATAATTTTTGAATAATGATAACTCTTGGATTTTGATTTGGATTAAATTCAGTTCTCATTATTATTGTGATAACACAGAAATCACTGCTTTGGCAGCTTCAATTCCTTTTGTCTTAGATCTAAACTCAGCCTGATTCATGTCTAAACAAGTTATAATACCATTTCCGATGGGTTTCTTATGTTCAATTGAAAGACTCATAATTGCGTTTGTAGTTGCTGTTGAAATAAATTCAAAATGTGGTGTTTCACCTTTTATTACACATCCTAATGTAATTATTCCATCATATTTTTTAATATTTTTAGATATCACAACTGGAATTTCAAAAATTCCAGGAACTTTCAAAATTTTGAATTTTAATTTTTTATTTAAAAAATTGATTGTTGAGTCTAACATTTGATTTGAAATATCTTCATAATAGTTTGCAACAACAATTAAAATTTTATTGTTCATTTTATAATTTCTTGTTTTTTTATTTTGATTCCATAACCGTCTAAACCTACAACTTTTTTTCTAGATCTTGTTACTAATATCATATTTTTGATTTTTAAAGATTTAATTATTTGAGCACCTATACCATAGTTTTTTATTAACTTATCTTTTCCTTTTTTATAAAAATCTCTACTTTTATAGTCTCGCAAAGTTTGAGTCACAGATTTTAAATTGGTATCTCTTATAAATATTAAGACACAATTGCTATATTTTTCAAAATACTTCAAAGTTTTACTAAATGAATTTGGTAATTTTTCATTCAAAAGATAATTTTTCACAACATTTGATGAGATTACTCTTACTCGTGGGAATATTCCTTTTTTAATATTTCCTTTAATAAGAGCAAAATGCTCAGAGCCATCTAGTAAATTTTCATATACTCTTATTAAATATTTTTTTTCTTGAACTATAATATTTGATTTTTTTTTCAATTTAATAAGTTTTTCTTTTTTTAATCTATAAGAAATAAGATCATCAATTCTGCCGATCTTTAATTTATGTTTTTTTGCAAAATTAAATAATTTTTCACCTCTTGCCATTGTGCCATCTTCGTCCATAATTTCACAAATCACAGCTGATTCATTTTTTTTTGCTAACTTAGAAATATCTACTGAAGCCTCAGTATGACCAGCTCTTACAAGAACGCCTCCTTCTCTTGCAATGATAGGAAAGATATGTCCTGGTGATACAATTTCTTTTTTTTTGACATTTTTTTTGGTGGCAACTCTAATTGTTTTAGCTCTATCCTTTGCGGATATCCCTGTTGTTATTCCTTTCTTGGCCTCAATAGAAACAGTAAAAGCTGTTTGATTTCTAGATTGATTAACTGGAGCCATATACGATAAATCTAATTTTTTTGCTTGTGTAGTGTTTAATGTTAAACAAATTAAACCTCTACCATATTTTGCCATGAAGTTTATTTTTTTTGAATTTACATCTGATGAGCAAAAAACTAAATCACCTTCATTTTCTCTATTCTCATCATCAACTAAAATATACATTCCACCTTTTTTAGCAACACTGATAATTTTTTCTATTGGATAATAATTATTTTTTTTCATTAAAATAATTTTTAACGTATTTGGATAAGATATCTATCTCTATATTTACTAAACTATTTTTTTTTAAAGTAGATAAATTTGTTAAACTATAAGTGTGAGGAATTACCCATATTTGAAAACCTTTTTTTGTAACTTTAGATATTGTTAAGGATATTCCGTTAACGCTAATAGAAGCCTTCTCAATAAGATCATTTCTATGTTTTTGAACTATATAAAAATCAAATAGATATGATTTATCTATTTTCTTTATTTTTAAGATTTTAGCGACAGTATCAATATGTCCTTGACAAATATGTCCAGAAATTTTTTGACCATACTTTAAAGGTAACTCTAAGTTTATTTTATCATTAGTTTTTAGATATTTAAATTTAGATTTTTTTATAGTTTCATTTGAAAGATAGAATTCCATAATTTTTTTTTTAATAGAAATAAGAGTTAAACAAGTACCATCGCAAGCAATAGAGATTCCTATATCTTTATTAGACAATCTTAATTTAGATTCTATAAATACATTTGTCCCTTTTGGTCTTTTTTGAATTTTAGTAATTAAACCTAAATTATATATTATTCCATTAAACATATTTATTTCCTAAAAGTTGTTATAGCGTCTTTACCAAATTTTAAATTTATTTTTGTTTTTTTTTTATAATTTTTTCTCAAAAGTTCTAAAAAATCAATTTTTTTATATAATCCTAATTTAGATAATTTTTTTTTACTTTTAAATAAATAAAATTCATTAAATAATCGATTTTTTAAAATATCTCTTGATAAAACATTTCCACCTTCTACAAGCAAATTTCTACATCCTAAAGCATAAAGTTTTTTCAAAATTAGTTTAAATTCAAAAAAATTGTTTTTATTTAAATTTAGCTTGATTAAATGTGCACCTTTTTTTTTTAAATGTAAAATCTTAGATTTTTTTGCATAATTATAAAAGATAATTGTATTTTTGTTCTTAATTGTTTTAAAAATAAAGGAATTAATTTTCATCTTTAAATTTTTATCTAAAATTATTCTTTTTGGTGAAAATTTATTTAAACCTTTTATCCTGCAATTTAATTTAGGATTATCGTTATTTAAAGTTTTATAAGAAATTAATATTGAGTCATTTTTATATCTTAAAAAATGTGTAAATTTATCAGAATGAATATCAGTAATTTTTTTTTTATATTTGCTGTAAATTAAATTATTTTTCGATACAGCAATCTTTCCTGTAACAAAAGGTAGTTTTTCTTTTCTATTATAAAAGTATGGAATATAAAATTTTTTTATATCTTTAATTAATAATCCTTTTTTAACAACTATATTTTTTGATTTAAGGATTTTAAAACTTTTTCCCTTTACTTTTTTATCAATATCTTCAATTGAATAAATAACTTGACCTATTTTATTTTTAATTATTTCTTTAGTACAAGGTGGTGTTTGTCCATAATGATTACATGGTTCAAGAGTTATATACATTTTTGAACCACTTAAATTTTCATTGGAGTTTTTTATTGCATTAAATTCAGAATGTGGTCTTCCATTATAACTTGTTTGGCCAATTGAGATAATTTGATCATTTTTTACAATGACACTGCCCACTGAAGGGTTTTCTCCTGTTAATCCATGTCGGGCTCTTGCTAAATCTAGAGCAAGTTTCATATATAGAGCGTCTTTTTTTGAAAATTTATTTTTTTTTGTAGACATCTAATTTGTCAACAAATTGTACAAAATCTTGTTCTTCTCTAAAATTTCTATAAACAGAAGCAAACCTTACATAAGCAACTGGATCAAGATTCTTTAAACCTTCCATTACCATTGTTCCAATCGTATTTGTTGAAATTTCACTTTGTCCAAGTTCCTCTAAAGCTCTAGATATCTTACTGATAAACTTTTCAGCTGTTTCAGTATCAATTGGCCTTTTTTTAAGGGCTATATATATTGATTTAGAAAGTTTATCTCTGTCAAAAGATGATTTTCTTCCATTTTTTTTTACTACCATTATTTCTCTAAACTGAACACGTTCAAAGGTAGTAAATCTTGCGCCACAACCACATAATCTTCTTCTACGTATAGCTGTACCATCTTCTGTAGGCCTTGAATCGACAACCGATGTCTCTCCTTTCTTACAAATTGAACAAATCATTTATTTTAAATTTTTATATATTGGAAAAGAAGAAGTAAGATTAATAACTTCTTTTCTTACTTCATTTTCAATTTTACTATTATCATTAGGATTTTCTGATAGACCTTTTATAACTTTTGTAATTAATTCTCCAACTTTTTGGAATTCTTTTAAGCCAAAACCTCTAGTAGTTGCTGCTTGTGTTCCAAGTCTAATTCCTGAAGTGATCATGGGTTTTTCAGTATCGAAAGGTATACCGTTTTTATTACAAGTTATATTGGCATTTGAAAGACTTTCAGCAGCAGAGTTACCTTTTACATTGTAAGGTCTTAAATCTACTAACATTAAATGAGTGTCTGTACCATTGGAGTAAATTTTAAATCCATTATTTTTAAGAGTTTCAGATAAAATTTTTGCATTTGCCAATACAGATTTTATATAATCTTTAAAATCAGGCTTTAAAGCTTCTAAAAATCCGGCTGCTTTTGCTGCAATAACATGCATTAAAGGACCACCTTGATAACCTGGAAAAACTGCGGTGTTAAATTTTTTTGCTAAGTTTTCATCATTGGTCAAAATAATTCCACCTCTTGCACTTCTAAAAACTTTATGAGTTGTAGATGTAACTACATGAGCATAGTCGCAAGGGTTTGGGTAACCTTTACCAGCAACTAATCCTGAGAAATGTGCCATATCTACCATTAAATAAGCACCAACTTTATCAGCAATTTCTCTAAATCTTTTAAAATCAATTATTCTAGAATATGCACTACCCCCTGCGATAATTAATTTTGGTTTATGTTCTAAAGCAAGTTTTTCTACATTGTCATAATCAATAAGTTCAGATTGCTTATCAACATCGTAACCAATGGCATTAAACCATTTA
>MDTG01276084.1_pt1 | contig 10276 bp, 9 predicted proteins | sample 811421 | NCBI WGS metagenome assembly MDTG01 (sample SAMN05326645, study PRJNA326480) | marine metagenome | isolation source: seawater | place: Pacific Ocean: South East | collected 2011
AAATTGGCACTGGTCACGTCAATAGGTGTATCTATTTAGCAAATTATCTAGTTCTAAAAAAAAAGGTAAAAATAAGTGATATTAAATTCTTATGCAAAAGTGAAGGTCCTTATAAAGATGGGTATAATTTATTAAAAGAAACAAAATATAAAATTATCAGAATAAATAATGAAATCAGAAATAATTCAAAAAAAGAAGCCGAAATAATTAATAAATTAAACTACGATGTCTTAATAATTGATAGATTAAAAAATACCAAAAGTTTTATTTCTCATATAAATAAAATAAATAAAAAAATTGTATCTTTTGATGATCTAGGACTTGGATCAACAAAAGTAAACTTAGTAATAAATGGCATTCTTGGGAAAAAATATAATAAAAGTCATATTCTTGAAGGTTATAAATATATAATTATTAATCCTGCCTTAAAAAAAGAAATCAGAAAAAGTCATAAAAATGTTAAAAATATTTTTGTTTCGTTTGGTGGATACGATAAGAGAAATCTAAATCTATTTTTTCTGCGTTCACTTGAAAAGAATTTAACATTACTTAATAAAAAAATTAATGTAACTTTGTTCATCGGCAATCCTTCAAAAAGAATTGAGAATAAGATTGATAAGCATAGAAATAATTTAAATAAAAATTTTAATATAAACATTAGATATTTTAAATTTAATAAAAACTTTTATTCATTAATTAAAAAATCAGATTTGTTTATCTCAGCTGGTGGAATTACAGTTTTTCACTTAATGTTTCTAGGTATCCCCTCAATTGCTTTACCTCAATATAAACATCAACTAAAAACATTAAAGAAGTTAGAGAAAAAAAAATCTCTTATAATCGGATCAAAATCAATGAAACTAGATGAAATATATTTCAGAAGAAAAATTAATAACCTTATTAATTTTTCATCGTATCGTGATAAAATTAAATCTAACGCTAAACAAAATATTGATGGTAAAGGAATAGAAAGAATTGCAAATGAAATGCAATTAAGAAATTTTTTTTAATTTCTTATGTATAATAAATTATGAAAATAATTGAAAAACTAGAATGGGATAGTGATTTTTTTGGATTTAATGTTGCACAGATTAAAGGCAAAAGAATTAATGAAAAAAAAATGACTAGTATAAAAAAGTTTTGTAAAAATAATAAAATTGATTTACTTCAATTTAAATGTGATGCTCATCATAGACCTAGTATACTTTTAGCAGAAAAAAACTCTTTTCATTTCGCTGACTCTCGAATGACATATTTGTTAAATTTAGAAAAAACAAAAAAAATTTATATTAAAAATGATAAAGATTTATCATTTCGTCTTGCTGTTCCTCGTGATGCAAAAAAATTAGATAAAATAGTCTCTGAACTTTACAAAGATAGTAGGTACTATTTTGATATCAACTTTCCTAGAAAAGATGTAAAGAATTTCTACAGCGATTGGATAAATAAATCAATTATTGGTAAATTTGACGACATGGTATGGCTACTACTTTACAAAAATAAACTGATAGGCTGCTGTTCATTGAAAATAAATTCACGCAAATATGCTTCAATTGGCCTTTTTGGTATAGAAAAAAAATTTACTGGTAAAGGTTATGGTCGTTTTCTTATAAAAAAAATTATTTATTTCTTAAATAAACAAAAAATAAAAAAAATATTTGTTGTAACTCAAGGAAGAAATTATAGAGCTCAAAATTTATACCAAAAAACAGGCTTTTCTATAAATTCTATGGAAATTTATTATCATTGTTGGTTTTATAAAAAAAATAAGTAACTTAGGATTAAATTATCATGTCAAAAGTATTAGCAATTATACCAGCTAGAATGGGTTCAAAGAGATTAAAAAAAAAGAATATAAAATTGTTAGATGGTAAACCTCTTTTCATACATAGCGTCGAACAAGCGAAGAAAAGTAAGATATTTGACGAAATTCATGTGTCAAGTGAGTCCAATACGGTTATAAATATTTGTAAGAAGTATAAGTGTAATCCACAATTTAGAAGACCAAAAAAATTTGCAAGTGATAACTCAAGTTTAGAAGATGTATGTAAATATGTTGTAAATGAATACGCTAAAAAAAATATTTTTTTTGATATAATTTGTATTATTTGGGCAACTTCACCTCTGAGAAACGTCGATGATTTAAGGAAAAGTTTTAAAATAATTCGTAAAAAAAATATAAATGCTGTTGTCAGCGTCACTAGTTATGATTTACCGTTTCATTGTGGACAAATCTTAGATAAAAAAAATAAACTTGAAATGGTATTTCCAAGTTTGATGTGGCTACCCACATCAAAGGCACCGAAAGCTGTTTGTGATAATGGAAGTTTTGTATTTGTAAGAACTAACGCTTTTTTGAAATATAAATCATGGATGCCACCAAAGACATATGGGTATGAGATGCCCAAAAGCAGATCAGTAGACCTTGATACAAAAGAGGATTGGAATTATTTAGAATACCTTTATAAACGTAGAACTACAAAATGAAAAAGAACATAAAAAAAGCCAAACCTCTTAAATTGGAAAAATCAGATATGATATGGAATTCTGCAGCTCAAATAATTCCTGGAGGCTGCCAAACTTTCTCTAAAGCTCCATTTCAACATGTTAACGGGGTTAGCCCTAAAATTATTGAATATGGAAAAGGCGGATATTCATGGGATGCGGACGGAAACGAGTATATCGATTACATGATGTCACTTGGCCCCAATATTTTAGGTTATGCAGATGAGAAAATTATTAAGGCCGCTGAAACTGGGGCTAGACTTGGCGTTGTTTCCTCACTTGCACATCCGTTGGAAACTAAATTGGCTAAATCTTTTGTGAAATTAGTGCCTTCAGCAGAAATGGTAAAATTTGGAAAAAATGGATCAGACGTCACAACAGCAGCTATAAGGCTTGCCAGAGCTTACACAAATAAAGAAAAAATTATTATTTGTGGTTATCATGGCTGGCATGATTGGTATATTGGATCAACCTCTAGAAACTTTGGAATACCAAAAGCATCCAGTGATTTAACTATTGAATTTCAATATAACAATATCGACTCATTAATTGAAGTTTTTAATAATAACAAAAATGAGGTTGCTGCTGTAATCATGGAGCCAGTTAATTTTTATGAACCTATGGACAATTTCTTATCCAAAGTTAAAGAAGTTTGTCATGACAATAAATCCCTATTAATTTTCGATGAGATTATTACAGGTTTTAGAATGGATATTGGCGGAGCTCAGTCATTTTATAATATCACTCCTGATTTATCATGCTTTGGCAAGGCAATGGCCAATGGATATCCAATATCTGCGATAGTTGGAAAAAAAGAAATTATGAAACTCTTTGAAGATGTTTTTTTCTCAGGCACTTTTGGTGGAGAATTGGTATCAATATCCGCGTGTATTGAAACTATACAGCAAATAGAAAAGAGAAATACAATAGAGCATATCAATAACTTAGGAAATAAATTAAAAGATGGCTACAAACATATTGTAAGACAAAATAATTATCAATATTTTACTGATATGATCGGGTTTGGTTGGTGGCCTGAGTATATATTTTACGATTTAAAAAAAAATAGATCTTTAGAAATTCAATCTTTATTCCAACAAGAAATTGTAAGAAGAGGAATTCTGACAAGAGCTGGAATGTTTTTTTGTGGGTCACACACAGAGAAAGATATAGACGACACTTTATTAATATTTGAGGAAGCTCTCTATATTGTAAATCAAGCAATAAAGAATGATAAAATATTAGATTATCTAGATGGTGATGTTATAACTCCTGTAATTAGGACACAAAGTTAGATAGAATTTGTTATGCTTCAATCACACATCGATTATCATCATAAACCTGACAGAGCTAGTCGAAGAACATTCACTATTTTAGAAAAAATATTTACTTATCTCAGAGTTTTTGGAAAAAGGAATATAATTTTAGGAAAAAATACAATCTTAAAAAAAAATATCACTTATAGATTAACTGATGGTGCAAAAATAAAATTTGGTAACAATTGCGTAGTTGATGAAAATGTATGTTTTATTTTAACCAAACCTAATCCTGAATTACTTCTTGGCAATCACGTCGCAATTAGCAGAGGCACCATAATAGCATGTAAATCAAAATTAGTTATAGGTGATCATACTAGAATTGCTACAGATGTAGTTATTAGAGATAACGTTCATGATTACAAAAAAGGAAAACTTCTAATAAACACAGATGCCATAATAAAGCCTATAACTATTGGAAAAAATGTTTGGATTTGTGATAAAGCAATGATTTTTCCAGGAGTAATTATTGGTGATAATTCAGTTATCTCTGCTGGCGCCATTGTAACAAATGATGTTAAGCCAAATTCAGTTGTCGCTGGTCAACCCGCTAGATTTATTAAGGAAATAAAATAGTGAGAGAGAGTATTTTTAGTATACCTTACATAAAACTACTCAAATCTAATAAAAAAGATCTAAATTTAGAACTAAATATACCTGCAAAAGTTGCACTTTTAAAAAATATAACAATTGAACCTCTTATTCCATTTTTGCAATATCAATGTTATTCCAAAAATATAAATCCAGAATTTTTCTTGAATGATCATGATAATATAATTCATGATGCAATAGATAAAAATTCAAAATTATATAAATTTAAACCCGATATAATTTATCTTATATTGAGTTTAGAAAATTTTTCTGAAAAATTATTTAATTCTTATTCTCTTGAAGGTGATGAGATAGAAAATGAAATATCAAAAGTAATAGAATTCATAACATTAATTATAAAATCTTTAAGACAAAATTCTCAAGCGACTATTATTTTAAAAAATTTTGAAGAAAATCCCTATCTTTCTTCAGGAATTTCAGAAATTTTAAATAAAAATAGCAATTTTAATATTACTAAAAAGATTAATGAACTGATTTTAAATATGGTCAACGAATACAAAAATGTTTATTTACTAGATATAAATTTATCAATATCAAAAATTGGTTATGAGAACTTCATTGATAACAGAAATTATTTAACTTCAAAAAACCCCTATTCTGAATTAGCCCTTCGTCATATTTCATTTGAGGCATCAAAATATATTGCATCTATTAAGGGCCTTACAAAAAAGTGCATTGTACTAGATTGTGATAATACTTTGTGGGCAGGAATTGTTGGTGAGGATGGACTATCAGGAATTCAATGTGGAAGAAATCCTCCCGGTTCATACTACTATTTGTTTCAACAGAAACTTCTTAATTTAAAAAAAAATGGATTTTTACTGGCAATAAATAGTAAGAATAATTTTAAAGATGTTATTGATGTGTTTGATAAACATCCGGAAATATTGCTAAAAAAAAACGATTTTGCATCTATAAAAATAAATTGGGAAGATAAAGTAAAAAATTTAGAGGACATATCAAATGAATTAAATATATCCCTAGAGCATATAGTTTTTATTGATGATAGTGAATTTGAGGTTGAAATGGTTCATAAATTATTACCTCAAGTAGAAACAATACTTATGCCTAAGAATTTATCAATGATACCAAATATACTACATGATAGAGATTTTTTTGATCGTATTGATTATATTGGCAGTGATATAAATAGAACTGATTTCTTTATTGCCGAAAACCTAAGGTTAGAAGAAAAGCAAAAAATCCGTAATATATCAGAATATTTAAATGAATTAAAATTATGCACAAGAATTTCATCTGCTAAAGAAAATGAAATAACAAGGATCGCCCAGCTCACACAAAAGACTAATCAATTTAATTTAACAACAAAGAGATATAATGAAGTTACTATTGAAAACTACATAAATGATCAAAGAATTGAAGTAATTTCAATTGAAGCAGAAGACAAATTTGGTGATTATGGTTTAATTGGAGTGGGAATTATTAAAAATGTTTCTGATTATAAAATAATTGATACATTCTTAATGAGTTGTCGAGCACTGGGAAGAGGAATTGAAATAATTCTTTTAAAGGAATGTATAAAAGCTTCTCTAAATATGGACTCAAAAGCACTTTATGGAATTTATATACCAACTAATAAAAATATGCAGGTAAAAGACTTTTATTCAAAAAATGGTTTTGAAGTTATTTCAAGCAATAAAGATCAAACTGAATTTAAATGGACACAAAATAACTTGCACGAATTAGAACAAAATCATATTTTAGAGAAAAAAAAATAAGTTATGGAAAATAAATTAATTGAAGTTATGTCGATTGTATTTGATGTGCCTTTGGATGCTATAAACGAAAATACTTCACCTGATAATTTAGAAAAGTGGGACTCTTTATCACAACTTCAACTGATAATAGCTATTGAGGATACATTTGATATCAAATTGGAAGATGAAGATATTGAGAAATTCTCTGATTTTAAATCAATCAAACAAATAATTAATAAAAAAATAGACAAATAAATAATAAAATGAGAATTGGTGTGATTGTTTTATCAAGACATGACTCTTCCCGTCTTCCTGGGAAAGCAATGAAGCAGATAAACAATAAACCAATGATAGATTATGTGCTAGAACGCGCATTATTGATTGAAAATATTTGTGAAACTATTTTAGCGACTTCATCGAGAGATGTTGATAATAGTATTATTGAGAGAGCAAAAAATTTCGAAAATATTAATTATTACAGAGGTTCAGTTGATGATGTAAGTAAAAGGTATTTGATGTGCATGGAAGAATACGATTTAGATGCTGCGATAAGAGTAAATGGCGATAGTCCTATACATAGTCATGATTTAATAAATAAGTTTGTAAAAATCTATAAAAATAAAAAACCAGATATATTAACAAACGTCTTTCCGAGATCATATCCAAAAGGTATGACGGTTGAGATTATTTCACGTAAAGCAATGAATTATGCATATAATTTAATGAACGAAAAACCAGACAAAGAGCATGTAAGTAAATATTTTTATGATAACCCAGAAAAATTTGAGATTCTAAATATTTCTCAAATGCCAATTAATCATTCAAATATTCAACTATCTGTCGATACATCTCTAGATTTTGAACGTATGAAATGGATTATTTTAAAATTAGGCGATAATTATAAAAAGGCAGAATATAACAAAATAATAGAATTATATAAGAAGTATGAAAAGAAAAACGTCACATAATAATTTAGTAACTGTCTATATTACAAATTATAATTATGAAAATTATATAAAACAAGCAATTGAAAGTGTTTTATGTCAGACTTATAAAAACTACGAATTGATTATAATAGATGATGGATCTACAGATGATTCAATTGAAGTCATAAATAATTACATTACACACCCCAAGATAAGAGTTATATATCAAAAAAAAAATAAAGGCTTACTTGCATGTAATAACTTAGCCATCAAGGCTAGTAAAGGTGAGTTTATTATAAGATTAGATGCGGATGATTATTTTGACAAAAATGCTTTATTAGTTTTAGTTAACACTATTAAAGAAGAAGATAATATTGGAATGGTATTTCCAGACTACTACTATGTCAGCAAAACAGGAAATATTGAAGGACAGGAAAGAAGAAATAACTTTGATAAAGTCGATTTATTAGATCAACCTGCACATGGAGCTTGTACATTAATAAGAAAAGACTTTCTTGTTGAGGTAGGTGGTTACAATAGTAATTTCGATAGGCAGGATGGTTGGGATGTTTGGCTAAAGTTTATTGATAGTTATAAAATTAAAAATGTAAATTTACCTTTATTTTATTATAGAAAGCACGAAGGAAATCTTACTAATAATTCTAATAAATTATTAGAGGCGCGATCCAAAATTTATAAGCATCATGCAAATAATAGTAACAAAAAAAAGTTGAAGGTAACGGCAGTATTATCTGTACGGGGTAGAATTATATCAAATAGTAGTCAGGAACTTGGACTTTTGGGGGGTAAGCCTGTTATTGCATGGACAATAGATGAGGTTCTCAAATCAAAAATTATTCAAGAACTAATTATAGCAACCCCTGATCCAGATATTATCAATTATGTAAATAAAATTTACAAAAAAAGGGTTAATATTGTTAAAAGAGATATACAAGGTGCGCTTGAAAATACTTCTCATGAAGAATCTCTCAGATTAAGTTTGAAAAAGAGAAAAATAAAAAAATTTGATGCTTTACTTGAATTGACACCTGACTATCCTATGAGGAATTCATTTTATATAGAGAAAGCTATAAATGTTATGAGAGTACACGATGTCGATAAGGTGATTGGGGTAATTCCTGAAGAGTCAATTATATACAAACATGATGGTTCAAGTCTTATTAGTCTCGATAACAATCATAACCAAAAGAAATTAAGACTTGAAAGAGATTATTTTTATAGACAAACGGGAGGCATATCATTGACAAAAAGTAAGCTTTTAAAAGAAAAAAAAACATCTACAAACAAAGCTATTCAAGGTCATATAATTCTAAGTAAAGAAGCTGCCACTGCAATATCTACAGATTTAGAGTTAAAAATTGCAAATACTATATTGAAAGCATCAAAATAGAATGCATGAAAGAGATTGTTATATTTGCAATTCCACAAATTCAGAAATATTATTTAAGCAAGATGATAATGATACTTATATAAAGCATGTTTTTGCTGAGCAGCCAAAAGATTTATATTGGAAAATATGTAAAGATTGTAGTTTAATTTACCGATCACCAGTTTTAGATAATAACGAAATTGATAAACTTTATGAAAATTATGACAAAAATGTTGTTGATCAAATCAATCCAGATGAACATTTTAAAAAAATAACTAGTTTACCAAATTCATTATCTGAAAATTGGACAAAATCAAAATGGATTGAAGAATGTCTTGTTGGAAATAATAGACTAGAAACTAATGCAGATGTTCTAGATGTAGGTTGTGGTGGAGGAACTCTTTTATATTCGTTGCAGAAAATTTATACTGACATAAAAATGCATGGTGTTGAACTTAATAAAGTATATGCAAGTATTGCAAAGAAAAACTTAAAAATAAATTTAAAACAGGAAAAATATAAAAATAATTTATTTAATAAGAAATTTGATTTTATTATCAATACTAAGGTTTTAGAACATATAATCGATCCTTTACCGTTCTTAAAATATATATTTGATGATCTAAAAAATAATGGCATATTATTTATCGAGGTTCCTGACATGTCAGACATGTATTATTTGCCATCAAGTGATGAAAGATTTTTTATTCCACACGTTTATTTTTTTAGTGAGAATACTCTCGCAAGACTATTACAGACAACAGGCTTCAGTATTATTAAGTCCAGAGTCTACAAAACACATAGAAATAGAAATTATTTGCAGATAATTGCCCAGAAAGAAAGAATAGAAATGGATCAGAGATATGAAAAACCTCCACTAACAACCATCAATCAAATAATTGATAAAATAAAAAAAAACATGGTTTAGCTGTTTAAAACGGCTCCGAAATTCATAACTTTATGAAGAAAAAAAACAACATATTCGATTTATCTAAATTAAAATATGATAGTAGAGGTATTACAAATTTTTATTGGCCCTTGAATACAAGCGTTTCAGCAAAAAATTTTAATTACCTCGTGAAAAATTTAATGCCATTTGTATTAGAGCATTACCCGGATTATCCAGAAGTCAGAGCAATTAAAGTTTTTAGTAAATGGTTTATTATTGATGTACTAAAGTTGTTGGATGCGACTATTTTAAATAAAAATTTTATTGACGATGATGTAAGCCCAGTATTGCCTAATAACTATTATTTCTTAAAATCTTTTGTAAATAATTCAAAAATAAAATGCGATACTTTTACTAAACCCGTGTTCATAAGATCAAAATTCTTTCTTTATATTAAAAATTTATTTAAAGAAATTGTATGGAACTATAAAATTAATAAAATAGGTTTTTTGTTTATTAGAAAAAAAAGTATAAAAAGTTTTAAGTATAGTAAACTCATTAATTTGCATGCAAAAAATAGAAGCGCTTGGTTAAAGCCAATTGATCTATCAGAGTATTTTAGTGATTTAGATATAGATTATGTAAAGATTAAAAAAAATAAGCTAGAAAAATTTGAAAATATAATAAATATAATCGACTCATCATTTCAGGATGCAGGTTACGAACTGAATTCTCACGGTAAGAACTATTTGTACACTTGGCTTAATCAAGCTGTAAGTTTTTTAACTCAAGTGAACATTAAAAGTGAAAAAATTTTGAAAAAATTCGTCAATGACAAAGAAATATGGTTCTTAAGTGGTGGAAGTACAATTTATGATGCTGCATTATCTGATCTACTGCGGAATAACAACATAAAAGTT
>MDTG01303051.1_pt1 | contig 10276 bp, 12 predicted proteins | sample 811421 | NCBI WGS metagenome assembly MDTG01 (sample SAMN05326645, study PRJNA326480) | marine metagenome | isolation source: seawater | place: Pacific Ocean: South East | collected 2011
ACTAATACGCACATAGTTTTTGGTTTTATACCTCCGGTCCTTAAATGGAAATTACTATGGTGGCTTAACCGGGAATAAATATGAAAATACCTAATATAACAATTCAACAATTACTTGAAGCAGGTGTTCATTTGGGACACAAAACTTTAAGGTGGAATCCAAAAATGAAAAAGTACATTTTTGGAAAAAGAGACTCAATACACATTATTGATTTAACTCAAACTCTAGAACTAACTAAGGTTGCACTTGAAAAAGTTTATGCAACAATTTCAAATAACGGTAAAATTCTTTTTGTTTCAACAAAAAAACAAGCATCAGAAGCAATAGCTGAAGTTGCAAAAGAAACAGACCAATATTTTGTAAATTATAGATGGCTTGGTGGGATGCTCACAAATTGGGGAACAATTTCTAATTCTATAAAAAAACTGAAAAAATTAGAAATTGATCTTACTTCTGAAAATAGAGGTTTTACAAAAAAAGAACTTTTAAAAATGAGTGTCAAAAAAGACAAACTTCAAAGATCATTAGGTGGAATTGCTGATATGAAAAAAATTCCAGATTTGGTCTTTATAATAGACACTAACTATGAGTCTTTGGCAATTCAAGAATCAACTAAACTTGGTATACCAATAATTGCAGTTTTGGATAGCAATTCAAACCCTGATGGTATAGATTTTCCAATTCCAGGCAATGATGATGCTAGAAGAGCAATTGATCTTTATTGTAATTTGATTAAGGAAACAATTTTAGCTGCAAAAAAATCAACTCCTGTTGATGAAAAAAAATCTGAGGACAAAATAGATAAAAAAAGCTCCAAAACTATTCAAGAGATTGATAGAGAAAAACTTGAAAAGAAATTTCCAAAAAATAAAAAAGAAAGTTTGAATTAATGAGTGATATAGAAAAAGTAAAAAGTCTTAGGGAGGCTACTGGTGCTGGTTTTAAGGATTGTAATCTAGCAATTAAAGAATCAAAAGGCGATTTGGAAAAAGCTGTTGAAATATTAAGAATTAAAGGAATATCTAAAGCCTCAAAAAAAATGTCAAGAATTGCAAAAGAAGGAGTTGTAGCTATTAGTGGGGATGAGAAAAATACCTCAATTATCGAAGTTAATTGTGAAACAGATTTTGTAGCTAAAAATGATGATTTTATAAATTTTGTCAAAGAATTAAGTGAACTCAATAATCAAAAGAATTCTAATATTGAAGAACTTAAAAAAGCTCAAATGAAAAATAATGTTTCAGTTGAAAATAATTTAGTTGCGTTAATAGCAAAAATCGGAGAAAAGATTACAATTGGAAAAACTAAAACAATTTCTAACTCATCAGCAATTAATTATAAATATTTACACACAGTAGTTAAAGATAATTTAGCTAAACTAGCAGTTGTAGTTTCTTTAGAAACAAATGACAAGTCAGAGTCAGTAAGACAATTTGGAAAACAGTTGTCTATGCATATAGCAGCGTCAAATCCATTAGCATTAGAATCAAACATGATAGACAAAGCAATAATTGATAAAGAGCAGGAATTAATCACTGAAGAACTTAAAAATTCTGGCAAACCTGAGGATATTGCTAAAAAGATAAGTTTAGGTAAAATGAATAAGTTTAAAGAGGAAAATGCTCTTTTATCTCAAGCTTGGGTAATGGAACCAAAAAAGAAAGTCGAGGAAGTATTAAAGGAACTTGCTATAACTGACCTTAAAATAAAGGAGTTTAGTAGAATTAAAATAGGTGAATAATGTTTGATGAAAAATCACATAGCCTAATGATGGATAAAGCTATTGAAGTATTTTCAAAAGAATTATCATCCTTAAGAACTGGAAGAGCCAATGCAGCAATGCTAGATCTAGTTAAAGTTGATGTTTATGGGCAATTAATGCCTATCAATCAAATTGGAAGCATAACAACACCAGAACCAAGAATGATAAATATTCAGGTTTGGGATCAAAATAACGTAAACTTGATTGACGCTGCGATAAAAAAATCTGATCTAGGATTAAATCCACAAATTGACGGACAACTAATAAGATTACCAATACCAGAACTAAATGAAGAAAGAAGAATTGAGATTAAAAAAATCATTAAGTCCATGGGTGAAAAATGTAAAGTTTCAATAAGAAATATTAGGAGAGAAGCAAATGAAGAATTAAAAAAATTATTAAAAGCAAAAGAAATTGGTGAAGATGAAGAAAAATCTTATGAAAAAAATGTTCAAAATATAACTGATAAACATATTTCCATTGTGGACGATAAAGTTTCATCAAAAGAAAAAGAAATAATGACCATATGAACCCATTAAATCATGTAGCCATTATCATGGATGGTAATGGAAGATGGGGTATAAAATATAAAAATTCGAGAAACGCAGGTCATAAAGCTGGATTAAACACTGTAGAAAAAATAATCAAAGTTTCCATAAAAAATAGAATTAAATTTTTAACTTTATACGCTTTTTCTACAGAAAATTGGAAAAGACCAAAAAAAGAAATTAATTTCTTGTTTAATTTATTAGAAAATTTTCTAAAAAAAAGAATAAACGAACTTCATAAACAAAATATAAAACTTAAAATTATTGGAGTCAAAAACTTTTCATCAAAATTAAATGATTTGATCAGAACATCAGAAAAAAAAACATCTAGAAATAAAAAATTACAAATTAATTTAGCATTAAATTATGGTTCAAAATTTGAATTAATCAACGCATTTCAACAAATTAAAAAAAACAAAATTCCAATTAGTGAAAAAAATTTAGAAAAATATTTACTGACAAAAAATATACCAGATCCAGATATATTAATTAGAACTGGAAATACTAATAGATTAAGTAACTTTTTATTGTGGCAACTCGCTTATTCAGAAATATTTTTTGAAAAGAAATTGTGGCCTGATTTTAATGAAAAGGATTATAATAAAATTATCAGAGAGTACAAAAAAATAAAAAGAAATTTTGGTAAAATATGATCACTAAAGAATTACAAAAAAGAATTATTACCTCTATAATTTTATTAACTATAGTTTTAAATTGTTTATATATTAATAATTATTCATGGTTGCTTTTATTATTTGTTGCTTCTTTTTTTGCTGGCAAGAATTTTTTAATATAATTAAAAAAATAAAAGTAAATTCAAATTTGAAAGGAATTTTAAATATTTCTTGTATTTCTTTATTATTATTATTTACATATTCAGCATACACAATAAAAACAACAGGTGGCTCCGAAACTATTTTGTTTCTTTTATTAGTTTGTATTTTTTCAGATATAGGTGGCTATTTTATAGGTAAAATGATTGGCGGAAAAAAATTAACAAAAATAAGTCCAAACAAAACTATATCTGGTAGCATAGGATCATTTTTATTTTCATTATTTCCATCTGGTATTTTCTTAATATTGTATGAAATAACTAAACTTGATTATTTTAATTTATCATCAACACCTTATTATGATTATGAAAATACTATAATTATTTTATGCTTATTATTATCTTTGATATGTCAAGTGGGTGATTTATTCATTTCTTATTTTAAAAGAATGGCGAAAGTAAAAGACACCGGGAAAATACTTCCTGGCCATGGAGGGATTCTTGATAGAATTGATGGAATAATTTTTGCAATTCCAGCTATATATTATTTGAATATAAATTTTTCAATTATTTGGTGGTTTTAAATTTTAAATTAAATGAAAAAAAAAATTGTAATTTTAGGTTCCACAGGCTCTATTGGAACGAACACTTTATCAATAATACGAAAAAATAAACAAAACTTTAATATTAAATTATTATCTACAAATAAGAATATCACTAAAATTGTTCAGCAGGCCAGAGAATTTAAAGTTCAAAATGTTATCATTATTGATCATGATAAATATTTGTTAGCTAAAAAAAAATATAAAAAATTAAATATTAATTTTTATAATTCATTTTCAATTATAAATAATCTTTTTAAGAAAAAAGAAATTTTTTATTCAATGGTTTCTGTCATTGGTATGGATGGTCTTAAACCATCATTACAATTAATTAAATATACCAAAAGTGTTGCTATAGTTAACAAAGAGTCAATTATCTGTGGTTGGAATTTGATTAAAAAAGAATTAATTAAATATAATACCAAGTTTATACCAATAGACTCTGAACATTTTTCAATTTACTCTTTGTTGCAAAATGGCGAACAAAATAATATTGACAGAATATATATAACAGCTTCCGGGGGCCCTTTTTTAAAAAAAAAATTAAATTCTTTAAAAAAAATTAAAAAATCAGATGCATTAAATCATCCGAACTGGAAAATGGGTAAAAAAATTTCAATTGATTCTTCCACTATGATGAATAAAGTTTTTGAAGTTATTGAAGCAAAAAAAATTTTTAATTTGGAATATAAGAATATTTCTATTTTAACTCATCCCAAATCATATGTTCATGCAATAGTAAAATTTAAAAATGCACTTTCTAAAATATTAATACACGAACCTGATATGAAAATTCCTATTTATAATTCATTATACACTCAGTTAAAAACCAATATAAAATCAAAAAAATTGGATTTACAAATATTAAATAATCTTGAACTTAAAGAGGTAAATTATAAAAAATTTCCATTGGTTAATCTTCTAAAACAATTAGTTGAAAATGATTCTTTATATGAAACCATACTAATCACTGTTAATGATTTTTTTGTTTTGAAATATTTAAATGATGAAATAAATTACAGTCAAATGATAAGTGGGATATATAAATATTCAAAATATAAAGAGTTTTTAAAATATAGAAATATAGCGCCTAAAAATGTTCAAGATATCTACAAATTACGAGATTATGTAAGTCTAAAATTAAGTACTTTAAGTATATAGGATTTCACTTTATAAGTGTATAAGGTTTCATTTTATGCATAAATTTTTAATAAAAACTCTAATTATAATTTTTTTTTCAATATCTTATTCCGTAGCTGAAATATTGAAAGATATTAAGATTAATGGCAATCATCGTATTTCCAATGAAACAATCATCATGCTTGGTGACATAAAAAAAGATGTTGATTATGATAACAATAAACTCAACAATATATTGAAGAACTTATACGATACAAATTTTTTTAGAGATATTAAAATAGAATTATCAAATGGTATATTAGAATTAAATTTATCTGAAAATCCTATTATAGAAGATATAGAAATTACTGGCATCAAAAAAAAGGAACTTACAGAGATTCTTTTAGGAAATATTGTTTTGAAGAATCGAATGTCATTTACAGAAAATCAGTTATTAAAAGATATAAATTTAATTAAAAATATTTTAAAAACTAATGGTTTTTATTTTTCTAAAGTAGATTCTTCTTTTATTTCGAATGAGGAACTAAATTCAATAAGATTAAAAATAGATATAGAACTTGGAGAAAAAGCAAAAATTAAAGAAATTTCGTTTATTGGAGATAAAAAAGTTAAGGACAAAAAACTCTTGGAGATAGTTGCTTCAGAGGAGCATAAATTTTGGAAGTTTATTTCAAATAAGGTTTATTTAAATCAGGCCACTATAGAACTAGATAAACGTTTACTTGAAAATTATTATAGAAATTTAGGATATCATAAAGTGAGGGTTTTAAATTCATTTTCAGAATTTAGCGATAAAGGATATTTTAAACTTATATTTAATATAGATTCTGGAAACCAATATTTTTTCAATAATTTTAATTTAAATTTACCTGATGATTATAATAAATCTGATTTTAAAAAAATTGAAAAATTATTTGTTAAATTAAAAAATGAAATTTATTCATTAGATAATTTAAATTTGATATTAAATGAAATCGAAAAAATTGCCTCTGGAAGACTATATGATTTTATTGATGCTAAAGTAGATGAAGAGATTATTGAAAATAATAAAATTAATTTTACATTCAATATAATTGACTCAGATAAATTCTATGTCGAAAAAATCAATATTCTGGGGAATTTTCAAACTATTGAAGAAGTAATCAGAAATAAATTAATTGTAGATGAAGGCGATCCATTAAATAATCTTTTATACACTAAATCTATTGACAACATCAAAGGTCTTAGAATTTTTAAAAATGTTAAAAGTGAAATTAAGGAAGGTTCAAATAATAATCTTAAAGTTATTGATATAATTGTTGAAGAACAGCCGACAGGTGAAGTTGCTCTTGTTGCAGGTGTTGGTACTACAGGCACAACAGTTGGTGGAGGTATTACAGAAAAAAATTTTTTAGGAAAAGGCATAAATTTAGAGACAAATCTTGAAATTTCAGAGGAATCTATAAAAGGAAAATTTGTTTATTCTAAACCAAATTTTGCTTATACAGACAACACTTTATTTACTTCTGTTCAAGCAACTACCTCAGATTTTTTAACTGATTATGGATATAAAGTTAAAGAAACAGGTTTTTCATTAGGTACAAGATTTGAACAATATGAAAATCTTTTTTTTAGTCCTGAAATATCTGTTGCAATTGAGGATTTAAAAACTAACTCTACAGCCTCCACTCAATTAAAGAAACAAGAAGGCACATACGAAGATTTTTACTTCAATTATGGCTTAAGTTATGATTTAAGAGATTCGGCGTACAGACCTACTTCAGGAAATAAAACTACATTTTATCAAACGTTACCGATTGTATCTGGTAATAATGAGTTATCAAATACTTTAATATATACACAATATAAAAATTTGAATAAGTCTACCGATATGATTGGAAAAATGAGTGTTTATTTAAAATCTGTTAATTCGTTAGATAATTCAGATGTTAGAATATCAAAACGTAATCAAGTTCCATACAAAAGATTAAGAGGCTTTGAAAGAGGCAAAGTTGGTCCTATAGATAACTCAGACTATATTGGTGGTAATTACGTTACAGCATTAAATTTTTCTACAAATTTACCTACAATTCTAAATACAGTTGAAAACTTAGATTTTTCATACTTTATAGATATAGCTAACGTTTGGGGTGTAGATTACGACGATTCAATCGATGATTCAAATATAATTAGAAGCTCAACAGGTATTGGACTTGATTTCTTAACTCCAATTGGGCCATTAAGTTTTTCTTTATCACAACCATTAACAAAAAAATCTTCAGATAAAACTGAGACTTTTAGGTTTAATCTTGGAACATCTTTTTAATGTTAAAAAAAATAAAATTTTTTTTAATTATATTATTTTTTTATTCATTTAATACTTACTCATTTTCGGAAAATAATATTTTATTTATTGATATAGAATATATTTACTTGAATTCAGAAGCAGGTAAAATAGTTAATAAAAAAATTCAATCTAAGTCAAATGATATAAATAGTGAACTCAATAATTATCAAAAAAAAATTCAAGAAGAAAAAAAAAAACTTCTTAATCAAAAAAATATTTTATCTAAAGATGAACTTCAAAAAAAATCAAAAGATTTAGAAAAGCAAATAAAAGAATTTAATAAAATAATATCAAAAAAAAATAATGAACTTATTAAATATAAAAATCAAACTAAAATTGAATTTTCAAAAAAATTATCTAAAATTGTTCAAGAATATGCATCAAAAAATTCAATAGAAATGATTATAAAAAAAGATAATATTTTAATTGGTAAAAATGATTTAGATGCTACAGATGATGTATTAAATTTATTTAATAAAAATATTAAATCGATTGATGTAAAATAATGAAATTAAATAAAAAAGAAATTGCAGATCTGCTCCCCCATAGAGAGCCAATGTTATTAATTGATGAATTGATTAACATAAAAAAACTTCATTCAGCTACAGCAATAATGAATGTTAAAAAAGATTCTTTTTTTGTAGACGGTCATTTTCCAGGTAATCCAGTCATGCCAGGAGTTCTTATTGTTGAAGCTTTTGGTCAAGCTGCAGCTGCATTAACTGCTCATGGAATTGATAAAAAAGAATATGAAAATAAATTAGTTTTTTTAATGAGCATCGAGAAAGCCAGATTTAGAAATCCTGTAATACCCGATTGTAAACTTGAATTAAATATTGAAGCAGTAAGATCTCATGGAAGAGTATGGAAATACAAGGGTGAAGCTTTTGTTGAGGGAAAAAAAATGGCTGATGCTCAATGGGCAGCCACTATAGTTGATAGGAAATAATTAGCAATAATTCTTGATAAGCTTTTATATTAAGTTTTGATATTAAACCTATTAATGATTAATCCATTTTTTAGAAATACGGGCCCTCACAATATCAATGATTTATTAAAATTAATTGATATAAAAAATCTAAACTTTTTAGATGAAAAAGTTAATGATATAAAAGACCTTTATTCATCTCAAAGTGGTGACATAACTTTTTTTCATTCAAAAAAATATAGTAATTTAGCAAAAATAACCAAAGCATCTTATTGTATAACATCTGATAAACTTAAATCGTATGTATCTAATAATTGTAAAACTGTAATTTCAAATGAAGTTTTACTTCACACATCTATAATAACCAAAGCTTTTTATCCAGACTCGGTTACAGATGATTTTGATACTTCGGTTGAGGAAATAATAGAAACAAAATTTAAAGAAAAAGTAAAATTTGGTAAAAACGTACTAGTTGGTAAAAATGTCAGCATAGGAACTAATTGTTCAATTGGACATAACTCAATTATTGAAAAAAACGTTTCAATTGGTAACAACTGTTCAATTGGTTCAAATGTTATTATTAGAAATTCATTAATTAAAAATAATGTTTATGTATTAGACGGTTGTGTAATTGGAAAAAAAGGTTTTGGTTTTTTTCCAAATAAAACAACCAATATTAGATACCCACAAGTCGGTTTAGTTATAATTGAAGATAATGTTGAAATAGGTTGTGGTTCAACAATAGATAGAGGTTCGCTGTCGAATACTATAATTGGAAAAAATACATACTTAGATAATCAAATTCATATAGCTCACAATGTTAAGATAGGTGAAAATTGCATTATTGCAGGTCAAGTTGGATTTGCTGGTAGTTCCTCCCTAGGCAATAATGTAATGATAGGAGGACAGGCTGGAATTTCAGGACACCTTAAAATTGGAAATAATGTTCAAATAGGAGGTGGCAGTGGCGTTATAAATGATATACCAGACAACACCAAAGTCATGGGCTATCCAGCAAAAAATTTAAGACAATTTATAAAAGACAATAGATGATACATAAAACTGCAATCATAAATCCAAATGCGAAATTAAATAAAAATGTTCAAGTTGGTCCTTATTCAGTAATAGGCCCTAATGTTGAGATTGGTGAGAATACTGTTATTCAATCTCACGTAAATATTTTAGGTAATGTTAAAATTGGCACAGGGAACAAGATATACCCCTTTGTATCTATTAATGATCCACAAGATTTAAAATATGCTGGAGAACCAACCAACTTGATAATTGGAGACAATAATAAGATCAGAGAATACGTAACAATAAATCCAGGAACAGTTGGAGGAGGTGGCAAAACAGTTATTGGAAACAACTGTTTATTTATGATTTCATCACATATTGCACACGATTGCCAGGTAGGAAACAATGTAATAATTGCTAACAATGTACCTTTAGGTGGTCACGCAATTATTGAAGACAACGTTGTAATAGGAGGAAACTCTGCAGTCCAACAATTTACAAGAATTGGTAAAATGGCAATGATTGGAGGTATGACAGGCGTACTGAATGATGTAATTCCTTATGGATTATCTACGGGAAATAGAAATTCATTACAAGGATTGAACTTAATCGGGTTAAGAAGAGCCAAGTTTGAAAATAAGGATATCCTAGGCCTTAGTGAAGCTTATAAGGAGATTTTTGCTAATAAGAATATCAATGATAATATCAGTAAATTAAATGGGCATTTTCAAGAAAACCCATTAGTTAAAAATGTGATTGACTTTATAACAAAAGATAAAAAAAGATCTATTTGCACACCTTTTTCATAAAATGATAGGATTAATTTTTGGTGATACGGATTTTCCAAAGGAAATTCTTAAAAATATCAAAAAAAAGAAAATAAAATATTTGATAATTGATTTATCAAGATCAAAGATATTTAAAAAAGATAAAAAATCTTATTCAGTATCTATAGGTCAATTTGGTAAAATCATTAATATTCTAAAACAAAATAATTGTAAAAAAGTCATATTTGCTGGAAAAGTAAATAAGCCTAACTTCTCTAAATTAAAATTAGACTTCAAAGGAATTTATTATATACCAAAAATTATCAAAGCATCGAAGCTTGGTGATGCAGCAATACTTAAAGAAATCATTAAGATATTGGCCCAAAACAAGATCAAAACTGAAAATTCACTTAA
>MDTG01315197.1_pt1 | contig 10276 bp, 9 predicted proteins | sample 811421 | NCBI WGS metagenome assembly MDTG01 (sample SAMN05326645, study PRJNA326480) | marine metagenome | isolation source: seawater | place: Pacific Ocean: South East | collected 2011
GCCCGGTCAGGGGAGGCCCGGCAGGCCGACGATCAGCACGTCGCAAGGCGGGTCGCCGAGCAGATCCAGCGCCACGCTGCCCCACAGCGCCCGGGACAGGGTGGCGCGGCCGTGGGTTCCCAGCACCACCAGGTCGGCGCCCTCGGCGGCGCAGGCGGCCCGGATCACCGGCCCCGGCTGGCCTTCGGTCACCACGGAACGCCTCGCAGCCGGCAGGGCGCCGCCGTCGCGGGCCCGGCTCTCCAGGGCGTCCATCTCGGTCGCCAGGAAGGCGTCGAGCTGAAGGCGTTCGGCGTAGGCGGTGGACTGGTCGCCGTCCGGCGTCCGGATGAGGCCGCGATAGGGCACGTGATAGGCATGGACGAGCACCTGCTCGGCCTGGGGCGCCAGGGCCGCGGCCTGACGGATCGCGGTCAGCGAGAACAGGGAGAAATCCACGCCCACCAGCGCCTTCCGATAGCTGTCTTCGGCTGCGCGGGTGACCACCAGCACGGGGCGGGGCGTCGCCGCGACGAGGCGCCCGGCGGTGGACTGGTGGAATGGCCGCGCAGCCCGCGAGGCGTCGTCGTGGATGCCCAGCACGATGAGCTCGGCGCCGACGTTCTCGGCGAGCTCCGGCAGCGCCGTCCTCGGCTGGCCGGTGACCACCCGGAAGGACGTGGGCGCCGACGCCGGCCGGTGCCCGGCGACTTCCGCGCGCAGCGCCCGCTCCGCCCAGTCGACGGTGTGATCGCGCAGCGCCGGCGGCAGGCCGGAATCCACCACGTGGGCGACGGTCAGCGGCCCGTCCAGCTCGGCGGCCAGCCGGCAGGCGCGCTGGACGGCCCAGTCCGAACGGGCGGTCAGATCGGTGGCGACCAGAACGTGCATGGCGGCAAGTTCGCGCAGGGCGTCCGCGCTGTCAATTCGGCCGGACCGAAGTCGGGCGTCGGTGCGGCCGTGGGCAACCGGTCCGGATCAGGACGGACCGTGAAAGGCCTCGTCGGTCACGGTGCCGCCGGATTCCGCGCGCCCGATCCTGCCGTCCGCCTTCCGCTCCCAGCCCGGGTAGATCTCCAGAAAGGTCTCGAAGATCTCGTCCAGCGGCAGGTCGTCGTAGGAGCCGCGCTGGCGGATGTACTCCATGTGCTTGCGGCCGTGGGCGTCGAAGGGGTGCATCAGGGTGTCGTGCTCCGGGTCGAACTCCAGCGCCTTCGTGCCGAATTTCTCGCAAAGCTCGATGTTGAAGGCCGTGCTGAGCTTGCGCCACTCGCCGTTCAGCAGCAGCTCGGCGTAGCCGTGCCAGGCGAACACGTCGGTGGCCATCGAGGCGCTCAGCTTCTCGCTGGTGAGATGGTTGCGCACGTCGGCGAAGCCGAGCCGGGCGGGGATGCCCTTGCGGCGTGCCGCGGCCACGAACAGCACGGACTTGGGGATGCACCAGTTGCGCCCGGCGCCGGCGATGGTGCTGGCGCGGTAGGCCTCCGGCTCCGCGGCGGTGGCGTAGGGGTCGTAGCGGATGCCGTCGCGCACCGCGTAGAACAGCCGGCGGGCGATCTCCACCGGGTCGGTGGCGTCGCCCACGGCGGCGTCGGCGAAGGCGGCCACCTCGTCGCTGTCGCTGTCGATGAACCAGGTGGGCTCGAGCCACTTCGGATCGATGTCGGTGCTGCCGGTCACGGTGTTCTCCCCTGCGCGTGATGCATGGCGGGCAGTATATCGTCAGCGGGCGGCAAGCTCCGAGCCGCGGTCGCCGGCCGTCATCATCAGGAACCCGGTGAAGGCGGCGTTGCTCGGCGACAGTGACGGGTGCGCCGCCGCCTTCATGGCGTCGATGGCCGAGCGGTAGGCGGCGTAGAAGGCCCAGCTCGGCCGCGGCCGGTAGGTGAGACCCTCGAGCTCGAAGCGGCGGATGACGTCCTTGGTGGTGTTCGGCTTGACGAACACTTCCTGCTGCGGCCGGTAGTAGAAGGGGCACACGGTCAGCAGCGTCCACTTGGCGAGACCGGCCTCGGCGAGCTGGGCCACCAGATCCTCGAAGCCGCCGGCCGGATCGTCGTGCAGCAGGCGGCGGTAGGCGTCGGCGAGCTGCTCCCGGGACGGCCGCGACAGGCCGCCGACGTAGTCCCGGAACTTCGGTTTCTCGAACATCGACACCATGGACGAGCGCGACACGATCTTCACGATGTCGTCGAGCACCTGGCCCTGGCGGGCGAAGCGTTCCGGGGCGAGCGCGGTCTGCGCGAACCCGGTGAGCTGGCCGACGTTGTGGCGGCGCAGAATGGGTTTGAGGTCCTCGTCCTCGAAGCCGCCGGGATAGCGGTGCAGGAACAGGGCCTCGGCGTCGCGCAGCTTGCGGAGGTTCATGGCGGCGTCCGTGAACGTGTCCAGGGATCATTTTCGTTCCGGCAGGGCGGGTCAAGTCGCCGCCGGCGGTTGGCGCAGGCGGCTGCACCGCCGCCGGGCGCGCCATATACTGGCCGGGCACGGCCGTTGGGAGGGGGCATGCATTCGAGCTGGCGCTGCGGCGCACTGTCACTGATTCTGATCGCGCTGGCGGGCTGCGCCGAGCCGTCGTCACCGTCCGGCGAGGCGGCCGTACCGGACGACGCGACGATGGAGACCCCCGGCGTGCCGCAGGCCAATCTGGCGCAATGGGCGCGAAGCTGCGCCCTGTGCCACGTGCGGGGCGAGGGCGGCGCGCCGCCGGCCGGCGATGCGGCGGCGTGGGCGCCGCGCCTGGCGAAAGGCGAGGACACCCTGCTGCGGCACACCATCGAGGGCTTCAACAACATGCCGCCGCTGGGCTACTGCATGGACTGCAGCCGCGACGATTTCCGGCGGCTGATCCGGTTCATGGCGGGGGAATCATGATCACGCGACGACGCTGGCTGGCGGGCGCGGCCCTGGCGGGTCTGTACGCCGGGGCGCCGCGCGCCCTGGCAGCACAAGATGGGACGCTGCCCTGGCGCAACTGGTCCGGCGGGCTGGTGGCGCACCCCGCCGGACGGGTGGCGCCGGCGACCGAGGACGAGCTGGTCGCCTGGCTGAAGGCCAATGCGGGGCCGGTGCGCGCCGTCGGTGCCGGACACTCGTTCTCGCCCCTGGTGCCCACCGACGGCCACCTGCTGATCCTCGACAAGCTGTCCGGCCTGCTGGCGCACGATCCCGACGGCCTGCGCGCTACCTTCGGCGCGGGCACGCGCCTCGGCGACATCGGCCCCGCGCTCGCGGCGCTGGGCCAGGGGCCGCTGATCCTGCCGGACATCGACCGACAGACGCTGGCGGGCGCGATCTCCACCGCTACCCACGGCACCGGTCTGACGCTGCATTCCCTGTCGGGCAACGTGCGCTCGCTGCGGCTGGCGACGGCGGCCGGCGAACTGCTCGACCTGACGCCGGAGGACGCCGAGCTGTTCCCGGCGGCCTGCGTCAGCCTCGGCGCGCTCGGCGTTCTCACCCGCATCGAGCTGCAGAACCGGACCGCCTACCGGCTGCGCGCGCGCAACTGGGCGCAGCGCACGGAAGAGGTGCTGGAGGTGTTCGAGGCGTCTGCGGAGCGGCATCGGCACTTCGAGATGTTCCCGCTGACCCACTCCGACTACGCCCTGGTGCTGGCCATCGACGAGACCGACGACCCGATCGACAACCCGCCCCAGTCGCCGGAGGAGGCCGCCGCCTTCGCCCAGGCCATGGCCTCCTGGCTGGCGGTGCCGCCGGGCGAGCGGCGCCCCCTCGTCAACGGCCTGGCGGAGCAGATCGAGCCCACCGAGGTGGTCGACGAGTCCTACCGGATCCTGTCGAACGTGCGCAACGACCGCTTCAACGAGATGGAGTACGCGGTGCCCCGCGAGGCCGGCGCCGCCTGTCTGCGCGAGATTCTCGACACCATCGCCCGGGAACGGATCGACGTGGTGTTCCCGCTCGAGTACCGCTACGTGCGCGGCGACGACCTGTGGCTGTCCATGGACGAGGGCGGCGACCGGGCCGCCATCTCGGTGCATCGCAGCGCGGCCTTCGATTACCGGCCGCTGTTCGACGCCGTCGAGCCGATCTTCTGGAAGTACGGCGGCCGGCCCCACTGGGGCAAGGTGCATTCGCTGGGGTACCGCGAGCTCGCCGCGCTGTATCCGAGGTTCGGCGATTTCTGCGCCCTGCGGCGCGAGCTCGATCCCCGGGGGCGGTTTCTCAACGATCATCTGCGGCGTCTGTTCCTGGCGGAGGGCACCGCGTGAAGCGGCGCGGCCTGCTGCTCGGCGGCGCCGGCGCCCTGGCGGCGGCCGGCGGGGCCGCCTGGCTGTGGAAGCCGGAGGATCGCGGCGCCCCCCACGACGCCTACTTCGCCGCCCTGAACGATCTGCTCAAGCGCGAAGGCCCCGGGCGCCCGGTGATGGTCCTCGACCTGGACCGGATGAACGCCAACGTCGATCGCCTGGCCGCCGCGGTCGGACCGGATCGCACCTATCGGGTGGTGGTCAAGTCGCTGCCGTCGCTGCCGCTGCTGCGCCACGTCATGGCGCGGGCGCGAACGGACGCGCTGATGGTCTTTCACCAGCCTTTCCTCAACGCGGTGTCGGCGGCGTTTCCGCACAGCGACGCGCTGCTCGGCAAACCCATGCCGGTGGCGGCGGCGCGCAGCTACTTCGCGGCGCTCCCGGCGGAGAACGCCGCGGCTGCGGGCAACGTGCAGTGGCTGATCGACACGCGCAGCCGGCTCGAAGCGTACCAGGCGCTGGCGCGCGGCCTCGGCGTCCGGCTGCGGGTCAACCTGGAGATCGACGTCGGGCTGCACCGGGGCGGGTTTCCCGGACCCGCCGCCATCGAGCCCGTGCTCGACGTCATCGCCGCCGACCCGGCGCACCTGACCCTGTCCGGGCTGATGGGCTACGAGCCGCATCTCACCGGGCTCGGCGCCAGCCTCGAGCATCCGGCGGTGCAGGACGTGCTGGCCCGCTACCGCGGCTTCGTCGAGCGGATCCGCGCCCGCGGCATCGACCCGGCCGGCCTCACGCTGAACGGGGCCGGCAGCCACACCCTCGGCATCTACCGGGGCGACGCCACGATGAACGATCTGTCGGCCGGGTCCGGCGTCGTCAAGCCGACCGACTTCGACACGCACCATCTGGCGGCCCACGAGCCGGCGGTGTTCATCGGCGCGCCGGTGCTGAAGCGCTACGATGCGCTGCGGGTGCCCGGCGACCCCTGGTTCGCCGACGCCCTGGCCTGGTGGGACCCGAACCTGCGTCGGCTGCATTTCATCTACGGCGGCTACTGGAAAGCCCGCTACGTGTCGCCGCGGGGCATTCCGGAGCCGCTCTACCACAGCACCAACCAGGAGCCCTTCACCACCTCGACGTCGGTGGACCTGGCGGTGGGGGACTACGCGTTCCTGCGCCCCACCCAGAGCGAGCGGGTCATGCTGCAGTTCGGCGACCTGCTGGTGGTGCGCGACGGGAAGATCGTCGACCGCTGGGACGTGCTGCAGGAGGGCGGCCCGGCGGAAGCGTGACACGGTCGAGATTCCCGGTCCGCCATTCGTCCGCTAGCTTGCTAGTCTTTTAGGAATTGCCGGGTCCGGGGCGACATGGACATACCCACACTGCTCATCGTGCTGGCGACGGTGCTGTCGCTGACCAGCATCGCCCTCGCCATGACCTGGCGCCTCAATCACGAGGAGCCGGGCCTGCCCCAGTGGACCATGGGCCACGTCACGATCTCCATCGGCATACTGCTCATGTCCGCCCAGAGCCAGTGGCATCCGCTGCTCTCCATCGTGCTGGCGAACATGCTCATCGCCTCGGGCTACGGGCTGTCCGTGGCCGGCACCCGGGCGTTCTTCGGGCGTGATCCCTCGACCATGTGGCGGCTGGTTCCGGTCATCGCGCTGATGGGCGGTGGGCTGACCTATTTCTCGCTGGTGGCGCCGTCTCTGCCCGCGCGCATCGTCCTCGGCAGCACCGTCTATGCCGGGCTGTGCCTGCTGGCGGTCGCCGAGTTTCACCGCCACGGCGGCATGGCGACGATGACGTCGCGCTACATGATGCTGGTGTTCTCGGTGTTCGCCGCGGCGATGGTGATGCGCATCGCCGTCAACGTGCTGTTTCCGTCGGGCAACGATCTGTTCACCGGTGGGCCCATGGAGCAGATGATGTTCTACAACGGCATCGTGCAGGCCATTCTCATCGCGCTCGGCTACATCATCCTGACCACCGAGCGGCTGCAGCAGGAACTGCGGGCCCAGGCCGCCCTCGATCCGCTCACCGGCATCTTCAACCGGCGGGCGTTCTTCGAGGCCGCGGCGGGCCGGGTCGCCGAGGCGGTGCGGGCGCGTCAGCCGGTGTCCGTGCTGGCGGTGGATCTCGACCACTTCAAGCGCATCAACGACGGCTACGGACACAGCGTCGGCGACCGCGTGCTGCGCCACTTCGTCCGCACCGCGCGGCGCGAGCTGCGCGAGCAGGACACCATGGCGCGGTTCGGCGGCGAGGAGTTCGTGGCGCTGCTGCCCCGGGTCGGCGTGAGCGAGGCGGAGAGCGTCGCCGAACGGCTGGCGCGACGGTTCGCGAAAACCCCGCTGCTGGTGGACGCCCGGCCCGTCGAGGCGACGGTGAGCGTCGGCGTCGCGGAGCTCGACGCCGGCGGCGAGCGGCTCGAAGGGCTGCTCAAGCGGGCGGACGACGCGCTGTACCGGGCGAAGTGCCGGGGCCGCAATCAGGTGCAGCGCGCGGCGGCCCCGACCGCGACCGTCGGAGGGCGGGAAGCCGTCGCCTGACGCCCCGGACCGGTCGGTGGCCCGATTCCCGGCCGGCACGGGCTCATGCCGCGTTGAGCAGCTCGGCCAGCAGCGGGTTGGGAAAACGCCGTTCGACGGTCACGCCGTAGAAGGTCTCCGTCAGGTCCGGCAGGGCCTCGATCTCCACCAGCGCGCCGCTCTCCAGCTCGTCGCGCACGACGATGGGCGGCAGCACCGCCAGACCGATCCCCTCCCGCGCGAGCAGCCGCATCATCGCCATGTCGTCCACCTCGGCGACGAGCTGCGGCGTGATGCCCATCCGCCCGGCGAGGGCATCGAAGGCCACCCGCAGGCCGCTGGCCAGGGTGGGCAGGATCAGCCCCGTCCGGTCGAGCCGTTCCGCCAGGGTCTGCCCCGGCGGGCACAGCTCGGGCGTGCCGATCAGGCTGACGCTCTGCTCGTCCAGGCGCCGGACGGCGAACGGCGTCAGGGCGTCCAGCGCCGGCGGCTGGTTGGTGAGCACCAGGTCGAGCTGCAGGGCGGTGAGGGCGCTGAACAGCTCGGCGGCGCTGCCGGAGCGGAGGATCACCTCGACGTCCTGCCGCCCGAGCAGCGGCCGCAGGAACGCGAGCTGAAAGTTGCGCGACAGGGTGGCCTGGGCGCCCACGCGCAGCGGCACGCGCTGACGGCCGCTCTGCTGCAGGGTGGCGAGCAGCTCCCGGCCGGTGGCGAAGATGGCGTCGGCATGGTCGAGGGCGATGCGTCCGGCTTCCGTCAGATGCAGGGCGCGGCCCCGGCGCTCGAACAGGGGGGTGCCGAGCCGCTCCTCGAGCTGGCGGATCTGGGTCGACACCGCGGACTGGGAGACGTTGAGATGCTCGGCGGCCCGGGTGAGGTTGCCCTCGTGGGCCACGGTGTGGAAGTAGCGCAGGTGGTTGTAGTTGAGATCCGCCATGGTGACTGCGGCCATGCCTCGATCAAACCTTATCGTTAAATAAAACAGAACGATAAATCAAAAACAATGAATTTTTATTAATCGTGAGCAGTCCCTAGAGTGGCGCCCGTTCCGAACAGGACCGGAGACCACCATGGTTCAGGCACTGCTGCCACTGCTCGCTCCAGCGCTGCTGCTCGCCGCGGCGCTGCCTTCCCTGCTGCGGCCCGGCGGGCCGGACCGCGCCGCGGCGGTCCGCCTGGAGTGGGCCGCGCTGGCGGCGTTCGCATCCGCCCTGGGCGCCGCCTGGCTGCTCTGGACCGCGGGCCCCGGCACCAGCCCGGTGCTGGGCCTCGGCGGCATCGGCCTGTCCGCGCGCCTGGACGTGGTCAGCGTCACGATGCTGCTGCTGGTGTGCTTCGTCGGCTGGATCGTGGTGCGCTACGCCGCCGTGTATCTCGACGGCGAGCCGGGCCAGCGCCGGTTCGTCGGCTGGATGGGCGCGACGGTGGCGGCGGTGCTGCTGCTGGTGCAGGCAGGCAATTTGATCCAGCTCGCGGCGGCCTGGATCGCCACCAGCCTGTGCCTGCACCGGCTGCTGCTGTTCTACCCCGAGCGGCCCCAGGCGATCCGCGCGGCCCGCAAGAAGTTCGTGTTCGCCCGGGCCGGCGACATCGCCCTGGTCGGCGCGCTGGTGCCCCTGGCAGTGGGCTACGACAGCCTGGACATCGCCACGATTCTGGAGGCGGCAGGGCAGGGCGTGGCCCCGGCGGGCGTGCTCTGGTCCGCCGCGCTGCTGGCGGTGGCGGCGGCCCTTAAGTCGGCCCAGTTCCCCAGCCACGGCTGGCTGACCGAGGTGATGGAGACGCCGACACCGGTGTCCGCGCTGCTGCACGCCGGGGTGATCAACGCCGGCGGCTTCCTGCTGATCCGCTTCGCCGACGTCATGCTGCTGGCCCCCGGCGCGCTGGCCGGGCTGGTGATGCTCGGCGGGTTCACCGCGCTGGCCGGCGGCGTGTCCATGCTCGCCCAGCCGGCGGTCAAGACCTCCCTCGCCTGGTCCACGATTTCCCAGATGGGATTCATGATCATGCAGTGCGGCCTCGCCCTGTTCCCGCTGGCGCTGCTGCACATCGTCGCCCATTCGCTCTACAAGGCCCACGCGTTCCTGGCCGCGGGCACCGCGGTGGACGTGGTCGCCCAGATCCGCCGGCCCGGACCCATCGCCGTGCCCGGCGGCGCCGCCGTGGCCCGGGCATTCCTGCTGGCGCTGGTCATCTACGGCTGCGTGGCCGCGGTCCTCGGCGTCGACGGCAAGTCGGCCCAGTCGCTGGCCCTCGGCGCGATTCTGGTGCTGGGCGTCGCCTACCTGCTCGCCCAGGGGCTGGCCGACCGGGCGCCGCGCGCGCTGACGATCCGCACCGCGGTGTACGCCGTGGCCACGTCGCTCGGCTACTTCCTGCTGCAGACGCTGGCCGAGAACGTGACCGCGGGCACGCTGCCGGCGGCGCCGTCGCCGGGACCGCTGGAGTGGTCGCTGCTGGTGGTCGCGGTGCTCAGCTTCGGACTGGTGGCCATCGCCCAGGCGACCTTTCCGCTCTGGTCGGATCACCCAGCGGCGGCCGGCCTGCGCGTTCACCTGTCCAACGGGCTGTACGTGAACGCCCTGCTGGACCGCCTGCTCGGCGGCTGGACCGTCCGGTCCGGCCAACCCCATGTTCATTCCCACCGGGAGCTCGGCACATGAATGCATTCACCCAGGACGTCCGTCACCCGCAGGCCGACGGTCGGCCGGCATCCGTCGACCTCGACGCGCTGGCTCGCGCCGTCGATGCCGCGGCCCGGCAGATCCCTCCAGCGTGGCCGCTGGCGGCCACCGTGGCGGTCAACCCGTTTCTCGGTCAGACCGGGGAACCGCTGGCGCGGGCGTCGGCGCGGCTGCAGCGGGTCGGCGGGTTCCGGCTGACCCGACCGCGGCGCGAGTATCTCGACGCCATCGACCAGGGCGTGATCAGCGACGACGACCTGCGCAGCGCGCTCGACGCTGCGCCGGAGCGCCACGACCTCTCCGACCTGGCGGCCCTGAAGCGGGCGGCCGGATCGCCGGCGGATCCGCCGGCGGCGCTGGCGACGGTGGCGGAGCTGGCCGCCGGCGCGGACGGCACCGACTGGCCGGCGGTGACCACGGATCGCATCGGCGCCTGGGCCGCAGGCTACTTCGACGCCGGCCAGGCGCTGTGGGCAGCGCCCCGGGGTCAGCGGGCGTGGGCGGCCTACCGGGCTCAGGCGATTCACGACCTGACGCCGGAAATCCTCGGGCTCTCCGGGTTTGCGCGTTTCGTCGCCGCCCTGCCGGACGATCCCATGGACGCCATCGCCCGGTTCGCCGCGCGCCTCGGGCTGACCGCGTCCGCCCTGGAGAGCTACTTCCACCAGCTTCTGCTCGGCCTCGGCGGCTGGTCGCAGCTCGCCCGTCAGCGGCTCTGGGAGGCCGAGCTGGCCAATGGCGCCGACCAGACCGTGGGCGATCTGCTGGCCATCCGCATGGCCTGGGAGGTCGCCCTGTTCGAGCGTTTCGAGGATCGCATCGCCGACGCCTGGCGGGGCATCGCCGCGGCCCATGCGCTGCC
>MDTG01332395.1_pt1 | contig 10276 bp, 8 predicted proteins | sample 811421 | NCBI WGS metagenome assembly MDTG01 (sample SAMN05326645, study PRJNA326480) | marine metagenome | isolation source: seawater | place: Pacific Ocean: South East | collected 2011
ATTGTTAATGCAGTGAAGGTAAGAAAAAGAGTCCACAAACTTATAAGATTAATCAATAAAACATTTGGTTGTGTTTCATATGAAACAGATGGATATGCTCTCCACGGCAAAATAGTGTCCGGATATATGAAGGTTCCAAATGAATATGACCAATTATGCAAAAAAAATAAAACATTAAAATAGAATATTGGGTTGAATATACTTTTATATACAAATAATGAGAAAACTACCTGCATAAATGCAGACAATATAAAAAGATAAATTAGTGTATCAATCAATGTTTAATATCCATAATAATAGGAATATGTGCTCTTAGTGAAAAAAAACATATTATTGAAAGCATTACCATCATGAAAAAATAATACATAAAACTTAAATTAAACATTGTTGAAATAGAAAATGTTAATAATAAAGAAAGCCCTATTATAATTGAATTATAGGCAAAGACGACTTTAAAAGAATTTTTCGTAAAGTTACAAAAAAATATTACCTGAATTAAAGACAGAACTGCCAAACCAAGATAAATACCAATATCTTTTAATATATATATTAATAAAGCCATAATAATTAACCCTAAAAAGTTAGAATATATGGTTAATCTTAAAATTTCAGCACCAGTAGTCTTTAAATATAAATGATTTCTGCAGTGCCATACTGGTGTATAAATTATGAAAGAGCTAAAAACAAGGGCCAATTCAAAGACATAATTACTATAAACACTAAGGTTTCCTCCAAACAGTAATAACAAAGGCTGATATAAAACAACAATAATGCAGGCACATACAGACAATAAAAATGTAAGCAAGGTGTAGTATGAATAACTAACATTTTCTACAGAAATATGCTGCATAGTTTTTGATATTTTATAAAAGTATGGAGACCAAACTTGATTTAAGCTGTTAGCTACGAGCAGCATAATTCCTCCCAGTGTATATAAGAAAGTATATTTAGCGACAGATAAATCCTCTAAAAATAGCTTAATGATAAATACATTGCCATAACCACCTATCCAGCCTAGCAAAGCAACTATTTGATATGGTCTAATCTTCTTATTAGTAATTCTAATATCTTCAATTTTTATTAGAGAATCACTTTTTAAATACTGAGAGTAAGTTTTTATTAAAATAAATACTGAAATTAAAAAGCCAAATAGGCTCCCTATAAAGAATATTGCAGCAAAATTACCTTTAATAAGAATAAAGCAAAAACCAAAAATAAATGAAAGCATTAATGGCATATGAAGAAGCGCTATTGCGTTCATATGTTTTTGTTCAAGTCTATTAATCCTAGAAAAAATCATTAAATATGCGCCAATGATGCCTGCTGACATTGCAAGAATATAAGAAAATGAATCAAATTTAGGTAAGCTTATAGAATTTATGATAAATACTACTATTAAAAAAAGAGTAATGAAGATAAGAGTCACTCTAAAAGATGAAAAGATTATGTTTTTATAAATCTGTTTCTTTTGAGTAGTTGTTTTAAAAGATTCATTGATAGCAACCTCAATGTATCCTGAACTTAATAAGGTTATAGCAACTTGTTGTATTGAGTATAACTGACCAAATAAGGAATACTCGTAAATACTGAAGTTTCTTGCTAATAAAATTACTATTACGAAAGAAATAAACTTTGAAAGAATAGAAAAAAAGGCATTCAAAGAAGAGTCTTTTAAAAAAGCGCTCATTTCAAAAAAACCTTTTACTTAAATAAAAATTATTTAATTCTTTTAACATACCAAGCTACAGTTTCTGCTAAACCTTCATTAATCTTAAACTTTGGCTTATATCCAAGTTCATTTTGAGCTTTTTCAATAGAAGCTTGAGAATGCAGCACATCTCCCTCACGAAAATCTCTATATATGCTATCAATAGCTAGGTCTGAATCATATTCCAGTATGTTAGATTTTAGTATTGAAAATAATGTATTTAAATCAGTCCTATCACCCACCGCAACATTATATATCCTGCTAGAGCTATTATCTTTTAACGTAGCAGAAAGAATATTTGCCTGAATTGCATTATCAACAAAGCAAAAATCTCTACTTGTTGAGCCATCTCCGTTGATAAAAACTTGTTCGGACCTTAACATCGCACCAATCCATTTTGGTATCACAGCAGCATATGCTCCATTTGGGTCTTGTCTTTTACCAAAAACATTAAAATAACGTAAGCCAATAGATGGAAAACTATAAACTTTGTTAAAAATGTCTGCATATAACTCATTTACATATTTTGTTACTGCATATGGAGAAAGTGGTTTTCCTATATTATTCTCAACTTTTGGAAGGTCTTGATGATCACCATATGTTGAGCTGCTTGCAGCATATGTAAAACTCTTTACTTTTGATTCCTTAGAGGCTTGCAGAATATTTAAAAAGCCTCCAACATTAACATTATTTGTTGCTATTGGATTTTTTATACTTCTAGGAACCGATCCAAGGGCTGCTTGGTGAAGAACAAAATCAATATCCTTACAAACTTCGTAACAAATATCTATATTTTGGATATCTCCTTCTATAAAATTAAACCTATCCCATTGTTCGGTAGAGACTACTAATTTCACATCTTCAAGATTTTCTTTGTGACCAGTTTCAAAATTATCAAGACCTACTACATTTTGATTTAACTTTAATAAAGTTTCTAAAAGATTTGATCCAATAAATCCGGCAACACCTGTGATTAGCCATGAATGTGGATTTTTTTTTAAATTTTTAAGAATTTTTGAATAAATTTCCATAAAATTTAAGCATCTCTTAAGATGTATTTTAAATCAAAGATTGCGAATTCATCTTTACATAAATTATTAATTCCGCTGTATGATAAATCCTTGAATTCGTCATGAGCTACAGCAATAAAGACTCCATCATATTTATTTGCTTCTAATTCTGATATTAACTCAATATTATAAACTTTCTTTGCCTCTTCTTTTGAGCACCATGGATCAGTAACTTCAACATTGATACCGTAACTTTCGAGCTCTTTAACAAGATCAACAACCTTAGTATTTCTTAAATCAGGACAATTTTCTTTAAACGCTAGCCCCATTACTAAAACATTTGCATCAACAATTTTAATGTTTTTGTTAATCATCTCTTTCACAAAATTAGATGCAAAGTATTTAGCCATACCATCATTCATCCTTCTCCCGGCAGTTATTATCTCAGGATGATATCCTATTGATTGAGCTTTATGCGTAAGATAATAAGGATCAACGCCAATACAATGTCCTCCAACTAAACCAGGTCTAAACGGTAAAAAATTCCACTTACTTTGGGCAGCTTCTAAAACATCCATGGTATCAATATTTAACTTATCAAAAATAATTGAAAGTTCATTAATAAGAGCAATATTTACATCTCTTTGAGTGTTTTCAATCACTTTTGCTGCTTCAGCCACTTTAATACTAGATGCTTTATAGGTACCGGCAGATATGATTTCAGAATAAAGTTTATTTATATTTTTAAGAGCTTCATCATTTGAGCCACTAACTACTTTAGTTATCTTAGTAAGCGTATTATTTTTGTCCCCTGGGTTAATTCTTTCTGGACTATAGCCACAATAGAAGTCTTGGTTGAGCTGCATGCCAGAACCTTTTTCTAATAGTGGTACGCAAACTTCTTCGGTACATCCAGGATAAACTGTCGATTCGTATATTACATAATTTCCTTTATTAAGATATTTTGAGATTGTTTCAGTCGCTGATATGAGAGGTTTAAGATTTGGATTATTTACTTTATCTATTGGAGTTGGAACAGTAACAATATAAATATCAAAGCCAGCTAAATCTTCTTCATTACAAGAAAATGTTAAATCTCTAGCTTCATATAAAGATTCTTTGTTCACTTCAAGTGTGTCATCAATTCCATCTGTAAGATTCTTTATTCGATTATTGTTAATATCAAATCCAATTGTGGTTCTTTTTTTACCAAATTCCACAGCAAGAGGGAGTCCAACATATCCTAGGCCAATAATAGCTATTTTAAAGTTATCAAAGTTATTCATTTTCCCAAATACCTCTAGTATCTAAAACTTCTCCTTTAAAGTTTTTCTTTTCCTCATCACTTATACTTTTAAACTCTTTATGATCAACAAGTATGACTATTAAATCAGAACTTTTTAAGGCAAAGCTTAAATCTACTTGTTCAAGTTTAGTATTAATATTTTTTACATTAGGGTCAACAAAAAAATTATTCTTTAAGCCTAAACCGCATAATTTTTCAGCAATCTTAAGAGCTGGACTGCCTCTTAAATCATCTATATCTGGTTTAAAGGTAAGGCCTAAAGATGTAACTGTAATATCAGCAAGCGATTTATCTGGATTTTTAAGAAGAATATCCCTTAGTTTTTCTTCAATTTTTCCTATTACCCATTCTGGTTTATTATCATTAATATCTCTTGCAGTTTTAATTAATTTTGCGTCTTTAGGATTGTTAGAAATAATAAACCAAGGGTCAACTGCTATGCAATGCCCACCAACACCTGGGCCTGGTTGAAGGATATTTACCCTGGGATGGTGATTTGCAACTTTTATTAATTCCCAAACATCAATTCCTAAATCGTCGCACAGTATTGAAAGCTCATTCGCAAAAGCAATTTGAACGTCTCTAGATGCATTTTCAGTTAACTTGGCCATTTCAGCTATTTTATGAGATGTGATGTGACATCTTCCCGAAACAAAAGTTTGATAAACATCAACTGCTAACTCGGAGCATCTTTTTGACATCCCTCCAATTACCCTATCATTTTCAATCAATTCATCGATTATATTTCCTGGCAACACTCTTTCTGGGCAATATGCAATTCTAATTTGGGAATTATCACCATCAGAATGAGGAAATGATAAATCTTTTCTCAGATTTGAAAGCCACTGAGATATTTTATCGGTTGTTCCTACCGGAGAAGTAGATTCAAGTATTATTAAATCTCCTTCTTTTAAAACCTTTGCGATATTTTTGCATGCAGCTTCAATGAAAGATATATCTGGTGTAGGACTTTCATTCTCTCTATTCCTAATAAAAGGAGTCGGAACAGCAATTATAAAAACATCAGATTCTTCGGCTACGGTGGTTGCCCTGAGATTAGAATTGGTAACTACTTTTTTTACTAATTTGTTTAATTTAGGTTCGACAATATGAATCTCACCTCGATTTATAGTATCTACTACAGATTGATTTACATCGACTCCAATAACTTTTTGTTTAGATGAGGCAAACATTGCAGCTGTTGGAAGGCCAATATACCCTAGACCAATCACAGAAATAGTTTTAAAACTCATTAAACATCCTTAAGCATTAAAAAATCTAAAATACGTTTACAAGCATAGCCATCACCATAAGGGTTATGCGCATGTGAAACCTTATTATATAAGTCTGCGTTAGTCATAAGATTATTCACTTCTTGGACAATAAGCTCAATATCAGTTCCAACTAACTTTACAGTACCTGCCTTAACTGCTTCAGGGCGTTCTGTATTGTCACGCATAACTAGAACAGGTTTTCCAAGAGAGGGAGCTTCTTCCTGAATGCCACCAGAATCGGTCAGTATTAAATAAGAACGAGTCATTAAGAATATGAATGGTAGATAATCTTGTGGGGGTATAAGATGCACATTGTCGCAGTGGGCAAGAAGTCTATTAACCGGTTCTTGCACATTTGGATTTAGATGGACTGGATAAATTATTTGACAATCTTGATATTTTATTGATATTTGTCTTAGCGCTTCGCATATGCGTTCGAAGCCACTGCCAAAACTCTCTCGACGATGACCAGTAACCAAAATTAATCTTTTATCTTGTTCTAACATAGAGAATTTTTTAGATAATTTATTATTAAGCTTCTTGTCATAATCCAATTTGTTTTTTACCCAAAGCAAGGCATCGATAACAGTATTACCTGTTACAGTTATGCCACTGGGTGATACATTTTCATCTAACAAATTTTGTTTAGACGTTTCAGTAGGTGCAAAGTGGTAGCTAGTCAAAGCATCGGTTAACTTTCGACTTCCTTCTTCCGGCCATGGTGAGTAAATATTTCCCGAACGTAAGCCAGCTTCAATATGACCAATTGGTATTTGCTTGTAATAAGCCCCAAGAGCAACTGCAAAAGTTGTTGCAGTGTCACCATGTACCAATACCACATCCGGCTTAAAGTCATCAAAGACGTTACCAATTTTCTTCAAGATTCTAGAAGTAACATCACTTAGACTTTGACCTGGCCTCATCAAGTTCAAATCGTAATCGGGCGTAATTTTAAATAAATCAAGAACCTGATCAAGCATTTCTCGGTGCTGAGCAGTAACGCAAACACGTGCTTCAAATCGTTCATCAGAGGATAACGCATGTACTAGGGGTGCCATCTTAATAGCCTCAGGGCGCGTTCCAAAAACTGTTAAGATTTTTTTCACTATATTTCTCTAATAATTAATATTTATTTTAGTCCACTGATTTGAAATATTTTATTCTCATTTAATTTATAGGTTGTAAAAAGCCAATACATCATTAATTAAACCATTTGGTACCCGAGGCCGGACTTGAACCGGCACGATATTTCTATCGAGGGATTTTAAGTCCCTTGTGTCTACCAATTCCACCACTCGGGCTAGTTAATAGATACCAATGGAGTATTATACTTTTAAATTTATATTATTTGTTTAATTAATGCTGGAGGCTGAAGCCGGAATCGAACCGGCGTAAACGGCTTTGCAGGCCGCTGCATAACCACTCTGCCATCCAGCCTATTTTAGGTATTGTATACATGATTTTAATAAAAAGAATGTTTATATTAAGAATTGATGTTATTTTGAAGGTTTCATCCTAAAAATCTTCAAACCAGGCTGAATAAAATACATCTATGTAAATGCTTGGTTCTATGTTTAGTGAGCATGGGTATTAAATTTCATTTAATTCAATTTTTTCAGTAACATACTTTATATCATTCATTACCTTTGTGTATTCCTCGGCTTGAAACTTATATGGGTCAATAATTTTTATATCGCTAAACTGGGTGGTTAGAAGACGGAATTTATGTTTATATTTAGGGTATCTTACATTTAGTTGGTTTAAAACAAAAAGGTCTACTGCTAAAAATTTATTAAAATAGCTCAACATCTTTTTACTAATTTTTTTTGGAGTATGAAAATTATGATTTACATTATTTTCTTGTAGAAATTTTATTGATCTTGGATCCATGTTTGGAAGTGATATTGGTGCAATACCTGCAGAAAAAAATTCATAATTATCCCCAAACTTTTTCTTAAGTAAATTTTCTACTACTGGACTTCTACAATAATTAGCTATACAAACTACACAAAAGGATTTTTTGTCTGCTGTCACAATATTATTTTAATCAGACGTTAGATTGTCTACGCTATTAAGAAAGGATGAAAAAGGGAAGAACTGTGAAATAACTTTATTCCATCTAGTTGTTCCACTGGAATTGACATATACGATATCGTTATTAGTGAGATAAAAATTACCTGCTTCAATAAAACTTGAAGGATTTTTCAAGTCAGCATGAAAGATTAATGGATTTTCATCAATACCATTTTGTCTAATTATAAAAACTTCCGAAGCAGCTGCAGTATTGGTATTTAAACCAAATGATTCTCCTATGGCTTTTGATAGGCTAATTGGGATATCAGTAATATTGATTTTTAATGGTTTTGTAACTTCGCCTAAAACAAAGACTTGTTGGGAGTTAAATCTTGCAATCGTCACATCTATCTGAGGATCCGTAAAATATTTTGATAAACTTTTTGTTAAATTATTTCTCAATTCGTCTTGGGTTTTTCCCTTTGCCTCAATCAAACCAGCATATGGGAAAAATATATTACCATTTGCATCAACTCTCCTTAAATTTTGATCAGCACTAATATTGTTTATAGGAAATATTTCTGGAAGACCCCAAATAGTTACTGCAATTTGATCACCCACACCTATCTTATAAAGATATTTATTCATGTAAGATGCGTCTAAAGTTTCGGATATGCCCATTATCCTTACATCTTTTTTAATTGAATCAATATATACATATCTAGAATCATCAAGCCAGGAAGACTTTGTTTCCATATGCATTCCTGGAGACAAGTTACAGCCATTAACTAAAGCTAACAGAAAAATTAAACTAATCTTTATTTTCATATTCATAAGCATCATCTAGATATTTCTCTGCATAATATTGATAAGAATAACTACCATAAATAGAGTAATAGCCGTAGTAATTATTTGGTTTTGCATATGCATTATATACAATGCCATCAACATTTTTGTTGATTTGTTTAAAATTATCAATAGCCTGCTTTATCTCATTTACTTTACTAATTTCATGTCGTGCAACAAGAATGTTTACATCACTTATTTCAATTAATATTGAAGTATCTGCAACAGACAAAATAGGGCCAGTATCAACAACAACATAATCAAAATAATCTTTGAAGAATGCAACTTTTTCTTTGTAATTATAGTTGTATAAAAACTGAAAAGTATTATTTAGGCCTTTAACTCTTGGAATAACGTAAAAATCATCATTTATCATATATTCTTTTATTGTTGATTCATCAATTGAATTGAATCTTCTTTCAGAAATACTTTTGATGTTAAATACTTTATTAATTTTCCCTCTCTTTAAATCATTATCTATAAGCAAGACTTTCTTGCCTAGTTTTGAAAGGCCTTCAGCAAGTTTTCTTGATATAGTGGACTTTCCATTGAAAGGAGTTGGACTAGTGATTGTTATAAGGTTTTTATCATGTTGATTATGATTTATTGAATTTATGTTTACGATAAGAGATTCAATAGCTGAATCAAGCCTGTTATCTAACTCATTAGATTCAATGTCGTCCACAAGAGGAATAACTCCAATCACTGGTTCATGAATATTATTATCAAAAATTTCCGCAGGATTTGATATTGGTAAAAAATAAAAGCCTCTAAAAATTGCCAAGATACATGCAAATATAAAAGCTAGTACAGTAAAAATAAAAACCGTAAATATCTGAGGGCTAACTAAATAATTAACATAGGCTTCATCAACAACTCTGATATCTCCGATTGTACTTGCTTCAAGAATAGAAAAAGCTAATCTTCTCGATTCTAATTCTTCATATAAGGCTTGATAGACCTCTAAGTCATTATATAAATCAATATATTCTTGTTGTTCCTTTGGCATCATTTCTATTTCAGACAAAACTACTTCCTTTTGCCTTTCTATTAACTTTTTCTTGTTTAGAAGGTTTAAATATATCGGATTATTTGTAGTATATATTTCCTGAGCTTTACTAAGTTCAATATCAATCGAGCTTAGAGATTCGTCAAGAGATTGTATTTTGGTGATAATGGCGCCAATTTCTAAATCAACATCAATGGATTTATTTTTCTCACGAAATTCTTTTAATTTAATCTTATTATCTTCAACAACATCTCGCAAGGATTCTATATTCTCATCAATAAAATCAATTGCTTTTCTAGATTTCTGAGTTTCAACAAAAATTCTTTGATTTAAAAAAATATTGTTTGCATAATTTATTATTTCTTTTCCTAAATCTATATCACTAGATATATATGAAATAGTAATTAAGCCATCATTTCTATACCAAGAACTTCTTGATGAATTAGTTTTAACATTTACTGCTAATTTTAATGGACTATACATAGCATCAGGATGCCTATAAACAATATCAATTGGTCTATATTCTTTTAAATTTGCTGAGTTAGCTGTAATTGTTAGTTCATTAAAATAAATTTTATCTCCATAGAGGGAGGTTTGAATTTCTTCAAGGTTTTCATCTAATAAGGTATAGCCACTTTCAGAAAAAGAAAACTTAAGTTTATGTTGTGCAAATTCATTTTTTTCATCTGAGAGTATTTCAATGTTTATATCTTCGTCATCATCAAGATTTAGAAAAAATAGATTAAGTTTTAAATCTTTGATAACTTTCAAAAAGTTAGTTCTTGATTCGTATAATGCAGTTAAATTAGATAAGTCTGATGATGACCCATATGAACCAAGAGAGTTAGACGGATCAAAAATATTTTGGTTTAATGATTCATACTGAAGAAGACTTTGTATCAGATATTTTTTTGTTGCAAAACTGTAGTAAGCATATGAAAGAGCAAATGCAACAAAAGTAATTGAAATAATAAGTTTAGATTGCATAAGCAAGAATCTAAAAATCTTACCTAAATCTATCCCATCATTTAGATTGTCTGAGGATAAAAAGTTTTCTGTTGTCGTAAATCTATCTGACATTTTTTATAAATTTATAATAAACGTGGATTG
>MDTG01004402.1_pt1 | contig 10275 bp, 9 predicted proteins | sample 811421 | NCBI WGS metagenome assembly MDTG01 (sample SAMN05326645, study PRJNA326480) | marine metagenome | isolation source: seawater | place: Pacific Ocean: South East | collected 2011
AAAATATTTTTCAGAATATATTGCATAATGATCTTGATCGCCTTGCACAATGGCCCTTGCAAGTATGGATAAGTCGCGCGCAGACGACCTCATTTCATCGGCGGGTAGGCCTGTAGAATTTGAAAAAAAAGTGTTACTCATACCTATATTTCGGGCAGTTTGGTTCATAAGGACACTAAAACTTTCTTCATTACCGCTTATATGTTCCGCTAGAGCTATGGCAGCATCGTTTCCAGATTGGATTATGATACCTCGAATTAGATCAATGACAGAAACTTGACTCCTCGGGTTGAGAAACATCGTCGAGCCGTCTGTTTTGGCGCCCCCTTTGGCCCAAGCATTATCGCTGATGGTTACATTTTCAAATTGATCTAACATGCCCATACTTATCTGATTTGAGGCAATATAGGTCGTCATCATTTTCACCAAACTGGCGGGAGGTAAAGCTTCATCTGCATTATGCTCTGAAATGACAAATCCTGTGTGTGCATCCATCAAGATCCAGGATTTAGCAGCTATTTCTGGGGCTTTTGGTAATGCTTCCTGTCCTAGGATTGATTGTGAAATTGAGATGGAGACAATGCAGCTCAATGCGCTTATAACCCATTTTTTGGACATGAAATTGTTAACTCCTTCCAACAAAAATCTCAACAATCATACTATCATTTTGGATTATTTTGTTAACCCTTCAAATTCTAAACTTTTTGAGAGACTTCATGGTCTCAACAAGATCGGTGTAATGCTGAAATTCTTCTTTAACACGTCACTGAGCTTATTTACGGCATTTAGATTTGTAAGTGGTCCAATTATTATTTTTGTGAGGTTATTCTCTTCAAGCAGGTTAATGGGGGTCGATGTAAGTGTTACTAGATTTGCGTGAAATTGTTTTGCAGCTTCCAGAGTCGAGAAAGCACCGGCTTGAAGGTATACACCGCCCGAAAAGTCAAAATGCGCTTTTTCTTTGATATTAGCTACTGTTTTTTTGGAAGTGGCTAAAGTATCGTTCGGCGCAGTCTTTGAAGGTGTTATAACTTCAACTTCCACTTGCGTTGTACCTTTCTCAACAAAATCGAGTTTTAGCGCAGCGACGTATGAAAGGTCAATAATTCTGTTCGAGTGAAATGGACCACGATCATTGATTCTTACCACGACAGATTTCTGGTTACTTATGTTGGTTACTCTTGCATATGTGGGTATTGGAAGAACAGTGTGCGCCGCAGTCATTGCATACATATCATAAATTTCCCCATTAGCTGTTCTTCGACCGTGAAATTTCCGTCCATACCATGATGCTATGCCTTTCTGTTTATAGCCCTCGGCAGTGGGCAGCAAGTGATATGTTACACCGAATTGGGTGTATGGATTGCGGTTACCTGCACGAGTAATCTTTTCAATTTTGGGGATTACCTCTGGTATCGAGTCGATGTTTATTGCTTCACCGGGACCGTCTTTGCTTGGCCCGCTATATTCTATGCTGCTGCAACCACATAAAAAAAAAGATATAAAGTTTTACTAACAAAGAGTCGTAGGGCCACAATATTGACTCCGTATTAACTCGCTTAATTGATAGACAGCCATCGCATATTTAATACGAGGGTTGTAACGGCTTATTGCATAAAAGTTTTGTAGTCCCAGCCAATATTCCTTCTCTGCACCAACATCCAGCATTATTGGGAGAGCGAGCCGATTTGGGTCTGCGGGCTCAAGGGCAGATAGCCCCGCTGCCTTTAGATCACCAATCGATAATGATGGCTTTGATAATTTGTTGAATTTTAATTCTGTGGGTAAAAAAAGAGTTTCCCCAACGGATAACACGTCTGCATCTAAAAGCGTGTTTTCTCGTTGTATTTCAGCAACTGTGAGTCCGAAGGAATTAGCGATGGAATAAAGCGTATCTCCGGGTTTGATCCTATAGTTTGAGGGTGTCTCTACGCCACTTGTCGGGCTTCGTTCTCCGCGTAAGGCAACAATATCGCCGGCAACCCAGCCATGGTGAGTAAAATAATTTGCAACGCTTCCTATCGCGTCACTCGGATTTTTCCAAATATCTGCGAAATGATCTCCATCGAAGTCTACAGCAAAATTTCTGTAGCTATTGGGCATGAACTGCCCTAAACCCATCGCGCCAGCGTATGACCCAATTAAATTGGCAGGATCTTGCTTTTGCTCGCGCGCGAGCAAAAGCAAATTCTCAAGTTGCACTGTAAAAAACACCCTACGAGATTCTCGTTTCTCGATTTCTGTGTAGTAATCGAAAGCTAATGTACAAAGGGCATCGATAACCCTGTGGGATCCTACATTACGTCCATAATTTGTTTCTACGCCGATAATGCTTACTATTATTGCAGCATTTACACCAAATCTTTCCTCGGCTTGCTGCAAGAATGATTCATTTTTCTTCCAGAATGTCACACCATTTTCGATTCGCTGTTTAGTTATGAAGTGCTTCCTATATTGGTGCCAAGGTTTGGTTTTCTCTGCAGGACGTTGCATTGCTTTAATTACTGACTCTGACCGTTTTGCGATTTTCAATAGTGCAATGGTCGAAGATTTTGAGAACTTATGTTTATTAAACATATGCTCCGCGAACCGAATACCATCGGGATGATTTGAATAATCGCTTGAGACCGTAGATGAAAGAAATAAACACATAATTCCGATTGTGTAGAATTGCTTTTTTTTCAACTTACGCTCCTACTTTTTTTTGATTCATTTCCTATCGACATAATAATACCAAATCCGGCGAATAAGGTCACAATTGCAGTACCGCCATAGCTGATTAAAGGCAACGGAGCGCCTACGACTGGCAATAATCCTGAAACCATGCACAGATTAACAATAACAAAGATAAAAAAGGTGTAAGCAACACTTCCAGCCATTAATCGCCCGAACATTGTTAATGAATTCAGACCGATGTAAAGACACCTTGCTATTAGCATTGTGTATAACATACAGAGAATTAATACTCCGATGAGGCCAAACTCTTCGGCAAGCACTGCTATAATAAAATCAGTATGGCTCTCAGGTAAGAAATTTAGTTGCGACTGCGTTCCTTGCGTCCAACCCTTTCCTGACCAACCTCCGGACCCTATTGCCGTGGTTGATTGGATAATGTTCCATCCCGCTCCCAATTTGTCATGTTGAGGATTTAGTAACGTCAATACCCTTTGTTTTTGGTAATCAAGCATCACGAAAAACCATAGACTCGGCAAGGCGGCCAGCGCGAGGATGAAAGCCCCAAGTAGGTACCGACGCTTAATTCCAGCCAAAAATAGAACAAAAAACCCAGTCGCAGAGATTAATAACGCAGTGCCGAGGTCAGGTTGTCGTAACACAAGTAATACTGGCACTGAAATTAAAATCACTGCAGCACTCACGTGTTTTAAAGACGGAGGAATCGCGCGTTTAGCGATGTAGGCAGAAACCATTAAAGGAACACATATTTTCATGAGCTCTGATGGTTGAAGGCGAGTAAATTTTAGATCTAACCAACGCTGGGCGCCATTAATTTCAATTCCTGCGTGTAAAACGCCAACAAGTGCAATAACTCCAATTAAATATACTATCAATGCCCAGCGTTCCCAAAAACGCTGAGGGAATTGAGCAAATAAAATCATTATAAAGAAGCCCGCGAGTATAAAGGTCAACTGTCTCTTCACGTAAAAAACACTTTGCCCTGTCGCGCTATAGATAATTAGGAGTCCCACTCCGCATAAAATTAACAAAATTACGGCAAGTGTGTAATCCACCTGTATAGATCGACGCAGCTGAATGGTACCACCGGGTGTTTGTAATTGACGGACAAAGTCACTTTTGTACATTATTTATCTACCCACAAGCATCTTTTTTTCAACTTTCTTGAAATAAGAATCTAGAATAACACGAGCAATTGGGGCTGCAGTGGAGCTTCCGTGCTCGCCATTTTCTACAATTAAAGCCATCGCAATTTCTGGATCTTCCACTGGCGCAAAAGCGATGAACAAGGCGTGATCCCATTGAGTTTGGTCAATTTGTGTTTTATCGTATTCTTCGTCTGCATCAATACTAATCACTTGAGCAGTGCCCGTCTTCCCAGCTATCGTGTAATTAAGATTCTTTCCGATTCGGTGGGCAGTCCCTTGCGGAGTGTGAACCACGTTTTGCATTGCTTGGTGCATGTAGGTCCAGTATTCTGCTTGAATATCCACGGGCATTAGCGAAACACTATCATTTTTTATACGCACATCATTTTTTGAGTCAACAAGCTTTGGCACAATGTGAGAACCACGTGAGGCTATTCTCGCCGTCATCACAGCTAGTTGAAGCGGAGTAGTAAGCATGAAACCTTGCCCAATACTTACATTAATAGTATCACCATCAAACCAAGTTTCGCCGAGCGTGAGTTTTTTCCATAATTTTGTTGGCATTATCCCAGGCTGCTCCCCATGCAGATCTATTCCGGTGACTTGGCCAAGGCCAAACTTTGAGCTAAATGAAGCTAGAGTTTCTATACCAATATCTAAGCCCATATTGTAAAAGTAGACATCACAAGATTCGATTATTGCTTGCGCTAGATCAATACCATCTCCATGCCCACCTTTTTCTGAATTGTGGTCACGCCAAGGGCGTTCAACTCCTTGTAAAATAAAAAAGCCGGGGTCATCAATTACGTGTTCAGTGGTTATGCTCTTGTTTTGGAGTCCTATCAGACCAAACATTGGTTTAATTGTTGATCCTGGGGGATACTGTCCACGAATTGCACGGTTAAACAACGGCTGGTTTTTTGACTTTACTAATTTTGAATACTCTGTCTGGCTTATTCCCAGGACGAATTTATTAGGGTCATAGCTGGGTGTACTTACCATCGCAAGTATTCCCCCTGTTTTGATCTCGATGGCCACGAAAGCTGCTCGCCTGTCTTGCAAGATCTCTTGCGCTGTGCGTTGAAGGTTCGCGTCTAAATATAACTTTAAATTGGCCCCTGGAATTGGGTCCTCTTTGCTAAGCGATCTCATCACGCGTCCGCGAGCATTAGTTTCAACGTGCTCATGCCCTAACTTGCCCAAGAGAGCATTTTCATAGTATTTTTCGATTCCCAGCTTCCCTATAAAATCCGTTCCACGGTAAAGCGATGTGTCGATATTTCGGGTTTCTGTTTCATTTATGCGGCCAACATAACCAATTACATGAGCAAAATATGGACCTTGTGGGTAATAGCGCGTGAGTTTCGCAAAAACCTCAGCTCCGTCTAATCTGAAGCTATTGACAGCAAGAATGCTTCGTTCATTCTCACTAAGATTATACTTGAGAGGTATATTTTGGTAAGGCTTGCGACGTTTGAGTCTCTCCCTAAATTGAGCGACGTCTTGGGTAGTAATATTAATTAGCTTTTGGAGGTCTTCAATAAGAACCTCTAAGTTATTGCTTCGCTCATTAACGATTGTAAGATTATAAGTTGGCTGGTTATCTGCTAACAACTCACCATTACGATCAAAAATCAATCCTCGTGGTGGGCTCACAGGACGCATCAAAACTCGGTTGTTGTTTGATTGTGTGACAAAATCTTGATGCCGATTGACTTGTAGATCGAAATAGCGCCCCAAGACTAAAATTCCCATCATAATAGCTAACATTGATGCAAGAAAGACCCGTCTTGAGAACAGCCGCTTCATTTCCGTATCGTTAACAAAAGCAAAATTTTCGTCCATTTTTATTCTTCTCTTCAGCCTCTATGGTATGGTTGATGAGCATTAATGCTCCATGCTCTGTATAGCTGCTCAAGGAGGATAACTCTTACTAATGAGTGCGGTAAGGTCAAGTCAGATAAAGACCAACAAAACTGCGCTCGCCGAATATAGCGGGGACAAATTCCATCAGGTCCTCCAATTAAGAAGCAAATGGTCTTGCCCAGGAGTTGCGAGTGTTTTAGGAACCCGGCAACTTCTTCAGTACTTATTTTGCTTCCCAAAACATCAAGCACGATAACACAATCGTCTGAGTGAGTTTTTCTGAATAACGCCTCACTCTCCTTTTCTACTGCTCTGTTTATAACAGTAGTTTTACGCCTTTTTTCTAAAGGCACTTCTATTAACTTTGGACGCATGTAGGCGGGAAGCCTAAGTTTATATTCGGCAAACCCCTCTCCAATCCAGCTGGGCATTCGTGTTCCAGCTGCTACAATATTTATTTGCATGAATGTTGCGACGATTTTGTTTCTTCAATATTTGGAACTATATCTTTTTTGCAAATGTCACCGAAAGACCACAAGCGCTCTAAACTATAGAATTCACGTATTGACTGCAACATTATATGAATAACAATGTCGCCAAAATCTATCAAAACCCATTCACTGACATCCTCTCCTTCGACCCCGATTGGTATGATACCTCCGTGAGTTTTGACATCATTTATTACATGTCTACATGCAGCTTTTACCTGTCGGGTGGACGAGCCCGTGGCAATAATCATTTCATCGAATATATTACTACTTGATTGAACATCTAGTTGCATGATGTTAAATACCTTCGAGTTTTCTAACGAACGGACGATTATTTTTTGAAGAGAGTTTTCCATACTAATTTTTCAACTGTAGAGATTATTTTCCTTGATGTACTTTTCTATGCTCGGAGCAACATAGTTTTTTATTTTAAAACGCTGTTTTATGAGTCTTCTAATTTCAGAGGATGAAATATCTTGAGGTTCAGAACTACAGAAATAAAAGACACCGAATGACATGCTTAAAAGTTTTTCCAACGAGTTGCACTTATTTTTTTTAATCCAGTCAACCAAAAATTTTGTCTCAGGGAAGCTTGAATTCGGACGTCCGACTACCACTATATTTGCATAATCCAGGATACTCTTCCATTCTTTCCATTCATGAAAAGTATTAAGGGCGTCCATGCCCATGCACATAAAAAGCGACCTCTTTGAACCGATTTGAGCCCTAATCAAACGTAGAGTGTTTATGGTATAACTTGGAGCATGAGTATCTAACTCGTTTGTCTGAAGAGCAAGCTCTGGATGCTGTTTTATTGCAATTTTAAGCATTGTTAATCGATGTTGGTTGGACACAACTGGAGGTTTCTTATGACAGGGGCGACCACATGGAACCAGTCGGAACTCATTGACTTTTAGATGTTCGGAAAGATATTTGGCAATACCAATGTGACCCAAATGTATTGGATCAAATGTACCTCCTAAAAGCGCGAGAGACATTCTAACTACGAATGGTTCCGTCGCCGTAGACGACCCATTTTTGACAAGTAAGCCCGTGTAAACCGACTGGGCCTCTGGCATGGATTTTATCAGTTGAAATTCCTATCTCAGCTCCTAATCCGTATTCGAATCCATCTGCAAATCTGGTTGAGGCATTCACCATTACAGAACTTGAGTCAACTTCTTTGACAAATCGTTGTGCATTAGCGGTATTTTCGGTAACGATACAGTCGGTGTGACTGGAGCCGAATTTGTTTATATGCTCTATAGCATCTGATAAACCGGCCACAACTTTAATCGATAATATTGGCGCCAAATATTCTAAAGACCAATCTGCGTCAGTTGCGGCTTTGATTCCCTCGACAAAGCCTCGAGTTTCAGCGCATCCCCTAAGTTCGACATGCCTTTTTCTCATTTCTGAACAAAGCAAAGGCAAAATTCTTTTGGCCGCATTCTTGGAGATTAATAAAGATTCGAGCGCATTACAGACTCCATAGCGACTGGTTTTGGCATTTATAGTTAACGCAATCGCCATTTCTAAATCGGCGTTATCGTCTATGTACATGTGACAGTTTCCATCCAGATGTTTTATAATTGGAATTCTAGTTTCTCTTGTTACCTTCTCAATGAGTCCTTTGCCGCCGCGAGGTATTATTATGTCTATACAACTAGAAGGAGACAGTAATGCTGAAACAACTCTACGATCTGATGTATTGACAATTTGTGTAGAGGCGATTGGCAGGGAAGATCTGGATAAAGCGTTTTGAATACTTACACCGATTGAACGATTTGAGTTTATTGCCTCGCTTCCTCCGCGAAGAATACATGCATTGCCTGCCTTTAGACACAAGCTGGCAGCATCAATGGTCACGTTGGGACGCGACTCGTAGATTATACCGATTACACCTAGCGGTACACGCAGTTTTTTTAATTCAATTCCGCTAGGGCGTCGGCCCAGATTAGTTACCTCTCCCACTGGGTCGGTTAAACCGATTACCTGATGGAGCCCCTCAAGCATTTGATCGACCTGCTTGTGGCCTAGCGCAAGACGTTCAATCATCGCAGGATCTAATCCGTTACTCTGAGCTTCTTTTAAATCTAATGCATTTGCTGAAATAATTAAATGTCGATCTGAGTCAAGTTGCTCTGCGATAAGCGCGAGTGTCATATCTTTGGCCTCAGAAGTCGCACGCGCTAATAATTTTGATGCCTCGGTAGCCGCGTTACCCAACGTTTTTACATAATCTTGAATGATCATTAAGTTTTTTTGTATAAATTAGTAATCCGTAATTTTATACTTACTTTTGATGTGTTGTCTCTAATTGAATATTATGGAAGTGAATTGTTTGGGAAACCAGTCCTATTGTACAGGGAAAATAGAACTCCATTAATTTTGTGTTTTTTTGGATGGAGATTATCGTGAAGCTTCTTCTGGATTTGTTAATGTCTCAGTCCGATTGGCTGGTGCTTACAGGTGCAGGAATAAGTGCACCCTCCGGAATCCCTACTTATCGAAATTCCGAGGGAAAATGGCAACGTAAATCTCCTGTTACATACCAAGAATTTCTTTCAAACGAAACTAGCAGGAAAAAATTTTGGGCTCGGAATATCGCTGGATGGAAATTCATCGGTGCAGCCGAGCCTAATATTGCTCACTTAGCCTTAGTTAAATTGGAACAAAGTGGCGTGATATCGGGACTAGTCACCCAAAATGTTGATGGTCTACACGACAAGGCAGGCAGTAAAGTCGTTATTGATTTGCATGGACGAGCCGATACGGTCTTGTGTTTAGACTGTGGAGACTTGCAGTCCAGACAAAGGTTGCAAGATTTATTTAAAAAGTACAACCCAAGTTTTTTCGATAAGGTTCAGGACATAATGCCCAACGCTGATGCCGATATCGATAATATTGATTTTTCCTCTCTGACTATTCCGAGTTGCCGTATTTGCGGTGGTTTATTGAAGCCGGACGTGGTGTTTTTTGGTGATGTTGTGCCGCGTAGAAAACTAGATTTATGTATGGATATAATGAATCTGTCATCGGGATTGTTGGTGGTTGGCTCCTCTCTTCAAGTATTTTCTGGATATCGTTTTTGTATTTGGGCTAGTGAGCAGGGTAAGCCAATTGCACTGCTGTGTAATGGCGATACTCGTGCCGATCACCTTGCTATTGAAAAACTAAGAGCTGATTGTGGTCCAGTTCTGAGGCACTGGATGCAACTTTTAAATACCCGCAACTCCTTGGATGAGATAGAGAAATTAATCTAGGTGACGACTAATAATTTGAGTGAGTGCGTCCAAATGAAGGGGATTTGAATTTAGGGCTGGTATGTAGTGAAACTCAGAGCCTCCAGCTTTGGTAAATATGTCTCTTGCTTCGACTTGAATCTCTTCCAAGGTTTCGAGGCAATCGGAGGAAAACCCCGGACAAAGGATGGCCACAGAGGAAATGCCTTGTGACGGCAGCATTTCTAATGTTTCGTCTGTGTAGGGCTGGAGCCAAGGTTCTCGGCCAAAACGAGATTGAAACGTAGTAAGTACATCTGTTTCTTTGAGTCCCACAAACTCTCTGACAAGCCGCGTGGTTTGGTGGCAAAAGCAATGGTATGGGTCGCCCTTTTCAAGATACTTTTGCGGTGTACCGTGATATGAAAAAATTATTTTTTTTTGTCTTCCGTTTTCCTTGAAGTGAGTTTTAATAGTCTCACCTATGGCCATAATGTATTCTGGTGACTGTTGATAACCGGCTATAAAGTGGAGCTCTGGAACCCATCGAGATTTAATCATGATCTTGGCTATTGCATCAAATGTAGATCCGGTCGTTGCTGCGCAGTACTGGGGATACAGTGGTAACACTACTATGTTTCGAACATTAAGCTCGGTAAGTTCTGAGAGCGCAGATGAAATAGAAGGATTACCATACCGCATCCCAAGGCTAACTGGGATGTGTCTTCCATACTTTGTTAGCAGACGTTCTCTAATTCCCTCAACTTGTGCGCTGCAATTCACAAGTAATGGTGCTCCTTCATTTGTCCAGACGCTTTTGTACAGTTTCGCAGATCGAGCCGGACGTAAAGGGAG
>MDTG01077393.1_pt1 | contig 10275 bp, 9 predicted proteins | sample 811421 | NCBI WGS metagenome assembly MDTG01 (sample SAMN05326645, study PRJNA326480) | marine metagenome | isolation source: seawater | place: Pacific Ocean: South East | collected 2011
GGCGGCGCAAACTTTGTTGTTTGTTCCCCTGAGGTTGCTAACATCTTGGAATTCACCAGCGGCTTCCGCGCAAGCGTAACTGCTGACCAGGACCGAGGCACTATTGGTGCTGTTAAGGCTGGTAGCCTAAGCAAGAAGTTCGACGTTTACGTTGATCCATACTTTTTGCGAAACGTTATCCTTGTTGGACGTAAGGGTAGTTCTTTCCTCGAAAGTGGATATGTCTATGCTCCATACGTGCCACTCCAGGTGACACCAACCATCTTCGGTACGGAAGACTTCGTGCCACGTAAGGGTGTTATGACCCGCTACGCCAAGAAGATGGTCCGACCAGATATGTACGGTCTTGTTATTGTGCGTGGTCTCTTAGGCGAAGAAATGCCTAACTAAAATCTCTTAATTAGAGTAAGAAAGCCCCCACATTAATTTGTGGGGGCTTTTTCTTTTTTCGTTTACTATTTATACTATGAAAGATGCAGCCAGTTAGGTTGTAGAAAAAAACTAAAATTTTAAAGCAACAATCTAAGGAGAACCATAAAATGGCAAAATCAGGATTTTCAGTTTCACAGAGAAGAAAAGTACAAAACATATCAGGCGACGGCCCTCTTGCAATCACTGCCGCGGATTGTGGCACGATGTTTGTTATCACTGATGACAGTGCTTCTTTGACCGCCTCGCGAGCAATAAGCCTCCCAGATCCCGCTGTAGCAGGAAACGGATGGCACTGCAAAATAGTGTTGGGCGTAGCCCAGAATAACGCAGGAGAAGACACTGTAATAACTGCCCCGGAGAACTTTGCATCACAATTGATGGTGACTGCAGATGGCGCTGCCGCAACAGCAATCGTAGCTACCAATGCTACCACAATAACGATTGACGTCTCCGCATCCGATGTTGCTGGAGATCAGGTTGAGTTTATGGTACTAAATGGCGCCTATCATGCCACTGCTCACATGGCAACATAAAGATTTTAGGATAATATTAAAGGAGTAATAAAATGGCAAAGTCCTCACTAGATTTCATAGATAGAATAAACGTAAAAACATTGGCAAACCCGATCATCCAACTTTCAAAGAGTGACTGTGGTAGGGTTATACTTTTAAATGATACCCGCGGGCATGAGATAACTTTGCCAACGATTGCTGAAGCTAATGATGGCTGGCATGCCCGATTTGTTGTCGGTACGGTTCAAAATGATATAACTGATAGGTTTGTATCAAAAGTTATTGCACAAGCTGGTGACACGATTAGTCTTAGTCACAATATAATTGACATAGACGGTGCCGCTTCTACCCACCCTGCTTCTGCAGCTGCAGTAGATGAGGCATTAGCTATCGATGCTATCGATGGTGATAATGAAGGGTTTATCCTAACTGTCACGCCTGCAGCAGGGGGTTCCGGAGCGCCAATTACATTTCAGTTTTTGGCTGATGATGCTGCAGTCGACGCAGCCACGGCCGCTCCAAATACGTTTTTTATCTCTAGAGCAGTTGGAGACGGAGACCCAGCCTTAAACGTACTGCATTCTGCTATTATTGCTGCTATGATTAACGGTACCGACCCAGCCGCTATTGAAGAGGTGGTCGCTGCTGACTTTAAACTGCCACCTGATGGCACACCTGGATCAGCTACAAATCGTGATGCCAACTGGCTCGGTGAGGTCGGAGCTACAGTTACAAACACCACAAAGATAACATTAACAATGACGGCGAACGCTCACGGTGCCCTAGCTCCAGCCGGAGTATCTTTAGCTCATATCGCGGGCACAGACGGCGTTGTTGTCGACGCTCTAGGTGACAATAACTGGGACACTCAGGGTGCACCTGACCCGGGAATCTCCTTATCTGGACAAGAGATTAGTTTCAATCCATCCGGATCAGTCATTGGCGATATCGTAAAAGTAGAGCTTGTTAACGGCGCTTGGCGTTGTCACGCCATTAGCGCTTCGTAATTAAACAAAATAGAAAGGAACCCTCATGGGAAAACGCAGAAGAAGAATAAACAATCCAAAGTTTGCAACAAAATTTTCAAAAGCAATACAGACCTACCACAGACTTAAAGAAACAGTGGTAGGTACTGTTGATAACGTTGTCGATAATGTTACAGAATCAGTTGAAGAAATAGTAGAAGAAATTAAAGAAAGGTTTCCCAATGGCTTATCTTTTATGGAACAAGAAAAAAAACAACCTGCTGTTGAAGAGCCAAAAGAAACATTAAAAACAGTTAAAAAAACTACAACAAAGAAGCCAACTACAACAAAAAAGAAAACTACTACAACAAAGAAACCAACTACAACTAAGAAAACTACCACCACAACTCGCAGAAGGCGAACCACCAAAACAAAATCAGATGCCTAGGCTATTTGTTGGCTCAGCCAACTAGTTATATTATATAATTATACCTAGTGAGGGTTCATGAATGTCTTTGCCTACATTAACACCAGCAAGTACAACATCAGCAATTGTACTAACACAAACCGGATCGGTAAGTGAAGTTAACTTATCAGTACCTTATAAAATTTATTCAGATCCTTCTGCTCCTCTTTATTCAACAGATTTTTTAGAAGGAGCAAAAGATCAAGTTTCTTATGTTTATAAAAAACTAGGAGGAGATATTTTAGATATTGAACTAACAGCTGGTAATGTATATACAGCTTACGAAGAAGCGGTCTTAGAATATTCCTACCTTGTAAATTTACACCAAGCAACAAACATTTTATCAGATGCTCTGGGAAACCAAACAGGCTCTTTTGATTCTAAGGGTAATATGAAAGATGGAGATCTTAAAACAGACCTTGCAGGAACTCATGTTGCTTTAAAATACCCAAAGTTTGATTATAGTATGACAAGAAGGATAGGAGAAGGCATAGGATCAGAGATAGGATTAAATAGTTCAATACAATTCTCAGCTTCATTTGATGTAACAGTAGGGACACAAGATTACGATTTGCAAGACATCATATCTAAATCAGATGAATACAAAACAGAAATTGGAAATAAAAAGATTTTAATAAAAAAAGTATTTTATAAGACACCACACGCGATGTGGAGGTTTTATGGTTACTACGGAGGATTAAATGTTGTGGGTAACTTACACAACTATGGTCAGTTTTCAGATGATTCTACTTTTCAATTAATCCCAGCATGGCATAATAAAGCACAAGCCATGGCATTTGAAGATGCAATATACACAAGAATGTCTCATTACTCTTATGAATTAAGAAATAACAAAATTCGACTTCACCCTCGCCCTTATGGCGGCGGACCTGAAAAAATGTGGATAGAGTTTTCAATACCAAAAGATGTTTGGGACACTGATGATCCTTCTGTTGATGGTGTAAACAACATGAATACTTTACCTGTAGGTAATCTTCCGTTTGAAAATATAAATTCAATTGGTAAACAATGGATTAGAAGGTTTGCCCTGGCGCTAAGTAAAGAAATGCTGGGTCAAATTAGGTCGAAGTTTAATACGGTTCCGATTCCTGGAGAAAGTGTTACTTTAAACGGAACAGCACTTATTTCTGAAGGTAAGGACGAACAAGGGAAACTTCGAGATGAGCTTAAGACAACATTAGCCGAAATGACATATGCTAAGTTGGCAGAGCAAGATGCAGGAATGCTTGATAATACAGAAAAAGTACTGGACAAGGTTCCTAACTATATTTTCGTGGGGTAATTTAAATGTCTGAAGATAATAAATGGTCCCAGCCTGAATCTCCGCCACCTCCACTGTTTGTTGGCAAGAAAGAAAAGGACCTTGTTAAGCAAGTAAATGATGAAGTAATTGAAAGAGTTGTGGGACAGACAGTGATATATTATCCTGTTAGTTTAGAAAACACGAATTTTCACGACTTGTATGGTGAATCAGTAAACAAAACTTTTCTGGACCCCGTAAGAGTGTATGCGATGGTTAAGTATGTCTCCCAAACAACAACAACCAGCCCCTTGGGCGTTGACAGGATAGAAAAGATAAATGTTGCGTTTCACAAGAGAAGATTAACAGAAGATCAGAACCTTTTTGTTCGAGAGGGTGATTTTATACAATACGGGGAAAGATTATATGAAATTTTGACTCTTGAAGAGCCAAAATGGCTGTTTGGTCAAGTAGAGTCTAGTTTTGAAATAGCAGCACAGTGTGTACGAGCAAGAGAGGGCTTGATAGATGTCTAAAAACGAAGAAAACATCCCAGGATTAAGAAAAATACACTTCGAACCCTCTACCCTTGAAGATATCGATCGCTCAGTTTATAATTTTGTAAAAGATCTAAACCTTAGTGTTAACACAAATAAGGGAAATAAACTTGTACCAGTATTGTGGGCCACTTCTGAAAGATCTTTTTTGTCAAAAAACAACAAAGAGATCAGAGATGGTCAAGGTGCTTTAGTTTTTCCAATTATATCAATAAAAAGAAACTCTTTTACTAAAAGTTTAAGAAGCTCGGGGGTTTATCAAGGAAATATTCCTGAGGTTGATGATGAAAAAGGTGGAGCACTATCTATTATAAGAAAAATTTATCAAGATAAAACCAAAAATTTTGCAAATGCAGACTCTAAAAGACTTTACGGGCAAGAGAACTATAGGTTTGATAACCAAAAGGTTATTTTTCAAACAATTAGCATACCAATGCCAGTAAATGTTGACTTAATGTACGAAATTACAATTAGAACAGATTATCAACAACAAATGAATCATTTAGTGTTGCCTTTTGCAACTAGACCTGGTACAATAAATTATGTAAAGCTTGAGAGTGGTGAACATAAGTATGAAGGTTTTATACAAGATCAATATCAATCACAAGATAATTTATCAAATTTTAGCGGAGAAGAAAGAAAATTTGAAATAAAAATAAATTTGAAAGTAGTTGGGTATTTAGTTGGTCAAGCACACAACAGAGAGAAAAACTTTTTTACAATAAGAGAAAATTTTGTAGAAGTAAAACTACCAAAAGAAACAGTAATAACTGACCCAGAAGAATTGTCTAAATACGGTCTTTAATCATAATTAAAATATGCTATAATAAGCACTCAGATAAAAAAAGAAAGGAAATATTATGTCTGAAGAAAACAACACTAACGCTCCAGTAGAGCAAGATAAAGTAGAACAGCAAGATCCCCAGCAACAACCGGATGATGGTCTAATTCCAGTTGAGTGGGAATCTGTAAAGGAAACGTATGAATTTAGAAAGGAACAGTTAAGAATGCAAGAATATATTTCTAGATTTTTACTAGAAACAGAAAAACAAAAGTCAGATCTTTTATCTAGGCTGTCAGATATTGAACATCGCGTTTACGAGCTCGCATCCGTACTAAGACAGCAGGCCGGCGTCGATGAAGACTTTGCCTACGAACTAAAGCTTCCTGAAAATCCTGGTGAAAAGGCGTTTTTTATTAGGAAACAGTAAGCCGCCACACTATTTATTTATACAAATAAAGAGGAAAATCTAAAATGTTTACGACGAGTGATATTGGGATAGCAGCATATCTGCAGCTTAAAGGCTTTAAGCTTAAAGAGTGTAAGCGTTTAGACACTGGAAAGTTTTATTTTTCCTTTGAAGACGTTCAGAATGAGTGTCATTCCATATCACTTGAATTTTTAGATTCAGATTTTTGTAAATTTGACAACAATGTTAGGAATCTTAAAAAGATCCTCTTCTCTTGATAATATTGAAAACTATTTAGTTCATCAGTTTGTTTTATTCAATTAATCCACAATTTTCTAACCTAACCTAGCCTAATCTAATATTATCTAAATTTATTTTTATTAAGTTTAAAAACGTTTAATAATTTTTATTTTATTTCTCAAAAAAATGTTTAAAAGCTATAGGAGGAATAAACATGGCTAGAACAAAGATTAATGATAAACAGTTAGAAAAGTTAGTTAATGAAGATAAGGTCTCTGGTGCAGCCCTTAATATTACAGGTTCCGACGTTAGTGCTCTCACCACCTTAACTGGCGGCGATCACTTTCTAGTTCAATCTGGTAGTGCCGTACCAAAGAAAATTACCGCAGACACAATGTCAGAATTCTTTTCAAAAGTTGATTTGACAGAGGCTGCATCCCAAGACGCAGCGATGAGAATTGTTTTTGTTGATGAGTCTGGATTGGAAAATGAAGATCTCTTCGTAGATTCAAGTGTGTTGACTTATAACCCAACGAGCACTACACTTACAGTGCCACACATCTCTGTCGGTGACGACCTACTCATGGCATCCGACGGTGCAGTACTTTCAATGGGCTCATCAGCAGATGTTACCTTTACTCACGATGGATCCGCCGGATTGGGTATTGCAGCTGGAGGAGCTTTTGATATCGACGCCGCCGGCGCATTGACTTTAGACGGCGCAAGCATCACAATTGGTGGTGACAGCGACGTCGCGGTTGATTTTGATTCTTCGACCTTCGACCTTGACGCATCTGGTGCAATCACCATTGATGGCACAAGCACTCTTTCATTAGATGCTGCAGATGATTCAAATTTTTCAATGGCCGCAAACTCTTCGTCTACGAAGACTTTGACAATTGCAGCAAGCAACAGTGGCTCCGGAGCAGGCGCTATTGATGTAGATGCCGATGGAGCAATTACTGTCGATTCATCTGGAGCAGGAGTATCGATCGATGGCGCAGCTGCCTCAAACTTCTCAACATCTGCAGGCGACCTTACCTTGGAAGCAGGTGGTTCAAGTAACAAGGTCGTAGTTAAGGGTGACAGCACCTCAGGTGTTGCTATTCACCTCGATGCAAATGAAGGTTCATCTTCTGAAATACATGCTGAAGCTGGTGTCATCGACCTAGATGCATCCGCTGCAGTTGAAATTGATGCAGGGTCTGGGATCTCCCTTGACGCTGGAGCAGCTTCAAATTTTTCAGCTTCTTCAGGTGACCTTACAATTGAAGCTGGTGGATCAAGTAACAAGCTTGTTCTTAAGGGTGATCACGCTTCTGGCGTTGCTATCCATCTCGATGCTAACGAAGGTTCGTCATCAGAGATTCACATGGAAGCGGGCGTACTCGATATGGACGCTACTGGGGCAGCAACTCTCGATGCAGGCGGCGCGATTGGAATTACTGGTGCCGGTGTTGATATCAACGCAGGTTCGGGAACACTAGAGCTTACATCTTCAGGTGCTGTTGATGTTAACGGCGCTGCGATTACTGTTGACGGGACATCAGTCTCGCTTGACGCGTCAGATGACTCGAATTTCAGTGTTGCTGGTAACTCAAGTTCGGCTGTAACTTTGACTTTAGCAGCTAGTAACTCTGGATCCGGTGCAGGTAATATGGCACTTTCTGCTGACACTGTTACAATTACTGGTAATCTTGATGTTAATGGCACAACTACTACAATTGATACAGTAAGTGTTGCAATTTCGGATCATAACATTGTTATAGACCGAGACAATAGCACTTCAGCTGTTATTGATGGTGCCGGCATCACAATGGAAGGTGGTTCCGGTGATGATATTACGATTCAACAACTCGCTTCGGGTGACAGAATTGAAATAAAGAAAGGTTCAGGTTATCACGGACTTGCAGTTGGTAAGCTTATGGTTGATAGCGCATCCGATCACATTGATACTTCTGGAGGTAATCTTGTAATTACAGCCGGTACATCAGGTGCCGACATCGTTCTCGACCCAGCAGGTGCCAACGTTCTTCCTGGCGGAGATAGTGAAGACTCACTTGGTGCTGATGGTACCGCATGGGCTAAGCTTTTCGTCGATGATATTGACCTTAACGGTCAAGGTCGTATTGACCTTGATGCTGATGCTGATACCTCTATTCGTGCAAGCGCTGACGATGTTATTACATACGAAGTCGCCGGTGTGGACGAGTTTCAGATGTCCGCAAACATGTTCGGCCCATCGACCGCTGACGGTGCTGCACTAGGCGGAGCCTCTAACGAGTGGTCCGACCTGTTCTTGGCCGATAGCGCAGCTATTAGCCTTGGTGCAGATCAGGATGTTAGCTTGACTCACGTTCCAGACACTGGGCTTCTTTTGAATTCCAGCATGCAGCTTCAGTTTGGCGATAGCGCTACCGCTATTAATCAGTCCACAGACGGTCAACTTGATATAGATGCAGACGTAGAGTTGGAGTTGACAGCGCCAATCGTTGACATCAACGCTTCTAACGCAGTTAGAATCAGCAATGATCTTGAACTAGACAGTGACTCTGCTGCTATTAAGATGGGTGCAGACAACACAGATATAACCTTGACTCACTCTCGTCATGACGGTGATGTAACTCTTGGAAGTGATTTCAAAGATACACAGCCAACCGCATCATTTTCTAGTTTTGATGCAACCAAGATATCTAACTCAAGCCTTAGTAGTAGTACTAGTACCATTACTTTGTCTTCTGCACTAGGTATTAGCATCGATGGTGGAACAACGGTTAGACTCCAGCACAGTGGCGGTAACTTAGATTTTACTGTTCCAGGGTCTGTTAGCTCCAGTGCTACAAGTTTTAGTGTTTCAAGTGTGACGGGTACATTAAGTAACCCTGCATCGAACACCATCTCTGTGTCTAAGGTGTTGACAGCTCACAAGAATGCTTTTAATCAGCCGAGCTTTTCTGGCTCTACTACCTCACTTGCATTCACAAACGCTGATCAGGCTTCGGCTTTTGCCTCGGCTGCTGGCGGCGGTGGAGCAACAATCAGAATATCTGATGGATCTAACTCTATAGACCTTGCTTTGCAGTCGTACTCAAGTGGTACCTCTATTAATGTGAGTTCCGCAACCATGGTTGCTGGTTCTTCAGTCTCTGTTAGTGGAATGCAGTCTGCTGGTTCGATTAAGCAGAAGAGTGTTGGAGCTGACTCACACAGGCTGACTCTTGACGGCGCCCAGGCATCGCTTGTAATTGCAGATCACGATGGTAGTAGCCACGGTCTGTATCTTGGAAGTACTCTTGTCTCCGCAACCGGCACAGAGCTTAACATCATGGATGGTGATACTTCTGCTGCTTCGGTTACTCTTGTAGCAGCTGACGGTGTTGTTATTAATGATGGTGGTACTATGAAGCAAGCCCTTGTAAGTGATTTTGGAACTTTCTTGGCTGGCGAAGGTTTGGATGCCTCTTCGGGGGTACTCAAAGTTACGCCAATTACTGACATTGCAACTTCCGCTTCGAAGGGTAGTATCTTATCAGAAAACTCAGCAGGCTTACTTGTTAGTGCTTCGTTGTCTCAAGACATGGTCTCCGGATCATTACAAGTATTTTTAAATGGTATGTTGCAGACTCCATCCGGATCTGTTCAGGGGACGCCAGACGGTGAGACCCCCGGCGGTGGCACTTTCCCAAATGCACTATTTGATTATACTCTTGTCACGACTGGTACTACGAACGGTCATCCAGCAGCAGTTTTTGCTGATGAGCTTGACGGAGACGATGTTGTCCAGCTTGTCTATCTCAAGAAGTAATATATCCTACCTTGTGACCTACCCAGCCCGCCTTTTTGGCGGGCTTTTCTTTTTCTTCAGTCCTTTGCAGCATGCAAAAACTATTTAATAAGTAAAATAACATTTACTATCCTAGAAGAGGAGAGCAATAATATGGCATCTAGAAAGTTTAGATTTGTTTCACCGGGAGTTTTCTTAAAAGAGATTGATAAATCCGAGATCCCGGGAATCCCAGACGGCGTCGGCCCAGTTATAATTGGTAGGACCAAAAAAGGTCCTGCACTAAAACCTTACAAGGTTAGAGATTTAGAAGAATTTGAGAGAGTTTTCGGTGGTACTATGCCCGGCAATGAGGGTGATGACCCTTGGAGAAACGGCACTAACCAGTTAGCAGAATCGTATGCGCCATATGCCGCGAAAGCATACTTATCAGCAGACATTGATTCGCCTGTTACAATAGTAAGGCTTGCGGGTATTGCTGGTGATGATGCGGATGCTACATCTTTTGCTAATCCTGGTTGGCAGTCAGATAATTCTTATGGTTTGTTTTTATTTCCAAGCGCCTCAGGTATAGATCCTACTTCTGCACGAGATCTCACAGGCTCTCTCGCGGCCATTTTTTATGGAGACCCACAATTCACAGCTTCACTTTATGCAGACTCTTCCCTGATGCTAGACACTCCAGAAGAAGCCGACGGCGGCACTGCAACAGGAGCTTATGTAAATAAACTAGTGAAAGAAGACGCTGATGGATTATTTACAATAAGGTTATCTAATGGCTCAGGCGGCCGCCAAAAGGATATAACTTTTAGCCTAGAAAATATAAGAGAAGGGTTTAACACTAACCCAGTAAAGACAAATGGTAAAA
>MDTG01362979.1_pt1 | contig 10275 bp, 11 predicted proteins | sample 811421 | NCBI WGS metagenome assembly MDTG01 (sample SAMN05326645, study PRJNA326480) | marine metagenome | isolation source: seawater | place: Pacific Ocean: South East | collected 2011
CATAGAAGACGATTTAAATCAAATAAGAAGTATAATTCTTGAAAAAGAAAGAAGTCTTAGGAAAAATCGACAAAACATATTTGAAATTAGTGAAAAAATTAATGTTAATTTAAAAGAAAAGTCTGAATATTATAAAATTATTGATGCATGGAAAATTTATGATATGTTTTCTTTAGCAGTATCTAAAAAAGGAATTCCTACACTTTTAATAAATTCCTGCCTGCCTAAAATAAACAAAGAGATTTCTTCAATTTTAAATAATGTAACTAATTTTAACATTGAAATTGCTGAAGAAAATAATTCAATTAATGTGTATATTGATTACGGTGATTCTAAAAGAATAATTGAGTGTGGTTCAGGTATGGAAAAAATGATGGCTTCAATTGCAATTAGAACTGCACTAGTTAACATTTCACTTTTACCAAAATCTGATATTTTTATTATTGATGAAGGTTTCGGTGCTCTAGATGAAACAAATGTTGAAGCGTGTGGAAGACTGCTAAGAAGTTTAAAAAAGTACTTTAAATCTATTATAATAATATCACATGTTGACGCTATAAAAGATATTGTTGATAAAAATATTGAAATAACTATAAAGGATAACGATGCTTATGTATTTTCAACCTAATTGGGATAATATAGACAAAAAAACAGTTAATGCTAAAGTAAACAATATAGAGTTTATAAAACCTGCAGAAGATAAACCTATTGATATTGAATGTAAAAATTGCAATACACTAGTTTCTTCAATAGAAGACTGTAATTCGATTAAAGATAACGGCATTTGCGAAGAATGTTCAAATAATAAAGCATTTACTTAAATATATAATAAATATAATTAGTATATATTGACAAAAAGGTTTTAACATGGAATATGAATTAATGCAATCTATAGCACAATGTATTGACAACGTCTATAGAAACTATTCAGAAGACGGATCGAGAAAAACTGTTGCTAAGTTAGACGGTGACAAAATGACAATTACGTATATGACTATTTTAAACTCTGCTCGACAAGGTGACCTTCATTTGACAATGCAGAATATTAAAAAAGAATCGGAAGAAATGATTAATTCTAGACTTAGAACTATTAAGCAAGAGTTTAAAAGTGATTCAGGCAGAGCACTTAAAGCTAAAAAGGTAGGTACTTGTGATAATGTAGAAACTTTAACAGTTAGTGCATTTAGTCCTTTTAGAAAATTAAAATATACATATACAATTACTTACGAGATAGCTTAGTAAAATGTCTGCAACTAAAAAAGGCCAAGTTACTGAAATCATCAAGTGTGGAAAGGATCCTGTGTACTTTATGAACAAGTATTTAAAGATCCAACATCCGCTAAGAGGTTTAATACCTTTTAAAACATTTCCGTTTCAAGACGATTGTGTAAAAGATTTTAATGATAATAGATTTAATATTATTCTTAAATCTCGACAGCTTGGTTTATCTACTTTAGTTGCTGCTTATGCTGTTTGGCAAGCATGCTTTTATAAAGAAAAAAATATATTAATTATTGCTACAAAATTAGCAGTTGCACAAAACTTTATACGAAAAGTAAAAACATATTTAAAATCAATGCCTAATTGGCTTTTAGTTCCTACAATAGTTGCTAACAATAAACAGCAAGTTGAATTTTCAAATGGTTCACAAATTAAAGCAGTCCCAACATCAGAAGATGCTGGTAGATCAGAAGCGTTATCATTGTTAATTGTAGATGAGGCAGCTTTCGTAAGAAATTTTGATGAATTATGGATGGGTTTGTACCCGACTTTATCAACTGGTGGTAGAGCAATATTATTATCAACTCCAAATGGTGTAGGCGGTCAATATCATGAAATATATACAAAAGCTACTAGAGAAGAAAATGAATTTAATCCTATAAAACTAATGTGGGACGTCCACCCAGAAAGAGACGATAGTTGGTTTAATAAAGAAACAAAAAACATGTCTCAAAAACAAGTCGCTCAAGAGTTATTATGTGACTTTGCATCTTCTGGTGACACGTTTTTAACTTCCGAAGTTTTAGAAAAAATTAGAATAATGACTTCTGGACCTATTGAAAAAAGTGGGCCTAATAATAATGTATGGTACTGGAACTATCCAATTGAAGGTGTAAACTATGTATTGTCTGCAGATGTTGCAAGAGGTGATAGTGGCGATTACTCTACATTTCATATAATAAATACAAAAGACATGACAGTTGATGTTGAGTTTAAAGGTAAAATACCTCCTGATCATTTTGCAACATTAATATATGACGTTGCAAGACGATATAATCAAGCAATTGTTTGCCCAGAAAACAATGCTTATGGATATTCAGTTTTATCAAAGCTTTCTGATCTTGCGTATAAAAATATTTATTTTGACTCAGAAAAACAAAAGTACGCTTATCTTTACGGTGAAGGTAATAATATTGGTAAAGCAGGTTTCAATACAAACAAAGAAAGCAGAGAAAAAATTTTAGCTAACTTTGAAGAAATGTTAAGAAACGGAAGAATTTTATCTAAATCATCACGACTCTACTCAGAGTTAAAAACTTTTGTCTGGAATGGTAAAAAAATATCTGCTATGAAAGGCTATAATGATGATCTGGTTATGTCTTTAGCTATTGGTTCATGGTTATCAGAAAGTAATTCCAATACATATAATGTAGGACAAATAAAACAAGCAGATGCTATTTTAAAAGGAATGGCAGTAAATAATACAAATATTAATAAAACTTCTATCTCACCTTTCTATAATAACAATCAAAATACAGTAAATCCTATGATTCCTGTATTTATGCCTGAAAGTAAATTTGGCACAAATGAAAAACCTAGCAGAAGAAATCCGTTAGGAGACTTAAGCTGGTTAATAGGAAAATAAATGGCAACTAAAAATAACGACAATCTATTTAAAAAATTAACAAATCTATTCAGATCAGGCCCAGTTGTAAGAAGAAAAATTAAAAAGTTTCAAAACAAGTCTGGTTCAAAATCTTCGTTAGAAGTTTTCAAAAAAGCGCATAGCGATGTTTATAATTCTACTCTAAGTGCATACGGCTCTTATGATAGAATGGCAAGGTATTCAGACTTTAGCGAAATGGAAGCTACACCTGAAATATCTTCTGCATTGGACATATATTCAGAAGAATGTGTTTCGCCAGATGCTGCCGGACAAGTTTTGCATATATACTCAGAAAATAGAATGATTAAAAAACTTCTTAACGAGCTTTTTTACGATACTTTAAATATTGATTTTAATCTCGTGATGTGGGTAAGAAATCTTTGCAAATATGGAGACTTTTTCTTATTTAATGACATTCACCCTGAATACGGCGTTGTAAATGTCTTTCCTATCCCAATATCAGAAATGGAAAGAGAGGAAGGATTTGACCCAGACGATCCAGGCGCTGTTAGGTTTAGATGGGTTACACAAGGCAATAGAGTTTTAGAAAACTGGCAAATTTCACATTTCAGATTACTAGGTAATGATGCATTTTTACCATATGGATCTTCAGTTTTAGAAGGTGCTAGAAGAGTTTGGCGTCAACTAATTCTTATAGAAGACGCTATGCTTGTTTATAGAGTAATTAGATCTCCTGAAAGACGAGTTTTTTATATTGATGTAGGTAATATCCCACCTGAAAATATACAAGACTATCTGGAGCAAGCACAGTCTTCTTTAAAAAGAAATGCAGTAGTTGATAAAAACACAGGCCAGGTTGACTTAAGATATAATCCACTATCAGTTGACGAAGATTATTTCTTGCCTGTTAGAGGTGGCGATACAGGAACTAGAATTGATACGTTGGCAGGAGGTTCAAATACAACAGCGATAGAAGATGTTGAATATATTCAAAAGAAACTATTTGCTGCACTTAAGATCCCAAAAGCTTATTTAGGTTATGATGAAGATATTGGTGCAAAAGCAACGTTAGCGCAAGAAGATATAAGATTTAGTAGAACAATTCAAAGAATCCAAAAAACTATAATATCAGAACTTAACAAAATAGCAATGATTCATTTGTATACACACGGTTACACAGAAGAAAACTTAATGGACTTTACTTTAGCTTTAAGTAATCCTTCAAGCATTGCGCAACAACAAAAACTAGAATTAATTAGAACTAAATTTGAAATTTCTGGACAAGCTCCTGAAGGTATGGTTGACAAAGAGTGGATAAGAAAACACATATTAGATCTTAATGACGATGAAATTTCAAGAATCGAAAAGGGTCGTGAAAAAGACAAACTTAGAGAAATGGAGATAGAAGGCTTACAACTTCAAGAATCCGATACGTTTGATTTTGGCGACGAAGGTGAGCAAGGCGGTGATGCTGCTGGCGGTGACCCGGGTGGAGCAGATGATTTGTTTGGAGGAGGCGGTGATGACTCCGGTGGCGGCGATGACTCCGGTGGAGGTGGCGATGCAGGAGGAGGTGGATTAGAAGGTCTGTTCGCTAGCGATTCTAAAAAAGGACAAATAATGTCTGAAGATGATTTATCACAATATGACAGCCTTATTGAAGATGACGAAATAGAAGAAGTTAGTTACGACAAGGACGCGTTAAAAAAATATGGCATTGGTAATAATCCAATCAAAGCAGCAGATGGTTCAACAGGGTTTGGTGCAACTAAATCAGAAAAACCAATAAATGCTAAAGACTTGAATAAAAGTCTTATGGACGGAATAATGCCTCAAAGTAAAATTGTTAGTCAATTTATTGATAAACAATTAGGTTATAGAATGTCTAAAGACTTAGATAAAATGTCCAATACATTAAATATTGGACAAAATAAAATCCTTACAGAATCTAATGACCATGAATATGATATAATTATAGATGACAAACTATTTGAGGAAGAGGACTAAAAATGAACAGGTCTCATAATAAAAAAAGAAATGTAGGTATTATTTATGATCAAATAATTAACTTTACATGTAATAATATTATAGAAGAAAACAATACTGTAGCAGAAGAGTCCTTAGAGATAATTAAAAAGCATTTTAAAAAAGATACACAACTTTTTAAAGAATACAAGCTTTTTAAAGCACTTGCTACAACGCACAATGTATCAGATCAATTAGCATCAAACATTATTAGTGAAGCTAAAAAAGCTTGCATGAACATGTTTGACAGCAATCAACTTGAAAAAGAAAAGTCTATATTAATTAAAGATTTAAATTACACTTTTGGTAAAGGTAAAATTTTTGAAGAAAAAGTAAGTAATTATAGAGTTTATGCTACAATTCAAACTTTATTAAATGAATGGAGAAGCGACAATTTAAATTTTGATTTGACAACTGAATATGAAATTAAACTACATAATAATTTAACAAGGTCTTTTTCTGAAAGTGATTTAAAGCCTATTAAAAAAGTAGATAACTTAACTTATTCACTCATGAAAGAAATGTTTGATAAAAAATATAGCGGACTTTTATCTGAAAGTCAAAAATCAATAATTAGTCTTTTTATAAACGAGGAAGAAGAAAAGCTATCTCAAAAACTTAAAGAAGTAAAATCAGACTGTTTAAATAAACTAAACAAATACTTTGTGGAATGTAGTAATAAAATTCTCTTAGAAAAAAGAAATAATGTAATTAAAAAAATAAAAATATTAAACGAAGAAGATATTTCTAAAGAAAATATTGAAAAATATCTAACAGTAATAAAACTTAAAGACGTAATTTTAGGAGAATAAAATGACTTCGCCAAAACTAATAACTGAATGGGTCAACTTTGAATATGACCCAAAATTAATTAAAGAACAAAGAGAAGCAGGATCTCCTCTAATTATGAAAGGTATTTTGCAAAAAGCAGAGACTTTAAACCAAAACGGTAGAGTTTATCCTAAAGTTATTTTAGAAAGAGAAATTAGAAACTACCAGAAATTTATTCAAGAAAATAGAGCACTTGGTGAATTAGATCATCCAGACTCTTCAGTTGTAGAGTTAAAAAACGCTTCACACAACATTAAAGAAGCTTATATGGAAGGTAATGTAGTTTACGGAACTGTTGAGATTTTAAATACTCCTAGTGGAAAAATATTACAATCTTTAGTAGAAAGTGGAGTAACACTTGGTATATCTTCAAGAGGCGTAGGTAGTACAAAGTCTCAAGGTGATATGCAAATAGTACAAGATGATTTTCAGCTTATCTGCTGGGACTTTGTTAGCGAACCTTCAACACCTGGTGCTTTTATGATGAAAGAAGGTCGAGAAATTTCGCCTCAATTTATTAATGAAGTATTTAACAAAACTGACAGAATAGATAGAATTTTTAACGATATATTGGAGTGGAAATAATGGCTTTTAATCAAGACGAATCAACATATACTGAACACGGAAGAAGAATACCACGTCCTTCACATAACTTTGTTCCAGAATACCAACAAAGTGGTATTCCTCATGTAAAAGAAGAAACACTGACTAACGAAGCTTCAGACAAATTTACTTTTGACAGTGTGACTAGATGGATAGTAATAAGCAACCCTACGGGTAATGATGCAATTAAAATAGGCTTTAATAAAACTGGAGTTGAAGCTAGCAATTTTTTTCAAATTGAAGCAGGATCAACTACGCCAAGACTTGAAATTAAGTGCAAAGAATTACATATTGTAGGAACAAATACACAAAAAGTTCACATAATTGCAGGATTAACAAGCGTAGCTGCTGAAGACTTCCCAGACCAGAAAAAAGAAAACGGATTTACAGGAGTTGAAGCTCCATGACTAAAGTAAATCGAAGCATGCTTAAAAGCATTGTTAAAGAATGTCTTGTTGAGCTTTTAGCTGAAGGTCTTAGTAATGGCGATTATGAATCACTAAATGAAAGTTTTTCTTCGTCGCCAAAAGATTTTAAAAAAACAATGGCTTCGATTGAAAAGCCTATGCAGAAAAAAGTTAAAAATCGTAATTTTGAGCAAAATACTCAAAAAATAATAGAACAAACAACAAGTGATCCTGTAATGGCAGAATTATTAGCAGATACAGCAAAAACAACGTTGCAAGAACAAAATACGGCTGATAGACCTAATCAGTTTACAGCTAAACCAACAGATATATATAGCCAAGCTGTAAGTGATAGTGATCCAATTGAAATGTTTGGTGGTGCTTCTAATAATTGGGCAGCGCTTGCATTTTCAGATAATAAAAAATAAATTTTTGTATATTTAGACATAATTAATCTTGTATTAAATTTACAATGGAGAAAACAAATGTCTAGAGCAAAAAAATTAACACCCGCAGTTATTCGAAGAATTATTAAAGAAGAAAGGCAAAAGCTTAATGAAACTTTAGAGCTTAAGCTTAAGCACCCTTCAGAAGCACCTAAGAAAACTCGCGAAGTTGATGCAACAGGTTATGCTAATACAGTTGCTCAATGCATGGACTATTATCAAATGTGCAAGTTAAAAGAAGCAAAACTCATACAGGATCTTAAAAAAGTTCAAGAAGTAAAGAGAGAACTTAAGAAAAGACTCCTAAAGAATATTTAATAATATAGAACAAGGAGAAACTTAACATGTCAAGATCAAAACACGCAACAGCTTTTAATGAGCAAGCAGGAATACAAAGAGATGCAATTGCTCCTAGTGATGGAAAAATGGGCGCTTCACGAACTACTATGTCAACTATTTTTAGCAGTACTGCACCAACGCCTGCAGAAGTTATGACAAGAGCACTGAACGCATTTAAAAATACTGGGAGCCCTTCGAGCGAAACACCAATAACAGCTGAAATTGCTTCAGGTCAAAATTTCGACTTTTTTAATGGCTTAACAGGATCTTTCTTGAGATTTCAAGCAGGCGCTGATAAGTTTTCTGTTGTTAAAGGTGATAGTATATCTGACAGACCAAATACTTTTGGCCCAAACTTATCTGTGCCTAATATTGCCAATCCTCCTCTTAAAGATGGTGATGACGCTGTTTCAAGCCAAATTAATTCACCTACTTTTGATTCAATAGGTAGTGCAGGGTTTGGCGTTAGTATTGATAGAAATAATCCAGATTCAAACACTTTAGGTCCTGATAGCGGACAAGGAACATTTTTAACAAGACGCGGTGCTTCTGTAGGAGATTCAGCATACACTTCTAGAGGTTCTAATCGAAATATTTTAGGTGAGTATATAAATTCAGATCTCTACGGCTATTCTCAACCTGCTGACAATATTGTACTTGGAACTGAAGAGCCTGAAGATTAACATATGTCAAATCCTTCGTTAAGTTTTAATACAAATCCTAATGCTAGAGGTGGCTCGTTTAATTACGATAGTCGAACTGGATTAGGATATGGTCAAACAAGTAACGGAGGTTTAGGCTCTAATTGGGATATGGGTGATGCTTTAAGTTCACCAAAAGGACAGTGGGATGATGATCTTCCTATAAATAATCCAGGTGCAGAGATAAAAATAAGTGCCAGTACATCTGTAAGAGATTTAGCAATAGCTGCTGGCTTAATACAAATAGAGGATGAAGAAATAACTGGCGTTGAAGCAGGTATTCAAAGTAAAGCAAATATGTCATTACATATGCCTACAACAGATTTTGCTGCTAAAAAGAAACGTAATCCTAACCATTATGTAGGATTAGCAAACACATCAGCTTATTTAGGTTCTTCACACAAAAGATCTGGAAATCTAGTGTCAGAAACTTTAAGAGAATTTATTAGAGAAGCATTGTTAGCAGAAGACTCTTCTTCTATTAGTGCTAGAAAATACACAAAAATTAATATTGGTGATCCTTATAAACCAAGCAAAGCAAACGTAAGTAATACAAGCAGAGGCGCAGGTCATAGAGGCTCAATTAATCGAGGTTATAACGGTAATAGTACGCAAGGTGTAAAAGTAGGGGGTGAAAACAATCCTAATCTTTACCCATATGCATCTTCTGAAAAGCTTAAAGCAACTAAAGATGGTAGTAATTTAACAAGATACAATGATACTCAGATAGACTTTAGTGACGATGAATCTACTGCAGAAAATTTAGAAAAAGTTAATGACGAAGAATTTTTAGCATTTCAAAACATCAATAGATTTAAATAAGTTTTAATTTTATGCATTTTGATAATATATATTATTATAAGAAAAATATTAGTGAGTAAATATGACTACTAGTTTATACAACGAAGCCTTAAGAGCTGCTGAAGAAATAAAATATTCTGCGGAAGAAAAAGCAAAGCAACATTTAATTGAAGCTTTGAGCCCGCAAATTAAACTTATGGTTGAAAGCAGTCTTATGGAAGACGAAGGCGAAGAGTGCGGCTCTGAATATCAAACTGAAGAAGAAGAATGTGGTTCTGAAAGTGACGCTGAAGAAACAGGTGCCCAATCAAACCCTCGAACCAATGCAGGTAAAGAAAAGCCAATAACAGGAAGTGCTAATGAGTCTTTTGAATATGAGATGAGTGATGAAGCGCAAGGTGTATTTGCAAAGATTATTAACAATAACGCTAAAAAAGAAGCAATCAGCAACAAACTATCAGAAATAAGTGAAGGAATTAAAGTTCTTAAAAAAGCTGCAATAATGCTAGAAAGCAGCAGCAGAAAGAAAAGTTCTGCTAAAAGAATGAACTTAATTTATAAAAAATTAGTTAAAGAAGCAAAAAATATCACTCGTTTCGATATAATTAAAACTGATAAAGCACTATTAAATGAATTTTACAAAATTATTAAGGAGCTAAATAATATGTCTAGAAGACGTTCGAATAAAAGTAATTATCTCAATGAGACTCTCGAAGATTTACTAGAAATGAATCTTTTTGAAGAGGACGAAGAAATGGATTTATCATCTATGGATGCCGAAGGCGACGAAGGCGACGAAGGTGATGAGGATCCTTTAGCAGACATGGCTGATGAATCAGACGCAGGCGGATCAGTTTCAGCTGAGACAACTGTTGAAGAATTAGCACAAATGGCTGGTCTTCTCGAGAGTGGCGAAGATGAAGCGTCTGAAGACGAAGGTGACGATGAAGGTGATGACATGTCACTCGAGTCATTCTTTGAGTCAGATGAAAACTATGAGTCTGATGATGAAGGTGATAATCCAATGGAATCATTCTTTGAGGCAGATGATGAAAAAGAAGACTGTGCTGACGATGAGGCTGACGATGAAGGTTTAGCATCTCGTAAAGATGAGTCTTCTAGACGTAATGGTGATCTCTTTTTAGAGATTGATGAAAATATGTTAAAACGTGAAATTAGTAGAATGAAGAGACTTCGTGAAGGTGAAGCTAAAGATATGGCATCACACTTTGGAGGCGGTTCATTAGAAGGTGAAGTTTTTGTTGACGGTGTAG
>MDTG01082656.1_pt1 | contig 10274 bp, 5 predicted proteins | sample 811421 | NCBI WGS metagenome assembly MDTG01 (sample SAMN05326645, study PRJNA326480) | marine metagenome | isolation source: seawater | place: Pacific Ocean: South East | collected 2011
CACCACCATCACCACCATCACCATCATCATCATCATCACCATCATCATCATCACCATTACCATCGCCATCGCCATCATCAGCACCAGCATCCGTATCAGCATCAGCATCAGCATCAGCATCATCATCATCAGTCGACGAACTCGATGGACACCTACAAGAGACGACGAGAGGACGTCGAGAAAGAAATCCGAGTGCTGGAAACGTGCGACCATCGTCACGTGACGCGATATTACCGGTCGTTCGTGACACCAAATCTGGAGCAAATCTGGATCGTCATGGAGTATTGCGGAGGTGGAAGCGTTCGAGACGTGCTGAACGCGAGAACGGAAGGCTTGAGAGAAGAAGGCGTCGCGTACGTGTGCGATTGCGCGTTAAGTGGACTCAATTATTTACACCAGAGCGGAAGGATACACAGAGATATCAAGTGCGGGAATATCTTGCTCACGAGAGATGGAGAAGTGAAACTGGCTGATTTTGGCGTCGCGACGCAGTTGCAAGAAGACGCAAACGAACGCGCGAAGACGTTTGTCGGGACGCCGCACTGGATGGCACCGGAAGTGATTTCGAGCGATGGAGGAGGAGGCGGAAAGAAGAAGAACGCGTCGATCACAAATGGCACAAACACGAACACGGGAGCATCGGAAGAGAATAGCAGTAATGATGATGGTGATAATAATAATAAAACTAAAACTAATAATAATAATAGCAGCAACGCGAATCAGGAGGAAGAGACAACAAGACTGAGTAGTGCTAAGAAACTGTTTTCTAAGATATCGTCGTCGATGAAGAGTGGTGGCGTAAAGAATGCAAACGCAAAAGACAAAAACGAAAGTAAGAAGAACGATAGAAGTAAAGCGCCGTCTTCGTCTGGCCAAGGCTACGACGGGAAGGCGGACATATGGGCTTTAGGTATCTCTGCCATCGAAATGGCCGAGACGCATCCGCCGAGACACGACGTACACCCGATGAGAGTGATATTTCAAATCGCCGTGGACGCCAGTCCAGAGTTGAAAAATAGAAGCAAATGGTCTTTAGCCTTTCACGATTTTATTGCGCAAGCGTTGAAACGAGATCCGCGGGGCCGTGCAAGCGCGCAGGCATTGAGACGACACGAGTTTTTGAAAAATGCGAAGACAAAAGCCGGAGGCGATTGGCACGCCGTGAAACGAGTTTTTGTTGAAGAGTTGATTCCTTCAGGCGTATTGCATAAGAAGGAAAAGTTGGAAGAAAGATACGGTAGGCTAGATCCAAAGGACGACACGTGTTTGGCACTTTTGATGAAAGGCGCTTTAGGCTCGGGAGGACACGGAGGACACGGAGGACATCGACTCTCGCATTACAGCAACATAGGTTCATCGGATTACTCTTCCTCGGGCACTTTACGAAAAAGCAATAGCGGTTCGGATATTTACGGAACCATGATTTATAGGAGTAATCGATCGGTCGGAAGTGGCAGGAACACGAAGGAAGATAAAACGACTGCGATGAAAAAAATAGAACCGTCGATACCCTCAACGTCGATACCTCAAAAGTACCACCACGGTGAGAACAAAACGTCCGCGGAAATTTTATCCGCCGCACTCAAGGACACATCAGTCAAAGAGAACTCCTTGAAAGAAGGATCGTCCGATTTTGTCGAGCAAAACCTACTCAAATCCGGTTTGCCGATTGAAGACTTGCAGCGAATGATTTCAGGCCGCGACGAAAAAGAAGACAACGACCGCGAAAGCCTCAGAGCAACAGCCATAAAAAACTTGCAAAAAGATGCGCTACTTCGCGAATGCTTAGAATTCGTCAAGACAAGGAAAATCATGGACGTGGGCGCGCATGACGTAAAAAATTTCTCCTCTGTCGCCGCGGCGGCGCGGCGCTTCTTCAAACAGTTCGGTTTACTCGACAACGATTCTGACGCGTCCGACTCTGACACCGACGACGCAAACACCGACGCCGAAAGGAAGCGGCAGAACCGCCAGCGCAAGGACGAAATCGAAGCCAAACGCGTGTTAGACCGAGCTTCGAACATCGAAAGGGAGCTCGACGAACGCTCACCTTTCGATTTTTAGACGCCGCCGCGAGATCTTCTTCTTCTTCTTTAATAATAATAATAATAATAATATGAGTTGGGTTTCATTTTTTCTCGTGTAGTATTCGTTTTCAAAGTCGATTGTAGTCGAACGCTTGTTGTTAAAATCAGTTTTGGTCTTTTCTACTCGAAAGTATTTGGTAGTATTATTGAGTGTTGTTTTTTGTCCTTCTTTTTCGCCTCTCAAGTGTCAAGAGAAAAAAAGAAGATTAAAAATCCATCATCATTTTTTGTGATCATCATCAGATTGGATCCCCAATTCGTCTTCAGTTTCACAACGCGGTCAACCAACATCACCAGCGAAAACGAGACGACGACGACGAGATGAGGAGGTCTGCGACGACGACGACGTTTTCGCGAGTCGGCGTCCTTGGACTGGCTTTGGTGTCGGTACTCTTGGTTCTTTCGAGCGGCATCTGCGGGGAAAAAAACGTCGTAAAAATCGACGAGGATTTTGGGTCGCCTTGGTCGTCCTCGACCGACGGCGAGGTTGCGAGACGACAGTTACTGGGGCAAAAAGACCACGCGTACAAAGTGCACGAGAAAGTTCCTCTGTACGCGAACAAAATCGGTCCGTTCCACAACCCTTCGGAGACGTATCAACACTACGATTTGCCGTTTTGTTTACCGGCTGATAACCAAATCGGGTACAAATCGGAAGATCTCGGCGAAGTGCTCGAAGGCGATCGACTGGTTGGTACCCCGTACGATATTTCCTTTCGAGTGGACCGAGATAACGAATCTTTGTGTAAGAAGACGTTAAACTCGAAAGATTTGAAGAAATTTCGCAAAGCAGTGAAGGATGATTATTACTTTCAGATGTATTACGACGACCTGCCGATTTGGGGGTTCATCGGGAAGATTGAGAAGATTTTGAGACACACGCATGGAAACGGGCCAGAATTGAGGTATTATTTGTTCACGCACGTGCACTTTGATATTTCGTATAACGGGGATAAGATTATCGAGATCAATGTGAGCACGGATCCGTTGAGGACGGTGGATATTACCGACGGCGACGAAGTCGCGGTTGAGTTTTCCTATTCCGTGAAATGGAAGGAAACGAGAATTCCGTTCGAGCGAAGAATGGAAAAGTATTCCAGGTATTCGTTTTTACCACAACATTTGGAGATTCATTGGTTCAGTATTATCAACTCGTGTGTGACGGTGCTGTTATTGACTGGCTTCTTGGCAACTATTTTGATGCGCGTATTGAAGAACGATTTCATCAAGTACGCGAGAGATGACGAGACAGGAGAGGAGCAAGAGGAAACGGGTTGGAAGTACATTCACGGCGACGTGTTTAGGTTCCCAAGACACGCGAACTTGTTTTGCGCGGTCATCGGTACCGGGACGCAGTTGCTTTTTATGGTCTTGTTTGTGTTCGCGTTGGCCTTGATTGGCGTGTTCTACCCGTACAATCGAGGCGCGTTGTTAACCGCCACGATTGTCTTATATGCCTTAACGAGTGGGATTTCTGGTTACGTCGCGTCCAACATGTACCGACAAATGGGCGGTGAAAAGTGGGTGAGGAACGTTTCTTTGACAGGATGCATGTTTTGCGGTCCGATGTTCTTGATGTTTTCGTTTTTGAACACCGTGGCCATCGCGTACCGAAGCACCGCGGCGTTGCCGTTTGGTACCATTTGTATCATCGTCGTCATTTGGGCGCTGGTGACGTTCCCGTTGACCGTTCTCGGTGGTATTGCCGGTAAGAACTCGAAAAGCGAATTTGACGCGCCATGCCGAACAACGAAATACCCGCGTGAGATTCCCAAGTTGCCGTGGTTTCGCGAGACTATTCCGCAGATGATGATGGCAGGATTCTTACCGTTCTCGGCCATTTACATCGAATTGTATTACATTTTTGCCTCGGTTTGGGGACACAAGGTGTACACGATCTACTCGATCTTGTTCATCGTGTTTATTATTTTAATTATCGTCACCGCTTTCATTTGCGTTGCCTTGACGTACTTCCAGTTGGCGGCGGAGGACCACGCGTGGTGGTGGCGATCGGTGTTTTGCGGAGGGAGCACGGGAATTTTCATTCTCGGTTACTGTTTTTATTATTACGAAGCTAGGTCGGATATGAGCGGGTTCATGCAAACGAGCTTCTTTTTCGGGTACATGAGCATTATTTGCTATGGGTTCTTCTTGATGTTAGGTAACGTTGGGTTTAGAGCGAGCAGTTTGTTCGTGAAGCACATTTACAAAGCCATCAAGAGCGATTGAAAAGGAGAAAAAGAGAGGGAGACAGAGACACACACACACACAGAGAAGACGCTAACATAACTAATAAAACTACACGTATAGCCGCTAAATATTAAAATACCAAACTTTTCTGAGTTACACAACACATCATACATTTATAATCATCTGCGCTACGGAGAGGCTCGATATCGCCGCGGTTTCTGTTCGTAAACGCAAATGGCCCAACGAAATCGTCTCACACGTGTCCATCAGCGTTTGCATCTCTTCGTCATCGAAATCACCTTCTGGGCCAACAATTAAGATACCGTATTGTTCATTTTCTTCGCTATTACTATTATCCATTCTTTCTTTCACTCCTCTCAACTTTTCGGCGAAATCTGCCCCTCCTGCCGCCGCCACGAATCGACACGTCGCTTCGCTAAAGTACTTCGAGCTCACGAAATCGTTAAAACTCACAGGTTTTTCGATACAAAACACGTGCGCTCTCAGCGATTGTTTCGATGCCGCCAGAGCGACTCTTTGCCACCTCAACTCCTTCCCAGTTTCTTCCTCGTCCTCCTCGTCCTTTCGTCGTTTACTCCTCTTTCCGCCCACTCCGCCGCCGCTTCCGCTCGACGCTGATCCAATCTTCCCACTTCGACTCGTCAATAAAGGTACCAATTTCCTCCCGTTCAGTTCCGTCAGTTTCTCCACCAACCAATCCGACCTACCGCCTTTGATCCCCGCGCACGCGACGACCACGTCCCATTTCATGCGACCTGGAAACGCGACTACGCGCTCCTCTTCATCGACACCCTCAAACGTTGCCTCTGTTTTCCTCGAATCTACTTCAATCAATCGCGCGACTTTCAAGCGGCCGTTTCCATCGCAGCACTCGATCAAATCGTCGATGTTTAATCGCAGCGACTTTAGGGCGTGTCTGGATTCTTCTTTGGACAAGGAGAAGATGGGCGACGCGAAGGTCGACGCGTCCACGTAAAACCGTTGGAGGCGACGCTTTTGCTCCGCCCTTTTTTCTTTCACGTTCGTATTGTCATCTTTTCGAGACGACGCATACACACCCGACGCCGTTCTGTTCTTCGGAGACGTCACACCCAGGTGGCGTCGACGCGCCGCGGCGGCGGCGGCGAACGCGAGAAGAGTCATTTTTGGGGGGGGGTAAAATTAGGTAAAAATCACAACCCCTCAACCACCACGTGCACGCCGCTCGCGTACGTCGTTTCTCGTTTCTCCGTCGATTGAAAAGTGGTCTCTTTCTTGTCGTTGTCGTTGTTGTTATTATTATTGTCGTCGTCGTCTTCTTCTTTCTGCATTCCCAAAGCCTCTCGAAACATTTGTCGTTTTCTCATCTTCGACTGCCGTCGTTCTTCTTTCAATTTGCGTTCGAATTCCCCGGCGGCTTTCTTCCGTCGCTCGTTCTTCCGCTTCCGGAACCCGGTGACGAAGTTCACGCGATCGGCGTTCGAGAACGACGCGACCCCGCGAACGAGCGTTTTATTATTATTAAAGTTGTTTTTGTTTTTGTCGTCGTTTCGAGTACGAGCGGTCGTTTTGGTGGTCGTCTTCTTCGTCGTCGTCGTCGTCTTCCCCGCCTTTCTTCCGGCCACCATGAAACGAATGTCAAAGACGGACTTTAAAAGACTTCTTTTTACGAACAGAAGAAGCACACGAACGAACGAACGAAAGAACGAAGAAGAAGACAAAGAAGAAGAAGACAAAGAAGAATAAGCTCTCTCTCTCTCGGTCGAAAGTCTGATGGGTCTTCTTCTTCTTTGTCTTCTTCTTCTTCTTTGTCTTCTTCTTCTCGTTATGAGTAAAACGGGAGAGTGGGTACACCTTTACAATGGCGTTTTGAGTCCAAAAAGTATTCTTAATTCAATAATGAGCTGTTTTTTAAGGTGTCAAAACTCAACACTCTCCTAAACCCTAGTGATACAGTAAACAGCAAAAACACACTTTACGAGAGAAAAGAAAAGACCACCAAAACACCAAACAACGAGAAGAAGAAGACAAAGAAGAAGACAAAGACAAAGAAGAAGAAGACAACATCATCGGGAGCAACGAAAGAGTCCCAATATACTACTACTAATACTAATGTCTTTGCGACGATACCCCAAAGTTTTGGAGGAGGAGGAGGAGGAAAAATGATGGGGAAAACACCACCCCCAGAAAGGACGACGTCTCCCGTGTCAGATCACTCGCCTTTGACGAGAAGAAGACGAAAGAGGAAAACAAAAGGGGACGATTGTACAGACGATGACGATGGAAACGACGACTTTGACGACGACTTTGACGACGTTTACGACGACGACAAGAAAGGCTTTGTGGACGAGATCGCGAAACGAGTCAAACTGTGCGCATCGATTACGGGAAGAGCAGACGACGCGAAGGACGACGAGGACGAGGACGAGGACGCTTTTGCGACGGTTTTGGCGTCGACATCATCGTACGCGGAGATGAATTCCGTCTTGAAACGGGTACACTTTGAAGCGAAAGAAAGGTGGGAGAGAAGAAGAGCGACGCGCGCGGAAGCGGATGGTATGAAGTAGAAATGCACGGAATGTTTTTTGTTTGCGCTAGGAATTTTGTACTATTATTACATTACAGTGTTGTTGTTTTCTGTTGCCACGTAGTTTCGTCGCGGGTTGTCACACGCTTTGCGGTAAATCTTCATCGTACGCTTGGTCGATGTCTTGTATCCTCGGCGAGATGGGAGGCTTCCGTCCCATGCCGTTCGCTTTGATGGAGATTTTTCCGAGATTCGGCTGGACGAAATCACCAAACGCTGCTCGCGGTGAACGCGCAGCCGGCGCGTTTGTTTGTTCGTTCTTTATAATCCGCTCGTCTTTACTTTTAGATTTTCCCTTTGTCCCGCCGAGGTGCGCCAACGCGTTTGCGCCAGTCGTTTTGATGCGAGAAATGACAGATTTCCCACCACTACCACTCTCTCCAGCCGGAGGACTATTTTTCTCCATGGCTAAACCAGCGGTGTTCACGTTGCCTCCAACGTACGCGCTGTCGTCCGTGGCGGCGTTCGATTTTGTCCTGGACGAAGCGATTCTTTCGTCGTCGTCGGATCGGTCAGGATCGTCGTCGGAGCTTGATGCGTATTCGCTATCCTTTGGTATAAACATTGGATCAATGTTACTTCCACCAGTGCCAACGTTACCGATGTAGTTCCCGTGTTCATCGAAAATATCGGTTTGCGAGTCGAGGGCTTGCGAATTTTCCGAACCGAATCGTAAGTGCGAGGGTAAGTTACCTTCCGATTGGTTGGAGATCATCGATCGCGTGTCGGCCTGAGAATGTTTGTCCAGATCAAAGTCGTGTTGGCGCATCTTCTTGTATGCTTTAATCGCCGCACGTTGCGCAAAGATGTCGGAAACTGGAACGTATGCGTTCGGTTTACTATTCACGCCACCGATGCGGTAATTATCGCGGCCGCCGCCGGAGGTTGTGGACCCGCCAGGATGTTGATACACTCGACCGTCCGTTTGAAACGAGTGCACGATTTCCCGCCCGTACACAGATCCCGGCTGCGATTGTACCGTACCCAAAGGCGTATTATCGACGCCCTGTGGCGCCAGAGAAGCATTCGTTTTATCTCCCGCGCGCTTCGATTTAACGCCGCCTATTTGTAACAACAAGTCGTCTCCGTCGTGTTCCGACGGTACGTTGACAACGACGCCTTCTGAGGGAACGTCTAAATTCATGTGTGCCCCAGATTTCTTCTTGCGCAACGTCTCCTCTTCCTTCGCTCTTTGCGAAGCTAATAAACCTTGCTTCTCCTCTCCAGTCGCTTTCGGTGGACGCATACGTAAATGTTTCTTCAGGTTTTTCAAATTCAACTTCTTCTTGGTCACCGCGCTCATCCCGTCCCTTTTAATGTCGTTTTTAATAATTGAAAACTGCTTCAAAAAGTTCAAGGTGGCGGCGCCTGAAATCAAACCAGCAAATCCAATACACAACAACATCACCACCGAGGTGAAGTAAAATTCACTGAATGTTTCTTCAACCGTCCAAGCGATGATTTTCACGCAATTCCACCACGCTGTGAAAGATACCATCATTTCGAAAACTGCCACCGCGAATGGGGTGGTCGATTCGTCCTTGTCGCCTCGGAAGGTTTTCCTCAGCGGTAACGTCAATCCAACGAAACATCCGGCAACTTTCGCCGGTAAAGTCGCAAGATGGGCTAAGAATGCGAACGCAAAGTTGGTTAAAAATCGATTACCTTCGCCTGGTAATGGTGGCGTCGCGTTCAACGCGAACGCGAGATCAAACAATCGTTCCGAGAGACACGGCAAGATGTACACCAACCAAATCAAAACGTTCGCGTTAACACTCCCGCCGACATACGCGGCATTTCCGAGCCAAATTTCTTTAAGAAATGCCGTCGGCAAGACTAATAAGCACCAAAAAGACAATAAAGTACTAAAAACTTGATGCGTTAAACCGTGAAACGCAGCGTACTTCCTCGCCGCTTTTTTTTGCGCGCGGGTCGTGAAGTCATTCGTTCCATCTTCGTCGATACCTGACATCATCACGCTACTACTGTTGTCCATAGTACTTCTAGTAGCGTCCAGTCTTTGTGCATCGGCCGTAACGACCCAATTGGCTTCTAATAAACAATTCACGGCGTGTTTATGTGTCAAACTCGCGTAGTTTCGGTGTTCGTAGTACGTCCTTGCGCAATAGTGCGCGAAATTATCGGGCACACGCACGGATAACACTTCTCGTCTCGAAGCAGACCGCGACGAACTCAAGCCTAACGGTAACGCAACTTTCAGGCCATGCAACCACGCGCGCATTCCGGCATCTGCTACGGGTACTGCGCCGTTCACGCGAGTGTCCCATCCGCCGATTGTTTTCAGCGCGCTCGACGCAAACGCCGTTCCCGGGATGGCGTTGGACAACGCACAACCGGATTCTTCCGCACATATTGTAGTCATCGAAGACTGTTTTGAGCACCTCGAACGAACGGAAAACCACGTGTTGGTTTGTAAATTGTTATTCTCGTATCTCGCATTCGGCACGACGCACGCGACGCGTAAATCTCTCGTTTGTAAATAACCGCCTCCAGACCCTCCGTATTTATTTTTTATCGAACTCGCCGCCGCAGATGAGGAGGACGTATTCCGCACGTAAAAGGACGGAATGATGTGCTCTAAATATTCTGGGTCTGGTAAATAATCCTTCGTAAACGGCACGATAATTTCAGCGCGCGTTTTCAATCGTCCCTTTTCCAGCGCGTTGCCGAAGCTGACGATTTTATGCGAACTCTGTTCTTGTTCTTGTCGTCGCGTCGAGGACGATGAAGCCTTCGCCGTCCCTAGTTCACCTCTTTCTACGTCTTTGCTTGCGGTGTTGCTACTCTCTGTTATTTCATCGCTCACCGTGCTCTTCGCTTTCGAGGTCCCGCTCGCCGTCCACGAAGACGTCGTCGTCGTCTCAAATTCGCTCACGTTAAAGACATCGCACATGACGCCGCGTTCTCTCCACCTCATCGCGCATTTTACCGCCGCGTTCTCAAATTTGCTCTCCCCAATGTCCATCGTTCGCACGGAACTTAAATCGAGCACGTGGACCTCGAGTAAATCCCGCGGCCAATGCACGAAACATAACGCGTCGATCGCTTCCATCACTTGATCGTTGGCATCGTTCGCGCCATCGATGACCAATTGCAAACACACGGACGGAAACACGCGCGGGAGCATCGGTTTCTCCCCCGCGAAGAATTCCTCTTTCTCTTCTTGTTCTTCTTCGCTCTGTTTTCGACTTTCGCCCTCTCGCTCCTTTGCCTCCCTTGCCTCGTCGTCATCGACGATGAGGTCGTTGTTTTTGTGCGCCAATTCGAGCCCCTCGAGTCGAAAAGGTTTCGTTTTGCGAAGATGTCGTTTGGCGAAGCGCATGCGCGCGTTTTTGAACCACACGGCGTACAACGCGAACAGCGGCACGTGCGTGACCCCGACGAGGAGG